>Ga0193715_1000453_pt1 | contig 10051 bp, 8 predicted proteins | sample U2m2metaG_FD_143040 | JGI IMG/M metagenome (GOLD analysis project Ga0193715, IMG submission 143040) | Soil microbial communities from a riparian zone of the East river system, Colorado, United States - U2m2 | ecosystem: Environmental > Terrestrial > Soil > Riparian zone | place: USA: East River... | reverse complement strand
CAGCCCGCGGGGCCGATTACTGGCGCCGTTCCAGCAGGACTATGGGTGGGCCTACGACGAGGAGATGTGCGATCCCAACGAGAATTGACCCGAAATTCAGGAGCGGGGCGGGCTTGGCGTACGTCAGCGGAAGAACGATGAAGTGCATCGCCAGCCAGACGAATATCCCATACGCCGCCCCAACGATGATTGCTCGAGGCAAGGTGATCGTGGCGCGGAGCAGCAGGTCGCTCCGCTCGTACGCGATCATCCAGACCGAACTCCATCCAAGCGCGACTGAGAAATGGAGTAGTACTCCGAGAAAGGCAGACGACCGCCCGCCCGAAAACGCCGCTTGCCCGTCCAGTACGAACACTGCCGCTGCCGCGCGTAACACGCGGCCGATCACGCCGCGATCGGGCGCGGCTAGGTCTGCCTCGACGCCCACGCCCGGTCGTTACACCGCGTCGGACAAGCTCGTGAAGTTGAAGTCCTTGGCCTTGATCGGCGGCATCACCACCGCGCCACCTGCCTCGGCGCCGGCTATCCGAACCGAGGGTCCGAGTGCCTCGAGGTTACCGAGGAGAAACAGCGGCGACTCGTTGAAGCGGAAATTCTTGATGGACTTGGAGATCTTTCCATTCTCGATGAGGAATGTCCCGTCGCGCGTGAGTCCGGTGAACAGAATCGTCCGTGGATCGACCTGACGCAGGTACCACAGGCGCGTGACGAGTACGCCGCGCGGAGTGGACTTGATCATGTCATCCATCGAGGTCGTGCCTCCTTCCATCTTGATGGAAGATGGGAACCCCGTCGCCTGCTTGGCCTGCTTCTGCGCCCAGAAACGGGAGTAGAACAACTGCTTGAGCACGCCGTTCTCGACCCACACCTGGCGCGAGAGCGGAAGTCCCTGACCGTCGTAAGGCTGTGCCAGCAGCTGCGAGTCCTGCGGATCAGAAAGAATCGTCACTCGGCTGTCCACGATCTTTTCACCGATCTTGTTTCCGCCGCCCTGCTTTGCGAAGGCGCTCCTACCCTCATCGGCCGAGCGCGCGGCGAGTGCGAAGGCCATCAGCGTAACGAGGTCGCCGACGGCCTGTGGCTCCAGAATTACGGTGTAGCGTCCGGGCTCGATTGCCACCGGATTGCGTGACAGCCGCGCCTTCTCTGTCGCGCGCGCGGACAGCGCCGAGAAATCGAGCTGCTTCCAATCCGGATTTTCTGCGCCCGCCCATCCCGAGCCGGTGCCGTCGTCGGTGCGCACCGTGAGAGTGTAATTAGCTGTCGTCGAGCGGTTGTACGCGAACAGCCCTTTGCTGTTGCCGAGCGCGTTGGCGCCGGCGTTGACGACGATGAAGCCTGCTGCCTTGAGATCCCCTGCTCGACGCGCTGGCTCGAGCGCGGTGAGTGCTGCACGCGCACGCTCTTCGGGAGTGAGGTTGGCCGTCGAATCGACGTAGCCGTTCACCGGCAGGTACGTCTGGGGTCCGAGACCCGGCATCGTTTCCGGATCGTCGGGAGAAAGCTTGGCCAGTGCCTCCGATTGCTCGACGGTCCGGCGCAGCGACTCGTCGGAGAAATCATTGGTCACAGCCGCGGCGTGCTTCTTTCCAAAGGCGCTCTGAACAGTGACGGTCCCGTTGACGACTCCGCCGGCAGTCGACATCTGATTGGCCGCGAAGCGAACGTCGGCCTGGTAGCCGCTATTCACGTTGACGGCGATCTCGTCGGCCTTGGACATCTTCACGACTTTTTCTATCAGCGCCTGCGCCTGCTCGCGCGGCATCACCGCACCGTCGGGCATGAGGGCAGCGGCGCGCTCGAGGAGCCGCTTCGGCTCCCGACTGGAATAAGAGGAGTGGCTCATGCCTTCCTCCCGGTGTTGATCACGTTGATGTTGCGGAAGCGGCTCGGGACGCAGCCGTGACTGACAGCGTTCGACTGCGACGGTTGTCCCTTGCCGTCGTTGAATGCGCCGCCCATGAAGTAGCTCTTCTTCCCGCCGATCATGTCCATCGAGTTCCAGAAGTCGGGCGTGCGCATCTGGTACGCGACGTCCTTCAGCTGGCCGACGATCTTCCCGCCCTTGATCTCGTGGAAGACCTGTCCGCCAAACTGCGCGTTGTAGCGCTGCTGGTCGATCGAGAAGGAGCCGTCGCCCTCGATGGCGATGCCTCTGTCGGTAGCGGCGATGATGTCATCCCATCCTATGTCCTTGGCGCCGGGAAGCAGGGAGACATTCGGCATCCGCTGGAACTGAACCGTTCCCCATGAGTCGGCATTGGAACAGCCGTGCGATCGTGCCGGTTTCTTTTGCGCGTCGTACCACCATTTGAGCCAGTTGGCCTGCTCGCGCGTAGTCTGGTAGTCGTTCACCAAACCATTCTTGATGATGAGGAACGTATCAGGCTTCACGCCCTCATCGTCGTAGCCGATGGTCGCGCACGCGCCTTCCTGCGAGCGATCGCCCTGGATGTTCATGAACTCCGGGCCGTAGCGGAATTTGCCGAGCATTTTCTCGGGCGGTGCGACAAAGCTGGTGCCGGCGTAGTTGGCTTCGTAGCCAAGCGCGCGGTCGAGCTCGGTTGGGTGAGCGATGGATTCGTGGATAGTCAGCCAGAGGTGCGTTGGGTGTAGAACAAGATCATAGCGGCCGACGTCGACCGATTTGGCGGCGAGCTTCTGCACGGCCTGCTCCGCCCACTTCGGCGCGTTGCCGACCAGGTCCTGCTCGAGTATGTACTCCCAGCCTCGGCCGGCGGGAGCAACGACGTTGCCGCGGGTCTGGAAATCGGAGTTGTCAGGGGCGACCGCTGTGATAGTGAATGGAGCCGTGACACGGACGATCGTCTGGGAGATCACTGAGCCTTCAGTCGACGCGAAATTGCGCTCCTCCTTCACGAAGAACAGGCCCGAGTTAACGAACTTCACGCCCTTAACCTTGAGCGCTTCGGCATTGGCCCTGAGAAGGAGATCGGCGCGCTGCTCGATGGGAATCGTGAAGGGGTCGATCTTGAATGAGCTCTTCCACGTCGCGTTCGGATACGCCTGCACGGGTGAGAGCTGGACGGGCTGGTCGCGGGCGATCCGATTCGCCTTGGCGATCGCGACCGCTTCTCTAGCGGCAGCGGCGACGCCGTCGGTGGTGAGCGTCTTCGTCGCGCCGAATCCCCAGGTCCCGTCTACGAGCGCGCGAACGCCGGCTCCGATCGTATCGATATCGGCCGTATTCACGATTTGCTGCTCGCGGGTGAACACGATGCTGTTGTGGTATCGGCCGATTCGGACGTCGGAGTAGCTCGCGCCCGCGGACTTGGCCGTATTGATGGCGGTCATCATGAGGGCCCGGACGGTGTCATCCGTCGGCATCTCGACTTCATTGGAGCGAAGGAGACCGCCAAAGGACCTGGCCGGAGTGAGGGCGCCGGTGGCGGCGATGGCCGCTGCCGCCATTCCGGTCTGCTTGATGAAATCGCGACGTGTTTTTTTCATGGTTCTCGCAGGGGTAGGCGATTAATATCGGGAGCGGTCAGGCCCGTGGCAATCGGTTAGCTTTACCCCCATCTGCACCACGGTTCGCCCGCCACCCCGTCGACCCGGGTTTCAATGGCTCTGCAATCGGTATCGGCAAAAGCGCACGCCACGTCGCGCGAGGATCTCCTCGCCGCGGCCGCGCGGCTGCGCGCGGAAGTGGGGAAGAGGATCGTCGGGCAGGAGGCAGTGATCGAGGAGATCCTCATGGCACTTCTCGCCGGCGGCCATGCTCTGCTGGTGGGCGTGCCGGGCCTCGCCAAGACGCTCATGATCCGCAGCGTATCCGAGGCGATGGATCTCGAGTTCAAGCGCATCCAGTTCACTCCGGATCTGGTGCCGAGCGATATCACGGGGACCGAGATCATGGAAGAGGATACTGCGACGGGCTCGCGCTCCTTCCGATTCGTGCGCGGGCCGGTGTTCGCCAACATTCTCCTTGCCGACGAGATCAACCGCGCGCCGCCGCGCACCCAGGCAGCATTGCTCGAGGCGATGCAGGAGCATCGCGTCACGGCCGCGGGCGAGACAATGAATTTACCAGACCCTTTCTTTGTATTGGCGACGCAAAACCCGATCGAGCAGGAGGGGACTTACCCGCTTCCCGAGGCACAGCTCGATCGATTTCTATTCGACGTTCGCATCGGGTATCCCGACGAGAACGCAGAAGTCGGAATCCTGCGTGCGACAACAGGTGCCGAACCCGAACCGCTCGCGCCCGTGATCAGCGGAGAAGAGACCCGTGCGCTCCAGATGATGGTCCGCGACATTCCCGCCGCCGAGCCGGCGCTGCGCTTCGCCGCACAGCTGGCACGCGGTACACGTCCCTCCGAGTCGGATGCAGGAGAGATGATCAAGAAATACGTGCGCTGGGGGGCGGGCCCGCGCGCGGGTCAGGCGTTGATACTCGGCGCCAAGGCTCATGCTCTGCTCGCGGGGCGTTTCGCGGTTTCGCCCGCCGATATTCTGCGTGTCGCGCGGCCGGTTTTGCGGCATCGTGTTTTGCCGAACTTCGCGGCGGAGGCCAAGGGGATTACGGCCGAGCAGATCATTGATCGCCTGCTCGAGGATGTAAAGCCGCCTAAGAGCGAGATCAAGCTCTAACTGCGGACTGCGGACTAACTGCGACTGCGGATTGCTGCGGACTGCGGACTAAACTGCGGACTGCGAACTAACTGCGGATTGCGGACTAACTGCGGATTGCGGACTAACTGCGGATTGCGGACTAACTACTGACTGCGATGGCGATTGAATCCTACGACGAATACGCGGCGCTGCTCGACGCGGTGCGCGGGATTCGGTGGCCGGCACGATCCGCGGTGCGCGGAGGGATTCCCGGCGCGCACACATCACGATTGCGGGGAATCTCGGCGGAGTTCACCGAGTATCGGCCGTATCGACAAGGCGACGACACGCGTCGAATAGACTGGAAGCTGTTCGCGCGGAGTGACCGCGCGTACAACCGGCTCTCGAACGATCGCGCGATTCTGCCGACGATGATCGTGCTCGACGCCAGCGCGTCGATGGCGTTTCCAGTGGCGACTAACGGCAAGTGGAAGCTTGCCGCGCAGCTTGGAGTCGGACTCGGCGCTGTCGCGCGAAACAGCGGTGATCCTGTCGGGCTCGTCGTCGCGGGTGAGGAGCCACTGTTGCTTGCTCCGCGGATGCGGCGGAGCGTGACGCACGAGATCATTCGTGCTGTCTCGGGCGCTCGGCCCAGCGGGAACACACCGCTCTCACCATCGGTATCGATCGCCTCGCAGTCTGGTGGGCGAGTGGTGATCGTCACCGATTTTCTTGGTGACGCCGAGGAGCTGCTCACGGTTGCGAGCAGACTGGTGGCGGCGGGGCGGGAAGTACACGCGGTGCACGTGATCGCGCGCGAGGAGATCGACCCTTCGGGTGAAGCTGCAATGGTCTTTGATCCCGAGGCCGCCGACGTCCGCAGAGCGCTCACGACTGACACTCGCGATCAGTACCTCGCGGCGTATGGAGAATGGCGCGATCGCATCGCACATGAGTTCACTGAGGCGGGAGTTGTCTACTCAACGGCGATTGTTGGAGCCGAGACGCCAGACCATCTGATACGTCGCATCACCGCACCGCGCGGGATGTCCGCAACCGCATGACATTTCTCGCGCCAGGATTTCTTTTCGCGTCGCTTGCGGTCGCTGCCGGTATTGTAGCTCTTCACTTCATCGTGACGCGTCAACCGCGCGCCGCGCTGTTGCCCACCGCGCGGTTCGTACCGGATACGCCGGCGACCACGGTCGCGCGGGCACGCCGTCCGTCCGATTTGCTGTTGATGTTCTTGCGGGTGCTTCTCGTAATAGCGGCAGGCGCAGGGATGGCGAAGCCGATGCTCACGGCCAGGCGCGGAGCGCACGCTCGCGTGATTCTGGTGGACGTCTCCCGCTCGGCGCGCGATACGATTGCGATCCGCGACAGCGTGCGTGCGATCTATCGAAACGGTGATGCGGTGGTTCTGTTCGACTCATCGACGCGTGTTGTCACTGGAAATATCAGCTCCGGCATTGACTCATTGAGACCCACGCTCCGGCGCGGGAATCTGAGCGCCGCACTGATTGCAGCTGTGCGCGCAGGAAGCAGCCTGCGTGAGCGCGCAGACAGTGTGGAGCTGGTGTTGGTGTCCCCGTTCGCGAAGGAGGAGCTGGACGCGGCGACCGACACAATCCGAAAGCAATGGCCGGGGAGAGCCAGACTCGTGAGAGTCGCTGCACCAAGCGTTGATACGGCCGCCGTCGGGAAACTGGAAATCAACACTGATGCGAATGATCCGCTTCGGGTAGCCGTGACTTCGGCAGGGCAACGAGGAACGGGAAACGGGCAACAGGCGACGGGAAACAGACAACGGGAAACGGGCAACGCCCTGATTGATCGAGGAACGACGCAGCCCTTGCAGACGGTGACCCCATCACGCGAGGGCGGTGCGCTGATCGAGTGGCCAGCATCAACTCGACCGAGGTTCGCAGTTCCGCGCGCTGTGAAGGATACAGTCGGCGGCGTGATGGCCGGTGAAGCGGGCGTTGTCGCTTCTTTCGAGCGTACATGGTCCTATCCACCGGATTCGCTGCGAGGCGGCGAGGTAATCGCCCGCTGGGTTGATGGCGAGCCCGCAGCGATCGAAAAACCCGATGGCCCCGGATGTGTGCGATCGGTGGCCATTCCCGTGACACCCGTCGGCGATCTGGTAATTAGAACTGAATTCGTGCGCCTCGTGGCATCGCTGTCGCGTCCGTGTGCCGGGATAACATCGCTGATCCCCGCCGATCCAGCCGTTGTCGCGAAGCTGGAAGGAAAAGGCGGACTCGCACCACGCGCGGCATTCCAGCCGGTCACCGATACTCGTTCCGACCTTGCCCCGTGGCTCTTCGCACTGGCCCTGGCGGCCGCGATCGCAGAGCTGTTCGTGCGCCAGCTCGGAAAAAATGCGAAGACAAGCCGAGAATTGCGCCCGCCATCCCGAAAAGCGCGAGCAGCATGACGGCCCTCGAGAGAGTCCGAAGCACGCAGCGGATCCTTGGCGCCGCGGCAGTCGCCCAGGCGATTGTCTGGGGACTGACCGCGGCGCTAGGAATTGTTGCCATCAACGCATTTGGTTCGCTCGTGTTTCCGGGTCTTCGGGATGACTCGGTGGTCCGGGGATTCGCTCCTCTCGTCGAAGCTGTGACAGTGACCGGCATAATGCTGTGGCGCCGCCGGCACTTCGTGTCCCGCGACCGCGTTGCCCTGTGGATCGAAGAACATGTACCCGAGCTTCGCTATTCACTTGTCACCGCGATGGAGCAGCGCGGATCCCCATTCGCGGAGGAAATGGAACGCGTCGTAGCTCGGCAAAACATTCGAGGGGTGACGCTCGCAGCGCTTCGCCGACGCACACTGATAGCGGTTGCGGCCCTCCTGGCGGCAATGCTCATACTATATGTATCCCCGTCAGGCGGATTCGGTCGTGCGGGGACGCGTTCGCCATTCGGGCGCTTTGGGACTTCGTCGACCGTCCCGGCCGGAAGCAGGCTCGACGATATCCAGGTGCGGGTCACCCCTCCTGCGTACACGGGTGGACGGGCCATCACCCTGGATGATCCCTCATCCATCGCAGCCCTGACTGGAAGCACCATCGAGATTCGAGCGAAAGGCTCCGCCCTAGGACTTTCGGCGTGGATGTCCGGCCCCCTGAGAGTTTCGGGAGCCGATGGTGGGTGGGCAGTCTCATTCCGGATGCCCGCGAAGCCAGCGGCTCTCAAGCTCGGCGATCGAAACTACGAGCGGATAATCGTCCTCGATCCTCGCGCCGATGCTCCTCCGAAAGTCGTGCTGACCAGTCCGTTGCGGGACACGACGCTTCGTACGCCGCGTCTGGTGGTACGCCTCAACGCAACAGCCAGCGACGACATCGGACTCAACGCGGGCCACTTCGAGTATCTGATCACCACCGGCTCGGGCGAGATCTTCACTGCGCGCACGATCACTACACCGGTTGTCCATCTCGACGGTTCGCGGAGCAGCTCACTGTCCGCGACCCTCGACCTCGCTTCGCTCAAGCTCGGCGAAGGAGACATCGTGTCGATGCGCGCGATCGTCCAGGATGGCAACGCGCTGACCGGTCCGGGGATCGCGACCTCCGATACGCGAACGATCAGGATCGCGCGCGCGGGCGAGTACGACTCGCTCGCCATCGAAGCGGCGGCGCCGCAGCCAATCGACAGCTCGGCGATGAGCCAGCGGATGCTCATCGTGATGACAGAGAAGCTAGTTCGCGAACAGCCGAAGCTCACGAGGCAGGAGCTCGTGAAGCGATCCACGGAAATCGGTGATCTGGAAGAGCGGATACGGAAAAGAGTCCACGAGATCCTCTCCCAGAGTGAGGAGGAATCTGTCGGCGAGACGCCCGGCCAACCACCGCCGAGCGTCGCGGAAATGGAGGCGCCCGAGGAGATCACAGGAACGAAGAATCCGGATTTGGTGACGGCTTACAATGCGCTCTGGCAAGCCGTTCGATCGCTGCAGATCGCGGAGCCCGCGCCGGCGTTACCACCGATGCGTGTCGCGCTCACAGCGCTCGACCGCGCCCGACTCGCCAATCGCCTTTATCTGCGCGGGACACCACCCAAGATCATCGTCAACCTCGAGCGGATTCGTCTCACCGGAAAGGAGAAGGGGAGCTCCAGCTCTCGAACTCCGCGCTCCTTTGCCGACTCAGCCCGTGTCCGTCTGTCAACCCGATTTGCTTCCGTTCTGGATCTGATCGATACGCAGCCCGCGCGCGCAATGACGGAGCTGGCATTGATGCGTGTCGAGGCGCTGCCTTCGCTTCCCGCCTTCGCCGCCGCACTCGGCGAGGTGACGGATGCAATTCGCGCGGGGCGCGATGTGACATTGCCGCTGCTTCGCGCTCGTCGCGCGCTCGACGGACCGCCGAAAGCCACACCTGGCCTTCCGTTGTGGTCGGCGGGCCAATGAGCGACTTCGTGTTCTGCACCGGTCAGTACGATTCAGGTGACTGGGACAGCGCGCCGGTCCTGCCGGCGAATCTCATCGACTCGGTCGCGCGTTACACATCGATTGCGGTAGCGCCATCCGGTGCGATCGTGCCGCTCTCCTCGGACGCGATCCTCGAATACCCGTTCGTCTACCTGACCGGCCATCTGCCTTTCCGCTTCAGCGAAGCCGAGCGACGGAACGCGCGCAAGCTGGTCGAGCGAGGCGGGATGTTGTTCATAGATGACCACAACCACGACATCGGCGGCGTCTTTCACAACACGGCGATGGAGGAGATTGCGCGGACCTTCTCACCCGTCAAGGATCTGCCGAATGACCATGAGCTTTACAGATCTTTCTTCAAATTCAGCGACGGTCCACCGGCGACGAGTCACGAGCTCAACGGCTGGGGCGACAATCTGGTGCACAAGAATCTTCAGGTGGTGATGCAAGGCAATCGCATCGCGGTGCTGTACAGCAGCAAGGACTACAGCTCGGAGTGGAATTACAGCCCGGACAGCAAGCGGTTCTCGACCGTAGATAACACGCGCTTCGGCGTGAACATCATCGTATATGCCCTCACGCGCTGAGATGCGGGTCCGGTTCGAGCAGATACTGCGAGGCATCGTGATCGCTGCGCTCGGGGTGATGCTATGGCAATCGCTGTTTAAGCAGAGCAATCCCCCTGGCCAGCGTCTGACCGCGCGCAGTGTGAGTGGCGCGCTTGCGAAGTGGAGTGCGTTGGCGCAAGCGCCGAGCGGAATTCACGTGCAGCTGGACAGCGTGCCGTCGGCGCTCGAGCGCTCGTGGCTGGGTGCGCTTGCGGGCGCCGGGAGCAGTGTGACGTGGAGCGGCGATCTTGCTCCCGTCATGATGGACGCGCAGCCTGTCGCGTCACCGACCGGAGGAACGAAGCTTCTTGTGGCGGCGCCGAGCGAATCCTCTGTCGAGGTGAGCGATGAGATAGGAGTGATCGATACTGTGCGCGCACAGAATGCCGGTGCGGCGCTCTCGCTCTCTTCGATCGCTGGTCACCTCACAA
>Ga0193715_1000452_pt1 | contig 10068 bp, 10 predicted proteins | sample U2m2metaG_FD_143040 | JGI IMG/M metagenome (GOLD analysis project Ga0193715, IMG submission 143040) | Soil microbial communities from a riparian zone of the East river system, Colorado, United States - U2m2 | ecosystem: Environmental > Terrestrial > Soil > Riparian zone | place: USA: East River... | reverse complement strand
GATCATTGTATGGAGACGTGGCCTGGGAAGAGGCGCTCAAAAAAACGCTTACTGCGCCCTCAACAAAACTGCTTTCCGGAGGTCGGGTTGCGAATAAACGATTTTTTATCGCCGCCATTGTGGGAGCGCCTGCGCTTTGGACGCAACCCCGCGAATCTCTGCGGGAAGGGAATATAGCTGATGCTGTCAAAAAGGGGAGCATCGCCTTTCGAAGGATGTTTGAAACGAAGATTCAGTATCTTATCTCGGGCGAAATGAGGGGTGAAGCTGAAGCCGTTGCGCTCATCTGCCCTCTGATATCGGAACAAATGTCCGACTCGGAGCAAGCGCTCGAAGCCGCCGTCATTGATGTGAAAAGCGCCACTGAAGTGATAGGGCTTGTCAGTACCGCCGCGTTTGGTAAATGGCGCGATGACAGAAACATACTTCTCACCAAAACAAAGCGCGTAGATGTGCAATCAAGCGAAGACATTCCTGCGACTCTGGATGGAGAAAGAGTAAATTTAGGCAGGAGCGCGGAGATCGATTTTGTCTCCAGAGCACTCACTGTTCTCGTGCCTGCGAAGTAGATGCGCCAGCACACTTTTGGAGCGAGCGCTCTTTCTAAATTGCAGTTCAAAGGCTAAATTGCCGATGACACTAAAGTCGTCGCCTTTATGGCATCCATATTGTGAAGCGCAAATCAATTCAGAAATCCGCTACGACTGTCTCAACCCACCTCGCCGACGAACGCTGCCCCAGCGGGGTTGAGGGACTGGACGATATCCTTGCAGGCGGGTTGCCGCGCGACTGCTTTTATTTAGTTCAAGGGGACCCGGGCTCTGGCAAGACAACGCTGGCCCTTCAGTTTCTCCTCGAGGGACTACGGCGAGGCGAGAAGGTCTTTTACATCACGCTTTCAGAGACCAAAGAGGAGTTGTTCAAAGTGGCGCGATCACATGGCTGGTCGCTCGATAAAATTCCGGTGTTGGATTTGTCCGCCGTTGAGAATCTGCTGCAGCCCGAAGCGCAGACGACCGTGTTTCATCCCTCCGAAGTCGAATTGACGAAAGTCAGCCAGCTACTGCTCGATGAAGTGCGCAAAGCGCAGCCGGCACGAGTAGCCTTCGATTCGCTTTCCGAATTCCGATTGATGGCCGAAACCGCTTTACGCTACCGGCGCCAACTTCTGATGCTCAAACAGCAGTTCGCAAAATTCAAGAGCACCGTTCTTTTGCTTGACGATAAGATGAACAAGGCAGGGGTGATCGACCCGCACGTGCTCAGCCTTACGCATGGCGTCATTGACATGGAACAACTCTCGCCCGACTACGGAACATCGCGCCGCCGAGTGCGCGTTTCGAAATTACGGGCCGTAAAATTTCGGGAGGGCTATCATGACTACATCATCGCCACCGGCGGTTTGCGCGTTTTTCCGCGTATGATCGCCTCTGAGCATCGCACCGATTTTCGGGACGGGCCCGTTTCCAGCGGCATCAAGGAGCTGGATGCCTTGTGCGGCGGAGGGCTGGATCGAGGGACAACCACCCTCATACTCGGCCAGGCGGGCACCGGCAAATCTACTGTAGCTTTGCAATACGCTGTCCAAATGGCCGATCAAGGTGAACGCTCTATGATATTCACGTTTGACGAAACGCGCAGCGTGATGCTGAGCCGAGCCAAAGCAGTGGGTTTCAAGTTAGAAAAAGCCATCGAAAGCGGCACGATTACGGTACAGCAGGTTGACCCCGCCGAACTTTCTCCCGGCGAATTTGCCGTTCGTATTCTGCGCGGCGTGGAGGCGGGTTGCAAACTCGTCGCGATTGACAGTCTCAACGGTTATCTCTACGCCATGCCGGGCGAGAAGTATCTGAACAACCAGCTACACGAACTGTGCACCTGTCTCAACCAGCAGGGTGTCGTGACGATCCTCGTTTTAGCCCAGCATGGATTGGCTGCCGCCGCCGAAGCGCCGGTGGACCTTAGTTATCTTTCGGACACCGTGATGAGCCTGCGATATTTCGAAGCCTACGGAGAAGTGAAACAAGCTATTGCGGTGGTTAAGAAGCGTAGTGGAGGGCATGAGAAAACCATCCGCGAATTCAAATTGATGTCGGGCAAAGGCATCGTCATCGGCGAGCCGCTAAAACAGTTTCAAGGCGTGCTGACGGGCGTGCCCGTCTTCCGTGGCAGTGAAAAGCAAATACTTAAAGCCTCGTAGGCCCCGATTGCAAGGAAGCGTGAATTCATGTCTGGCATCGCTCGCTGAACACGATAGCGACCACGATCCGTTAGCGAACGCTGCCGCTCAGGAGGAAGACCAACACGTCTCGGAGACGGATGAAGACGAGCGCGTGCTCATCATGGCTCCTGTGGGAAAGGATGCCACCGCCATGGCGGCTTTACTCTACGCCGATGGATTTGAAGTACGAATTTGCACCGGTGTAGATGAATGTTCGCGGCAAATCGCTGCCGGCACGGGCGCGCTACTGCTCACTGAGGAAGCGCTGGAGTCCCCACTGCTTTCGAATCTTTTGGAAGTCCTAAAAGCGCAGCCCGCCTGGTCCGAATTACCGCTCGTTATTCTCACAAGCGGCGGCGAATCGCGCAGGGCGAGATTACTGGATTTGGCGGCTGCGGCGGCCGGAACTGTTACTTTGCTAGAGCGGCCGATCAGCACCCGTACGCTCGTCCGGTCAATGCAGGTTGCATTACGTTCTCGCCGACGACAGTACCAGACGCGCGATCTCGTCATTCAACTCAAGAACTTAAATGAAACGCTCGAACAGCGGGTCGCTAAGCGCACTGCGGAAGCGGTCGAACAGGCACAGAAACTCCGCCTCCTCTCGGCCGAATTGTCGCTGGCAGAGGAAACGGAGCGTCGGCGCATAGCGGAGATGCTGCATGAAGACCTACAGCAATTACTGGTGGCGGCACGGATGCAACTTGCCGCGCTGTGTAGAACTCAAGATGCGGTCCAACGAGAAGCGATCGCCCGCGAAATTGCCGATGTACTCGAGCGTTCGTTTAAGTTAACAAAATCTCTCAGCGTAGAGCTCGCGCCGCCAGTTTTGTACGAGCACGGCTTAGCAGCAGCACTTGAATGGCTCGCCGCTGAAACATGTAAGAATTACAATATTGAAGCCACGGTAGAAGCCGACTCTTCAGCCAACCCGAAGGCTGCGGATGTGCGTATTTTCCTGTTCAGAGCGGTGCGCGAGTTGTTGCTAAATTCGGCAAAGCACGCTGGCGGCAGCTCCGTACACATCACGATGCAGCATCGGCGGCCAGACAACGTCTGTATCATCGTTGCCGATAACGGTCCTGGTTTTGATCCTAACTCGCTTGACGATAAGCGAACTGGCTCCCAAACGGTTGGTCTTCTTACCGTTCGCGAACGTGTAAGCAGTTTCGGGGGCGAGTTCCGTATCGATAGCGGCCCCAAGCGCGGGACCCGAATCACCCTTTCGCTCCCTCGGGGTTCTGACACGTAGGTCAGGTCAGCCGATAGCGTCAAGTCACAGAAACGTACTTCTCGCTAAAACAAAGCAGTTAACTGTGCAATCAAGCAAAGAAATTCCTGTGATGCTCGAGGGAGAAAGCGCAAATTTAAGCATGCGCGCCGAGATCGAGTTTGTTCGCCGCACACTCACGGTTCTAGTGCTCGCCAGATAAGTGCCCCGCGATCAAGGGCGATTTATTTCTGCCTGCTATTTTGCGACAACCATAGACGCGCCGGCGAGCGAACTCTTGAATTAGAAGGTCCTTTATCGTGGCACAGCAGGACGACTCAAACACGTCAGAATCGTTTGTTGGCAATGCATCCAGTCTGTTAAAACAAACATTTCAGGAATGGTTACAGGATAAAGCGCCACAACTAGGCGCGGCGCTTGCCTATTACACAGTTTTTTCACTCGCGCCGTTGATTCTTGTCCTTTTGGCAATCATTGGTTTCCTTTTCCGCGATGATCCGGCAGGTGCCTGGAACAAAATCACGCAGCAGATGAGCTATTTTCTAGATCCAAGCGCTTTGCAGGTCGTGCAAAACATTGCTCAAAAGGCTTCCCAGCCTGGCAAAAGCCTGATCGCCACGATCATCGGCGTCGCCCTCGCGCTTTTTGGGGCAAGCGGTGTTTTCGGTCAGCTCCAGGATGCCTTGAACACCATCTGGGGTGTGAAAGCTAAACCGGGCACAGGTATTTGGGGATTTCTGCGAGCCCGTTTTCTCTCTTTTGCGATGGTTGCCGGAATTTGTTTCCTACTGCTCGTCTCGCTAGCCATCGAAGCTCTGCTTAAAGGATTCAGCCACTACGTGCAATCTGTCGTGCCGGGTGGAATTGTGATCGCGTTGACCGTTTATCTCGTCTTTGACTTTGCGGTCGTCGTTCTACTTTTCGCGATGATCTTCAAATTTTTGCCAGACGTGAAAATTCAATGGCGCGACGTCTGGATTGGTGCCGTGATGACTGCAATATTTTTCGGGATTGGAAAATGGGCTCTGGGCTTGTACCTCAGTAGCGGAGCAGCCGGCTCCGCATATGGAGCTGCTAGTTCACTCATCACGCTCTTGCTTTGGGTCTACTATTCCTCACAAATCCTGCTGTTTGGCGCTGAATTCACCCAGGTCTATTCAGATCGAGCCGGCCGTGGCGTCGAACCGTCTGAATACGCGGTGCGTGTCCAGACGAGCGAAATCGAGGTCGATTAACGGAATCACATTGGGTTTCTATCTCGCCCCGCCTCACGCAGGACTTCGAATCTCAGCAGCAATCTGAGGAAAACCAAAACTGGGATGCCATACGAATGATTGGCGGAGATTATGATTCTGCTGCATGTTACTTTTAGGGAGTCGCTATGGTGTAGATCCGGCTTTTTTGGAGCGAAGCCGCATTCATCCGCGATCTATTTCAGGAAACTCATCCGGCCGGAAATAGGGAACAAATGGAGGGGAGATGCGAATTGCTCAAGTCGCGCCGCTGATTGAAAGCGTCCCTCCCAAACATTACGGCGGGACGGAGCGGATCGTCTCTTATCTTACCGAGGAGTTGGTCCGTGCGGGCCATGACGTAACTCTTTTTGGAAGCGGCGACTCAATTACACAAGCCAGACTGATTGCGGGATGCCGCGGCTCGCTACGTCTCAACAAGGAGTGTGTGGACCACTTGGCCCATCACCTGGTTATGTTAGATCGCGTGCTGGAGCACGCTCGCGAGTTTGATGTGATCCATTTTCACACCGACTATCTGCATTTTCCAGTCTCTCGGTATTTGCCTGTTCCTCATATTACTACACTCCATGGTCGGCTCGATATCCCAGATCTGGTCCCTGTTTACGATCGCTTTCGCGATATACCTGTTATCTCAATTTCGAACGCCCAACGTAAACCCCTGCCTTCGGCGAACTGGGTGGGCACTGTTTACCATGGATTACCGCAAGAGTTATTTCCCTTTCAGCCAAATCCCGGAACTTACCTGGCTTTTCTTGGGCGAATATCGCCAGAAAAGCGAGCGGATCGAGCGATCGAAATCGCAAAGCGCGCAGGTATGCCACTCAAGATTGCCGCCAAGGTTGATCGCGTCGACAAACGCTATTTTAAACGGGTCGTCGAGCCGCTACTGAACGCTTCTCATGTAGAATGGGTTGGGGAGATCAACGATCAGGAAAAGGGCCATTTTCTGGCTAATGCCTACGCTTTGCTTTTTCCCATCGATTGGCCCGAGCCGTTCGGTCTTGTGATGATTGAGGCCATGGCGTGTGGGACGCCGGTCGTCGCATATCACGGCGGCGCTGTGGCTGAAGTGTTAACAGAAGGGACGGGATTTATTGCCAAGGATCTGGAGGATGCAGCCGAAGCAGTTCACCGCGTTTCGGAACTCAGTCGCGCACATTGTCGAAAAATATTTGAGAAACGTTTCACGGCCACACGGATGGCAAGGGATTACGTCAAGATATACAGACGCACGATTGACCGTCGTATGAGAGGCATTGATCGCTGTATCGAATCGTCACGACGCGAAATTAGGCGCCGCAGACCAGCTTTGGAAAATTCTAAAATCTAGCACGCGCGGCTGCCCCATTAGCGCCGTTTCTTTCTTAGGCTTGGCGCCTAGAACGCGCTGTGTCGATAAAATCTGAGGAAAAACTTAAAAATTAAGAAAGGAAAATCGGATTATGAAGCTGGATACATTACAAAAACTTTACACTGACGAACTACGGGATCTTTATAACGCAGAAAATCAGCTATTGAAGGCATTGCCCAAAATGGCAAAAGCTGCCTCGTCTGAGGAGTTGAAGGAAGCTTTCGAGAAGCACTTGGAACAAACCAAAGGTCATGTGGAAAGGCTTGAACAAGTCTTTGAAGAGCTTGGTGAGAAGCCGAAAGGGAAAACATGCCGCGCCATGAAAGGACTTATTGAGGAGGGCTCAGAGATTCTGGAAGAAGATGGGGAAGAATCTGTACTCGACGCAGGCATCATCGTAGCCGCGCAAAAAGTCGAACACTACGAAATCGCTGGTTATGGTAGCGTTCGTACCTTTGCTCATCTGCTTGGCAAAGATAAATCAGCAGCGCTTCTGCAAACTACGCTGGATGAGGAATCGGAAACAAATGAGATTCTAAACAAACTCGCCGAAAGCGTCGTAAATCCCGAAGCCCTGATGGAATCGGAGCTAGCTGGCACATCTTCGGAGCGTTGAATCCAACCCGTCAGCGGCCCGCTGTGGACTGCCCTTTCGAGTCAAGGAGTACATCTTAGGCAAATTACTGAGCTGCCTCCGAAGAGCCAGAAGCTTGGCAAGGATACTTGGAGCAAGATTCTTCAATCCAAGCGATCCCTCCCAAGCGATTTTAAAGAGACTAGGTCTGATCGCGAACCGCGAAAGGACCAGTGAGAAGTTAGCAATATAACAACGAAAGGTGATATGGAAGGACAACAGAATCCAAACGAACCAGGCAAATCTGGTACTCCCGGACAACAAGGTGGCCAGCAGCAAGATCGCGAGAAACAGGAACGTGAACGTCAACAGCGTGAGCGCGAAAAACAAGGTGGCCAACAGGGCGGTGGCGGTGGCCAACAAGGCGGTGGCGGCCAACAAGGTGGCCAGCAAAGCGGACGATAAGCCCGGTTATCTTGAAAAGAAAGCGGCGGGACGCGACTCCCGCCGCTTTTTTCGTTGCCCCATAGAATTAAGCGCTATCGCTTGCGGTGTCTGTTAACAATTCGTGCTGCGTGAGTCTGGTCCTTTTCCCGCGACCGCCACGGCCTTTGCGCCGCGCCCGCAAGGTGGTCGCTTTTCGCTTGCGCGCTCTGGCTGTTGGTGACTGCCGCGTTTTCCTGGCCTTTGCAGATTTGGCGTGCGAGCGTCCGCCGGTTTTGCGCGATGCAGCGCGAGGCTTTTTCTTTGGATATCGCTTAAGGCTGGCTTTCGCTTTAGTCACGCGTTAACCGCTCTACGGGCTGACCGCCTGCTCGCCGCGGGCTTTCCTGCGAGAGCGCCCACTACTCCCCCCACGACCGCACCAATTGGACCCAGCCACGCTGCCGATCGCAGCGCCACCTACGGCGCCTGCAGTTTCCTTAGAGATTGGGAAAACCTGGACGTTCTCAGATGGTTGGGGTTTTCTATTCCTTTGTCGATTTGAACGATAGGACATAAGGCCTCGGTATCTTTGGTGTGATATTGTATATTCACACCCCAGAGCAGATGTAGTCGTAACGGACTCAAAATACCGCTTCGGGCGTCACTAATGGGTAAGTCATTCTTACTACACTATTCGGGGCGATTTTGGGCAAACAGCCTAGTTAGGATTTTGACCTATGCGCTAATCGGGCGGTCGCCCGATTGTGCGGCGGCAGATACCATAGGATGGTTTCGCGGTGACCCGCTCTTCTTCGATCACGTTATCCGACGAAGAAAAACTAGATATCTTGCGACGGCTCGATCAGTTTCGGGAGTGGCACTCGCTCTATCAGAAGCGGTATTGCCTTGTTTGCGGCGAGATGATCACGGGGCGCCAGATCCAAGTGATTGAGAGCGCGCGCGGCGAGACCCTGTTTCGGCTGGTTTGTCCAACGAAACATTGCGATGCGACGCCGATAGAATGGGTTCTGCCGACCGAGGATGTCTTGATAAAGATTGCAATGGTGGAGGCTGAGCGCGGCTGGCTTCGCCTGGTGAGGCGGGCCGGCCGGGCCCTCCAATCTTGCCAAACACGAAAGAAGCCTAATACCATCCGTAGAACCAGATTTAAACCGAGGCCCGGATAGAGTTTGCAGTAGAGTTGACGTGTAGGTGCAAAATTCCCTGCGATCCCATTGAGCATAGATGGCTCCTACACTCGATAAACGTGGAATCCAACATTGACGTTTCCGACGACGCGCACGAAGCGGAAGAGGTAGAGTCTCGAGCCCGCTTACGCGTCGCCGAGTTGTCGCAGAGACCTTTCGATATCGGGTCGATCGCCCTCACTGGCCTGTTTATCATGGCAGTCTTCTACACAATCTACTTCATGCGCTCGGTCCTGCTGCCGCTCGTTCTTGCGCTCCTCCTCAGTTATCTTTTAAGGCCGATAGTGCGGGGACTCGCCCGATTAAAGATTCCACTGCCAGTTAGCGGTGCGCTCTTGCTTATCGGATTTTTTGGGCTCCTTGGCTATGGAGTTTCGACGCTTGCCGCGCCCACGGCGGGCTGGCTTGCAAAAGCGCCGGCCGGTTTTACAGAACTACAACAAAAGCTCTTGCCGGTAAGAAAATCGGTAGCGCAAGTCACGAAGGCGACCGGGGAGATCGAAAAATTGACTTCAACTAATGCCGAAACTAAGGCTATAGAAGTGAAACGGCATCCCATTACTGAGATGCTTTTCCTGCGTACACCGGAGTTTATTGCGAGTGCTGTTTTGTCGTTGATTCTGCTATATTTCCTGCTCGTTTACGATCAGACCTTCATTGCCAAGCTGGTTAAGCTGCTGCCGACACTTTCAGATAAGAAAGCGGCCGTCGGTATTGCGCACGACATCGAATCGCACATATCGCGTTATCTCTTCACTATCACAGCGATTAACGTTTGCCTTGGATTGGCCGTCGGATCCGCCGTGGGGATGCTCGGTCTTCCCAACCCCGTAATGTGGGGCGTGATGGTTGCGCTGCTTAATTTCGTTCCTTACCTAGGGGCACTTACAGGCATTATCTGCATGACCATCGGCGCGACCCTAAGCTTCGATAGTCTCGGATACGCTTTCGTATTTCCTGCCGTTTATCTGACTTTAGGCGTGATAGAGGGCAGTTTCATCACCCCATGGGTTATGGGACGTTCCCTTACATTGAATCCTGTCATCATCCTCCTATCGCTTACTTTCTGGGGCTGGATGTGGGGAATCGTTGGCATCATTCTGGCCGTCCCGATCTTAGCTGCTTTCAAGATTTTTTGTGCTCACATCAAACCGATGGAGCCGCTTGCAGAATTTCTTAGCTGATCTGACTCCCTATGGAGAGATTGTGTCCTTTGGTTAAATGTTACAACACAATGCTTTTCTAATCGACGGATCGCCAAGAATCTAAAATACACGCAGGGTCATCTGCTGGCGCGATAAGTCCTTAAAAGGAGGTGAGAAGATGTTAGGTTGGGCTGTAACATTTCTAATAATTGCTCTGATAGCAGCGGTACTAGGGTTTGGTGGGATCGCCGCAGCTTCAGCGGGGATCGCGAAGGTCTTGTTCTTTGTATTCCTGGTGATGTGCGTGATCTTCTTTGTTTTTGGCTGGAGAGGCAGAGGAGTACCATAATAGAGGGGTGACCGTTTAGCTCGCTGGAGGGCCGTGATGATTTTCACGTCCGTTGAGCTATGCCGCCTGTGTGGCGTTGAATTGTGGCCTGGTTCTGGACCGAAAACCTCGCTATGACCTAGGTCTGCGCGCAACTCTTCCAGGCAAGGACCAAAAGAACGATCGGAATCAGAAAAGCAACCCAAAGCAAGATGCGAACTGAGATTTCACGCTTTGTTCGACGCGGAATCATTTGTCCGTTAGTTCCGGATTTGTCATAGCACCAAAGGCTTCGTTTGTGAGGCGTTGAATGGTTTTACCTTACCGT
>Ga0193715_1000451_pt1 | contig 10072 bp, 4 predicted proteins | sample U2m2metaG_FD_143040 | JGI IMG/M metagenome (GOLD analysis project Ga0193715, IMG submission 143040) | Soil microbial communities from a riparian zone of the East river system, Colorado, United States - U2m2 | ecosystem: Environmental > Terrestrial > Soil > Riparian zone | place: USA: East River... | reverse complement strand
TCGAAGCCCCCTGCAGCCAATGTTGTTCCGTTGGATAACAACGTCGCGGTATGCCCGGAGCGCCCGGTATTGAGGCTGCCGGTAGCAGTCCATGTTCCGGTCGCCGGATCGTACAGTTCCGCGGTGGCAGAAGCAGTGCCGTCATCGTCGAATCCACCTGAAATCAGCACCATCCCGGTGGGTAGCAGGGTCGCGCTATGCCCATAACGCGCGGTGTTGAGATTACCGGTGGCCGTCCAAATGCCGGTAGCCGGATCGTACAGTTCCGCGCTTTCAGAAGCGCTTTGACTGGTATCCGCTCCCGCTGCGACCAGCACCATCCCGTTGGGCAGCAAAGTCGCTGTGTGCAGGTTGCGCGCGGTGTTAAGATCGCCCGTGGCTGTCCAGGTCCCGCTAACCGGATCGTACAGTTCAGCGGTTGCCGATGCAGTGAAGGTGCTATCGGTTCCCGCTGCAACCAGCACCTTCCCGCTGGGAAGCAGGATTGCGGTGTGCTCAGTGCGTTCGGTGTTAAGGCTACCGGTCGCCGTCCACGTGTCAGTTGCCGGATCGTACAGCTCTGCGGTCGGAGAAGCATTACCGCTGCTATCACTTCCTCCTGCGACCAACACCTTGCCGTCGGGTAGCAGTGTGGCTGTGTGCTCATAACGCTCAGTGTTAAGATTGCCGGTGGCTGTCCAGTTACCGTTCGCTGGGTCGTAAAGTTCCGCGCTCGGAGTAGCGTTGAAAGTATTATCAAGTCCTCCTGTAACCAGCACCATCCCGCTCGGCAGCAAGGTTGCCGTATGCAAAAAGCGCGCGGTGTTGAGGCTACCTGTGATCGTCCAAGTCGCGCCGTCCACATTCCATGGCGCGTCCGAAGGTCTCCTACTGATATCTTGCCGACCCCGTTGTCCCAGCGTCAGTGGCAGACTCGAAACGGAACAGACGGCGGCTGCGCAAAGAAAGAATGCGATCAAAGCGCGCGGACTAAAAAAAGCTGATTGAGTGGATGCCTTTTTGTTCATAGGGATTTACCAGTCACTTATCGCGAACCACTAATCACATTCCTTTCACGGTGGCGTTGGGCGAGGGTGCGGAGTTGGACGCGGCCTGGGTGTTGCCCTAGGCGTGGCAGTCGGTGTTGGCGTTCCGGTCGGTGTGGGACTAACTGTCGGCGCTGGGGTCGGACCGCCTTCCGCGCAATATCTCCCGCCAGTGTCCAAATTGTTGCCGCCATCAAATCCACCCCAGACAATCATCTCGCTATCGGTCCAAACCGTCGTGTGATAGAGTCGGGCGGAGGGCGCGTTGGTCGTGCTGGTGGCGGACCAATGATCTGCAGCAGGGTTGTATCTGCTGCCGGTATTTAACGCGGTGAAATCATCCCACCCGCCCCAGACAATCATTTCGGTTCCAGCCCACACCGCTGTATGAATGCTTCGGCCTTCCGGTGCGTTATCAACGCCCGTAGCTGTCCAACTATTTGCGCCGGGACTGTATTTACCGCCTGTGTTAAAGAAAGTGAAGCCGCCATCATATCCTCCCCAGACGATCATTTCACTGCCAGTCCAAACTGCGGTGTGATCGTAGCGGGCGTCCGGTACGTTGGTGATGCTTGTAGCTGTCCAACTGTTCGTCCCAGGGTTGTATTTGCCGCCGGTGTTGAGATTAACACAGCAGGGTCCGGCTTCCGAGCCATATCCGCCCCACACTATCATTTCACTTCCTGTCCAGACTGCAGTGTGTAGGTAGCGTGGAGTAGGCGCATTGGCGGTGCTAGTGGCTGTCCAACTGTTTGTGGCGGAATTATAACTTCCACCGCTATCCACAAATGGGCCACCAACGCCGGATCCTCCCCAGATGATCATCTCAGTGCCAGTCCAAACTGCGGTGTGTGACGATCGGGCAGGCGGCGCATTAGTAGTGCTTGTAGCTATCCAATTGTCGACGCCGGGGTCATATTTACCGCCGGTGTTCACAGCACTGTTCCCATCGTATCCACCCCAGACGATCATTTCGCTGCCGGTCCAGACTGCCGTGTGTGCATATCGGGCAGCGGGTGCATTGGTAGTAATCGTGGCCGTCCAACTATCTGTAGCGGGATCATATCTCGCACCGGTATTCAGCGGAACGAGATTTTCATCTACCCCGCCCCACACGATCATCTCACTGCCGGTCCAAACTGTCGTATGAGACTCTCGGGCATCGGGCCCGCCAACCAAGCTTGTAGCAGTCCACGTGTCGTCGATGCACGTGCCCTCCGTATCCGAGCTGGTCGCAATCCCTGGAAGAGTGTAACCAGTGGATGACGTTCCGTCGAGGTTGTGAGGACCAGTCGACTGCCTCGCTTTCCCGTTGCCTTCCCTCGAACCTTGGACAGACTGAAAGAGATGCTCTGCCACCAAAGGCCTTGCCAGACATTCCGCAATAACAAAAGGATCGTTCCCAAGCGCGTCAAAAAGTTCCCGCAGCACTTCTGGCTGTTTGGTGTGTTGTGCCATGCGATCCATCTCAGCTTGTAACTGCTCAGCTGTGATCGGGCGCTGCCAGTAATCTTCCAGCGCCTGTGACTTACGCAGATAATCAGTCACTTTGTTTTCCAGCTGTGCCTGAGACATTACCGCATCGAGCGAAGGCTTGGGGTCGGGGCGCTCTTTTGGCCAGATGCGATGGCGCCAGTACACGTCTTCGATAGCTCGCTGATATGACACGCGTTCCTCGAACGTGAGCGTACTTTGCGAAGCGTTCGAAGACGCGTGCAGGAACGCCAGTCCCGTTCGTGTCGGTATCAGAATGAAGTAAGCTGTCGCTGCGGAAAAAAAGGAGACCGATCAAAACGCGTAAGCTAAAAAAAGCAGATCTGGAAGTGGATTTCTTATGCATAGCAAGTGGGATTTGGGGTGCTCCTGGTAGCTGGAAGCCCGGTCGGTGTCAATCGTTTTCATTTTTTCCCTGGTTTTTCTGCCTTAGCTATAGTGGCAGCCGCGCTGGCGACGAATGAAATTGGCTATGCAGGCGACACGTCTGCCGCTACAGTCACCGTGATGACCGACCGGGTACGACGCCCACTTGTAGCGTTGTAAGACTCTCAACATTTAAGTCGCCATGTCATTTAACAAATTTGACCTTTCGCCTGAAGTAGTGCGCGGGACACAGGCGATGGGTTTTGTCGAGCCAACGCCAATTCAGCTCCGCGCGTTTCCAATCGTGCTTGCCGGTAAGGATTTGATTGGGACAGCACAGACGGGTACCGGTAAGACCGCAGCGTTTGCGCTGCCCATCCTGACGTTGCTCGCAAAACACGGCGCGTTCCGGTGTCTGGTGCTGGAGCCGACTCGCGAACTGGCCGCCCAAGTTGAAACGGCGTTTCGCGATTATGGGCGCTTCACGGACTTGCGAGCCGCGCTCGTGCACGGCGGCGTCGGTTACGGGAAACAACGCGAAGAACTCAAGCGCGGCGTGGATATTCTTGCTGCCACGCCGGGACGCCTGCTCGATCTGCTGGAACAGCGCACCATGAGTCTCAAAGATATAAAAATTCTGGTGCTCGACGAAGTGGATCGGATGCTGGACATGGGTTTTCTGCCCGACGTGCGCCGGATCGTTGAGAAAATCTCGACAGATCGGCAGACCCTTCTTTTCTCCGCCACATTGCCGCCGGAGATCGAACGTCTGGCCGCATGGGTGTTGCGCGATCCTGAGTTGGTGGAAATCGGCGTGCGCCGGTCGCCAGCGGAAACGGTGACGCATGCGGTTTACCCTGTGGCGGCTGAACAAAAATTCGATCTGCTAATGGCTTTGCTCGAGAGAACAAATTTCGACAGCGCGCTGATTTTCTGCCGGACCAAGTACGGCGCCGATCGTATCGCGCACCAGTTAAAACAGGGAAAGCACGCCGTCGCGGTTTTGCATTCCAATCGCACCCAGCGCGAACGGATCGAAGCGCTCGAAGGCTTCAAGAGCGGCAAATACGAAGTGATGGTGGCGACCGATATCGCGTCGCGCGGCCTCGACATCGCTGGTGTGAGTCACGTCATCAACTACGATGTGCCCGAGCATCCTGAAGATTATGTGCACCGAATCGGGCGCACCGGACGCGCCCAAAACGTGGGCGATGCCTTCACACTGATGAGCGGCCAGGAGCTGCCCGCGTTGCAAGCAATCGAACGTTTCATCGGCCAGAAAATTCCGCGATTAAAACTGGAAAACTTTCCGTATATTTACACCGCACTGTTTGAACAGGAATCAGCCACCGGTGGCCGTCGCGGAATCGGCGGCGGCAGAACGCATCGCGGCTACTCCTTTGGAAGAAGGCGATGATGCCAATACGACTCGTTAAAGGGTTAAAAAAGTTACAAGAGTTACAAAGGGGGGCGACCTATGATTGTAAAAGCTCCAAGGTCCAAACCCCAATTCCCAAACAAACTCAAAACCTCCAATCCGAAGCTAACCGGCGCGCGATTGACTTCGAAAGCTTTCGCGAGTTGAAATCATTTGTTTAGTTATGGGAATTTCCTTGGAATTTGGAGCCTGTTTGGTTATTGGAGCTTGGGATTTGGAGCTTCCGATTTGTTGGTGATATGTCCGAATCAAAGCTTGCCATGGACTCACAGGCGGAATTCGACCAGCTCCAAAAGAAGCTGGTGCCGCTGTGGAAATCGATTGAGCGCTTCAATCAGGACCCGCAAACCATCGTGGTCGTGCCGTCCATGTCCATCGACGCCATCAGTTCCGGCGCGGTAATGCAGGCGTACGAGGAACGCTTTCTTTTTTTGTTACTGCTGCTGCGCCAGCCTCGTGCCCGGGTGATCTATGTGACTTCACAAACGATTCTGCCGAGCATCATCGATTATTACCTGAGTCTTCTGCCAGGTGTGATTCCAAGTCATGCGCGTCAGCGCCTTTTCCTCATCTCGCCTCTCGACCTCTCGGTGCGTCCGCTAAGCGACAAACTGCTTGAGCGGCCACGACTAATGGCGCGCATCCGTTCGTTGATCATGGATCCCGATCGCGCGCACCTGGTTCCCTTTAATACAACCAATCGTGAGCAGGAGCTGGCGTTGCGCCTGGGGATTCCCATGTACGGCGCCGACCCAAAATTTTTCCCGCTGGGCACCAAGAGCGGCTGCCGGGAAATTTTCATGGAAGAAAAGGTTCCCCATCCTCTTGGTGTCGAGAACCTCGGCAGCAAGGAGGAATTGATCGAGGCCATCACGCAGATTCGGGCGAGAAAGCCTTCGATGAGACAACTCCTGGTCAAGCTTAACGAAGGTGTCTCAGGCGAAGGTAACGCTGTTATTGACCTGGCTGGCCTGCCAGCGCCTGGCGATTCGAACGAGAAGGTTATGCTGGAGGAGCGCCTTCGAGCCATGCAGTTCGAGTTAGCTCGTGTTACCTACGATACTTACATGAAAAAACTGCAGGAACGAAAGGGAGTAGTCGAAGAGCGAATCATGGGAGAAGAAATCAGGAGTCCCAGTGTCCAGCTTCGCATTACTCCGCTTGGCGTGGTGGAATTGTTATCGACGCACGACCAGCTCCTGGGCGGCCCATCCGGGCAAAGTTATCTGGGTTGCGTATTTCCGGCCGACCCCGGGTACGCGGCGCTCATTACCCGCGAAGCTGCCAAGATTGGCAAACGTCTGGCGAAAGAAGGAGTCATCGGGCGTTTCGCGCTGGATTTCGTGGTCGTACGTTCGAATGGAAAATGGGAACCGTATGCGATCGAGATTAACTTGCGGAAAGGCGGTACCACGCATCCGTTCCTAACTTTGCAATTTCTTACTGACGGATGCTACAACCCCGAGACGGGGATCTTCACTGCGCCCAACGGGCAGCAGAAGTTTTTTGTTGCCAGCGATCACGTCGAGTCGCCGTCGTATCGAACGCTGACTCCGGATGACCTTTTCGACATCGTAGTGCGACATGATCTGCACTTTGATCAAACACGCCAGACAGGTGTCGTCTTTCATATGATGAGCGCTCTGGGTGAACTGGGAAGAACAGGGCTGACAGCCGTGGGAAACTCCCATGAGGATGCCAAGGAGACCTACGAGCGCGCGGTGGCTGTGCTCGGTCAGGAGACTGTAGCCGGGGGCGGTGACCCCGGCTGAACGCGCGATCACGCCGCAGGGTTGCCGCGGTCAGCGACACGCGGCTACAGGGTTACGGCGCGACAGGCGAAATCGAGATGACAAACCAATGATGAATGACGCAGCTCGAAAAGAGCAGCTTGTGCCAGCTGGACTTTGTTATTCTTTAGTTATTCGACATTCGTGCTTCGTAGCTCTTTCATGATCCGCATCGTGGTCCAAGCTACGGCAATTATACGGGGAGAGTTTGTCAATGTATTGAAAAACGTTGACATTTTGCCGATGCTTTAAGAGAAACGACCCTTCTACGTTCAACTCTCCTCCTTCACTTCTTAACCACTTATGAAAAAGAAATCCACTTCGCAATCTGCCTTTTTTCACCTGCGTGTCTTAATCGGCTTGTTCATCGCCGTGGGTGGCGTCTTTCTGGCACTGCTGGCCTTTGGCACATTTTCGGCACGCGCCACTCCCGCTACGAACGCGGCACAAGGGAATTACGATCCGCGCACATCCACCTATGACCCGCTCGTTCCCGCCATGTTTGACTGTTCCAAAATTCACGAACTGGGCATCGACAAACAAGAAAATATGCGCGCCCAGGCCATCATGATTTTCTGCGGCGAAGCGGAAGGCGGTAAGCTTTCCCCTGCCTCTGCTTTCGCCGAGTTTGTTCAGAATCTGATGCCTTCGCCCCTGACTTATGGCACTACCGATGAGGATCTGGTTACTGGCACTGAGAGCTCTCCCCACGTTACCCAGTCCGAAACATTTGCTCAGGGGAACCCGGATAACCCCCTCCAGGTCGTCATTGCCTACAACGACTCACGCGGCCGCAATTTCAGCCCGATCAATATCTCCGGTGCATCGGTCTCCAACGACGGCGGCAACACCTTCACGCGACTCACCAAGGCAAACGGTCAAAGTCCCTTCGACAATACGTTGGGCGACCCGGTTATTTTGTATAACCGTCCAACCGGCACATGGTACACAGTCTGGCTGGACGCGGCGTGCGGTGCCCAGGGATTGGGCGGATACAAGTCAACCACTCCTGATGATCCGAATAGCTGGACCCATTTTTGCGTTCACACTAATTCTCAGGACGATCGAGAGTCCGGCTGGACCGACAGCAATCCATCTTCTCCTTTCTACGGGCGAATGTACGTTTCATTTAACAATTTCAATGTTGGGGGAGGCGCTTTGTTTGTACGTTTTTCTACTGACAACGGGGCTACATGGGCTAACGAGCGACAGATCACCAATACCTTTATCCGCGACGTGCAAATCACCGGCGACCTCACCAACGGCAATGTTTACATCGCCGGTATGGACGAGATGGGTGGGGGACTCGGCAACCGTGCCAACCGCGTCTACGGTTCCACCGACGGCGGCAACACTTGGACCAACACCTATATCAGCCCCGCCTTCCCAGGGCCCGGTCGCGGCGCTTCGGGCTTTTTCGCCTGCATGTATAACAGCCCGCTTTACTGGCGGCACCAGGGCTGGGGTCAGCCTGCTGCTCACAATGGTGTGGTGCATTATGTTTATGCGGCCCGCAACACCGCCACCGGCGACCCCGGCAACGTTTTCTACATTCGTTCTACTGACGGCGGAGTGACCTTCAGCACCCCATTCCAGCTCAACAGCAATATCGAGCCGACCAAGGCCCAATGGCAGCCTAACCTTTCGGTGACCTCCGATGGCACGCTTCTGTCTGTGTGGTACGACGAGACACCAAGAATAGCGGCCAGTTGCCAGCCCAGCAGCCCCGGCACACCTTGCTACCAGATGCATGCTCGCAAGTCCACCGACAATGGCGTGACATGGCTAGCTGATGACACCTTCTCGGATGTTGCCAGCCCGCTTCCCCTACAACCCGACCCGGGCATTCAGGCGCTCTATGCGGGTGACTACGATTACAGCTCCTCGATACCAACAGAGCACCTTCATTCATGGGTAGACGGGCGTAATGTCATTAACAGTGCCTCTCAGCAGGATGCCTTTTTTGACAGGGAACCTGGTTCGGGCACGCCATCACCAACGCCGACAGCGTCACCGAGTGCAACCCCGACTTCGACGCCAACACCGACGGCTACTGCCACTGCTACCGCAACGCCCACAGCCACAGCAACTGCAACTGCAACTGCAACTGCAACGCCCACAGCCACAGCAACTGCAACTGCAACTGCAACTGCAACGCCCCCAGCCACAGCAACACCTTCTGCAACCGCCACCCCCACAGCGACCGCCACCCCCACAGCGACGGCCACCGCAACTCCTATGGCAACGCCAACATCGACTCCAACCGCTACGCCTACGCCAAGACCAACGCCCACTCCACGGCATCGCCCGACACCAAGGCCTCATCCGACGCCACATCCACGGTAGGTCAGGCATCGCTGTCGTCTCGATGCGTCGGGACTCGGGGTTGTGATTGAACGTTTTCGCCCTTCGTGGGGCGCTTCCGCCAACGTCGAACTGCTTCCACCATTCAGCAGATCGGCTTGTCCCGCGCCGGCCTCGCTACGCGCTACGACGGCCAAAAAAAAATCACGTGTGCCGAAAGCGTGATTATCGAAAGTATTAGACGGCCGAGCCCCAGTGCCTTTTTGCCAACGTGTTGAGGCGTCGCCGCGGCGACCATTGCAACTTGGGCAGGGCAACGCGTTCCGCCGTCGCTGGCTCCGCCAAGCGGAAAGATCTTCAAACCTCGGCTTAAATTAATGAACTAAAAGCGGCACTCATTTTTTTTGAGAACTTCGCCGCGCGGTTTCCGTAGAAAGAATAAGAGGAAGAAGACTGCGAGATAAAACAAGGGTTGCGTCGGTTTTGGCGCTGGTCCTCGCGTGAGAGTGCATGGCTGATATCCAAGTTGATCTTGGCCATGGGAGGAACGCTGGGGCCAGCACCAGAGGCGATGCAACTCTCGCAACCTTCCTTGTTGTCGTACCTGCAGCGTTTTAACAAAAAGCGCCGCATTCACTACAAAATCGACGTTCAGCCGCGGTGGCGCAGCGATGGCCCAGGTCCCAGGCTACGAAAGGACGGAGATAGCGAAACCGCCAAGGAAGCATCGCGCGCTTGATAGGCGTTTTTGGAGTGCGGCCCGCCTGAGGCGGGTCCGCCGCTTTTGAGGAGCCTGTTAATCGACAATTGGCACGAAGTCGTTGCTAACACTCAACGCGTCGATCTTAAATTTGTAGATCGATTGCACCATCGCCGGAGAAGCCACTCTTTCAAACCATCCCCTGCCAAGCACCATCGATACTGGTTCGCTACCACTGCCAGCCCATGCTTTACCGCTGTCGCGCGCCAACGGCGCATGATTCATTACGAGTCTGGGGCAGCGCCGCAGGTTTTCATAAAAAAAGAAAATCATCAGCGCTGAAAGCGCGATTCACTTCCCGATAGTCACGGTTGATTCGCGCTTTCAGCGCTTGCTTTTGGAAACTGGTTGTTACCTGGGGCGTTGCCCCAGGCTTAAATGAGCAAGCGGCCTTGGCGCTAAATAGAAAATAATGAGCTTTGAGATACGTGCCAAAAATAGGCGCCACTTTCCGAAAGTTGATGCTTTGGCGCGAGCGCCGGCGAACAACGATTTTCGATTTGGGAAGGCTTCTCAAAAGCGGCGGAGCACCGCCGCACTCCAAAGCTACTCCGTGGACGCGAGGCGCCTTCAAATTCGGATCTTGTTCTTCTATAGATAGTTTCGCCATTACTGTTATCCGCTTGCCAAGCCGTGGCCCAGCGAAGGTGGTGTATTCGCCTGGCCGCCGTAATCCTTGTCGTGCTGTAGGACTGCAAAGGAAAATGGCGAAGGCGGGTGGTTCGGACCTCCGATTACAAAATTGTTAAGAAATATCTTGACACTTTACTAAAACGGGCCTCCACATTTGAAAACCGCACACGCTCTTCTATGAAAAAACAAATCAACGCGAACATCAAAGCTCATCTTATCCGAAGCTCGTTTTACGTGCTTCTACTGTTAGTCGTCTGCATGA
>Ga0193715_1000450_pt1 | contig 10080 bp, 8 predicted proteins | sample U2m2metaG_FD_143040 | JGI IMG/M metagenome (GOLD analysis project Ga0193715, IMG submission 143040) | Soil microbial communities from a riparian zone of the East river system, Colorado, United States - U2m2 | ecosystem: Environmental > Terrestrial > Soil > Riparian zone | place: USA: East River... | reverse complement strand
ACTGCGGCCTGAAATGACGCCAACCCTGGCGCGGATCGTCGCAGCGGAGCACCGGCAATTCCGCAAGCCGTTGAAATGGTTCTCGATTCCGCAGGTGTTTCGTTATGAGCGCCCGCAACGGGGACGTTTGCGCGAGCATTTCCAGCTCAACTGCGATATCGTCGGCGAAGAATCCCCCGAAGCTGACGCAGAATTGATCGCGCTGGCCATCGATGTCGTGCGCGTCTTTGGTTTTACCTCGCAGGATTTTGTCGTGCGGATCAGCGACCGGGAGTTTTGGACGGAATTACTCAAGCTCGAGAAAGTGCCGCCTGATCGCTGGGAAGAAATGTTGCAGATAATCGATAAATCGGAACGCGAGCCGCGGGAGAAAACCGAGGAACGACTCGGGAAATTAGCGGGACCGGTCTTCGAGATTTTCGAAAAAGGCGGCGAAAGCGCGAAGCTCAACAAGATTATCGAGAACCTGCGGCTGCGCGGTCTGGCCGATTTCGCCAAAATCGATGTCCGCATCGTCCGCGGTCTCGCCTATTACACTGGAATCGTTTTCGAAGTTTTTGATCGCGCGGGCAAATTTCGTGCGATGGCCGGTGGCGGGCGATACGACCAACTGATTGCACAGCTAAGCGACAACACCGTCTCCATGCCCGCGCTGGGCTTCGCCGTTGGCGACGTCGTCCTCGGGGAAATGATTCGCAGCCACGCGGGTGCTCGCGCGCAAATGGAAAAAACGATCGAGACTGAACGCGCGATCGAGATTTATGTGGTCATCGCGAAAGAAGAACAGCGCGGAAATGCCATTGCCATGATGCAGCAGCTGCGCGATCGCGGATACCGTGTCGATTACTCCTTGGCGGCGGCGAAAGTGGCGCGCCAATTCCGATTGGCCGAGCAAAGCGGCGCGCGCCTTGCCGTCGTTTTCGGCGACGAATGGCCGCAAGTGGGAGTGAAAGATCTGGAGACCGGCGAACAGCGGCCGGTCACACACGAAGAATTGTTTGCGCATCTCGCTACCTTCCCGACTTTGTCATCCCGAGCGTAAGTCGAGAAATCCCGTCGCCGTGGCTTTGAAGGTTGTGCAGAAGATTCCTCAACTTCGCTCGAAATGACGGAACAAATGTACCGCACCCATCACTGTAACGAACTGCGGAAAACCGATATCGGCCGTGAGGTGAAACTGGCCGGCTGGGTGGCCGTGCGGCGCGATCACGGCGGCGTCATTTTCATCGATCTGCGGGATCGCGAAGGATTAACCCAGGTCGTTTTTCGCCCGGAAGAAAACGCCGAGGTAGCAAAGCAATCCCATAGCTTGCGTACCGAAGACGTCATTCAGGTTTGTGGAAAAGTCGCGCCGCGTCTGCCTGGAACCGAAAATCCAAAGCTGGCAACCGGCGACATCGAAGTGCTCCCGCAGTCGCTTACGGTTTTGAATCGCGCCGAGAATCTGCCGTTTCAGCTCGATGCCGAACTGAGCAATGAAGATCTCGAGCTGACCTATCGCTATTTCGATCTACGCCGGCCGCGTCTCTCCCACAATTTGCAAACCCGGCATCGCGTCACCCAGGCGACGCGGCAATTTCTCGATTCGCAGGGATTTCTCGAAATCGAGACGCCGATTTTGAGTAAAAGCACACCGGAAGGCGCGCGCGATTTTCTCGTCCCCAGTCGGCTATTGCCGGGAAAATTTTACGCGCTGCCACAAGCGCCGCAGCAATACAAACAATTGCTGATGGCTGCCGGGATGGAAAAATATTTCCAGATCGCGAAAGCATTTCGCGATGAAGATTTGCGGGCCGATCGCCAGCCAGAGTTCACCCAGATCGATATTGAAGCGTCCTTTGTCACACCTAACGACATTTATGCGCTGACCGAGGGAATGCTGGCGGCAATTTTTAAGGCTGCGCGCGGAATCGAGATCCCGACGCCATTCCCGCGGCTGACCTATCGCGAGGCCATCAATACTTTCGGCAGTGACAAACCAGATCGCCGTTTCGACATGAAACTTATCGATCTCGGAGACGTTTTTCGCAGTAGTCAGTTCAAGGTTTTCCAGAGCGCACTGGCTGAGGGCGGCGTGGTCAAGGCGATCAACGCGAAGCAATTCGCCAATATCACCATCGGCCAGGTCGATGAACTGACGGCAATTGCGAAAACGTTTGGCGCGAAAGGACTAGCCTTCATCAAGGTGGAGAACGGGGAATGGAAATCGCCCATCGTGAAATTCTTTTCCGAAGCGGAAAAGGAATCGCTGCGCGCGAAATTACAAATCGAGGAGCGCGATTGTATTTTCTTCGCCGCCGGCAGATGGGAGATCGCCTGTGAAGTGCTTGGCCGAATCCGATTGCGCATAGCGGAAATCCAAGGTTTGAATCGCGCTTCTGTTAAAGGCCAGTCCGGCTCGGACAACCGCCCGTCCGGCTCGGACCTCGATTTTCTCTGGGTAACCGATTTCCCGCTCATGCAATGGAGCGCGGAAGAGAATAAGTGGAATGCAGTTCATCATCCCTTCACCCGACCGAAAGCGGATGACCTTAGGTTGCTGGAGCAGAAGAAATTCGGCGAAATGCGCGCCGATGCCTACGACATCGTCTTAAACGGCGTCGAAATAGGCGGCGGCAGCATCCGCATTCACGAGCCAGACTTGCAGGCAAAAATGTTCGAAGCCCTCGGGGTAAGTGCGGGAGATCAGCAGGCGAAGTTTGGCCATTTGTTGCGCGCCTTTCGCCTCGGTGCGCCACCGCATGGCGGCATCGCCCTTGGGCTCGATCGCCTCGTCATGCTGATCTGCGGCGAAGAATCCATTCGCGACGTTATGGCATTCCCGAAGAATAATCGCGGCCAGGAATTGATGACACAGTCGCCCGCCGAGGTCGATCCGAAGCAACTACGCGAGTTGGGAATTCAATTAGCAACCGAAAAGAAGTAGCGATCGAGCTCGCTTAGAAGCGGCACACGTCGTTCAATATCCCAAGGCCTTTTTGCGCTCCGGGGCCGTCGGCAGCGGGTCCTTGCGGATTGTGATTGCCTCCGCGCCCGAGTCTTTCAGCTGCCTGGACTGAACTGCGTTGAACTCCACGTCTTTCGTGAATTCCGGCGGAAGGTCCGCCTCCGCATAGATGGCGTGCACCGGACATACGTCCACACACGCCATGCAATCAATGCAATCCTCCGGGTGAATGACCACCTGGCTCTCCAGTTCATAGAAGCAGGCAACGGGACACACCTCCACGCAGTCGGTGAACTTGCATCCGCTACATTTGTCGGTCACGACGTGAGGCATGGGACAGTGTGGTTGAGAGTTGCGAAGGGGAGTGTTGTTAACGCTTAACTAATTCAGTGCTACCCGCTTGGTCAATTTTTGTCTCAATATCAGATTAAGCCCGTGGCGGGGGATGTTGGCGACCGGTCCGGAATAAAATAGCCACGAAAAAGGTGACGATGGTGCCAAAGCAGATCCACCACGGAAATTCCAGGACGGGCAACCATTCCGGTTGGGAATAGAGCTGACCTCCGAATATTTTCGCCAGATTGTTGGGAAGTCCGCTCAAAATCGTGACCACGATAAAGCCGGCAATCATGGCAATGAAATTGCCGCGATCGTTCCCGCGCGATTTGGTCAGCATGCCGGCGAGAAAAATTCCGAGAACGGAGCCGTAGGTGTAACCGTAAATCCCCAGCACAATCGGGATGATACGTACGTTCGGCCGGACAATGACAAAATAAGAGGTTGTCGAGGCGACGACGATCATCAGGATCGAAAACCCGACCGTAGCCCAACGGACCGCGCGCAGACTATCTACACCGTTCGCGCCCGGGCGAATGTAGGTGACGTACCAGTCGCGGGTAAAACTAGTAGCCAGCGCGTTGAGCGCAGTGCTGAGCGAACCCATGGCCGTTGCGAAAATCCCGGCGAGCAGCAGTCCGCGCAGGCCCACCGGCATTTCGTAAAGGATGTAGTGACAAAAAATTTCGTTCGGCGTTTTCGGTACTACATGGTCCTGATGGGTTTGATAAAACACCCAGAGCAGGACGCCGATGCTGAGAAAAGTGAATGCGATCGGAATATCGGCCAGTCCCGACATGATGAGCGAACGCCGGCTCCGGCGTACATCGGGCGCGGTCAACATCCGCTGTACCATGTCCTGGTCCGTACCGTGCGTTGACATGGTCATAAAAGTGGAGCCGATCAGTCCGGCAAAGATGGTGTACTCGATGGCAAACATTCCTTTCCATTTGTCCCAGCCATGTTTCGCCGGGTCGAGGCCGGTGGTGATGAAATCGGATAAATGGAACGGGCCTCGGCGTCCCACAATTTCGTGCAAGCCGCCGGGGATGGCGGAGTAAAGCAGTCCAAGGGCGACCAGGGCGCTGCCGATCATGATTGACGCCTGGATGACGTCGGTCCAGATGACGGCTTTGATTCCGCCAAGGGTGGTGTAAATGGCGGTCAGAAGAACGATGGCGATGGTGGCTCCGACATAAATCCACAGCGTTTCGTTTTGGGTTGGCCGCACCCCGCGGATCATTTCGTAAGCGAGAGCGAGCGCGATAGCTGCGACATACAAACGCGCGCCTGATGCCAGCAAACGGGTAAAAAGAAAAATGGCTGACGCTGCGTTTTTGGTTCCGACTCCAAACCGCACGGTTAAATATTCGTAGATCGAGAAAACCTTGTAATCGTAATACGGCTTTATGAAAATGAAGCTAACGAGGATGCGAGCGATGATGGTGCCGAGCGCGAGCTGCAGGTAAGTGTAGTTGCGCTGAGTATACCCCTCTCCCGGCGTGCCAAAAAATGTCCCGGCGCTGGTTTCAGCCGCGATCAGCGAAGCTAACACCGCCCACCACGGGATTTGCCGCCGGCCCAGCGCGAAATCTTCCAAATCGCGCTCCTTCCGGCCCATGCGCAGGCCGATGGCGATGATGATAAAGAAATAGAGGAAAAGAACGAGGCAATCGATCGCGAGCTTCGCGTTCATCCAGTCGTTAGGTGACAGAATTTCAGAAACGCGCAAGGTGGATCGCGCGCTCCATCGCGCGGTGTTAAAGAATAGCATCGAGGTCCGAGCCGGATTGGCTCGACTGCTCGATCCACCAATGGACCTGACAAGAATTGAAGCGTCAGACTTCGACCTGGCCATGACCTTAAATTCCGGCCAGGTATTTCACTGGGAAAAAATCGGCGACGGTTTTTGCGGGATGATTGGCGATCGCGCGGTTTACGCGGAGCAGCGCGGGGAGATCTTGGAAGTTCGTTTTGGCGAGACGCCAAAACCACCACGCCAGGCGCGGTCTTTACTCAAGATTGTCGCGCGTTATTTCGCGCTCGATCATCCGCTAGAAGAAATCTGCGCGTCGTTCCCGTGCGATCCGGTCATGGATGTGGCGCGCGATTTTTGTCGCGGCCTTCGGATTATTCGACAGCCACAATGGGAGTGCCTGGCCACTTTTATCTGTTCTTCGATGAAACAAGTGGCGCACATCCGGCAAATCTCACAGGCGTTACGCCAGCGATTTGGGGAAAGGAAACAAATCTGCGGACGGGAAGTCTTTTCATTTCCGTCGCCCGACGCACTGGCCCGGACGACGGAGAGAGAGTTGCGAAAATGCGGACTGGGTTATCGCGCGAAGAATCTGTTGGCAACAGCGAGGCGCGTCGCGTCCGGGGAGGCGGATCTCGATTCCTGGAGCGCGCTCTCCGAGCGCCAATTGCGGGAGCAACTGTGCGAGCTTCCCGGCGTAGGGATGAAAGTAGCGAATTGCGTCATGCTCTTCGCCTACGAGCGAATCGCCGCATTCCCCATTGATGTTTGGATCGAACGAGTCTTGCGCGAAGGATATTTTGTCCGGAGGCGAAAGGTTACCGCGAAGGCGATCGCGGAATTCGTTGCGAATTATTTCGGCGCATACGGTGGCTACGCGCAGCAATATCTGTTTCATCACGCGAGAATGACCGCGAAACGGGCGAACTCCTCAACATGACAGGGGTGTAGAGGCAGGCATGTCGCCTGCACTTCAAAGATTGCGGCCGACACGGCCGCCGCTACAGGCCTTGGGAATCCACGGGGGATGACACGGAGTAGGGACTGCCTTATTTTGGCTCAGAGCGAACTGAACGGGCGCAGGCGATGCTAGTTCTAATGTAAGCCCGCTACGAGGGCGCCTTAATTAATGCAGCCTAGAAGCGAACGACAGAAAATCCTGTGGGCGGTATTCCTTTCGCTCCTGCTCCATCTTGTAGTCGGCGTTTCCATCGCTTCTTTCGGGGATAAACTTCAACCCTCACTTCCCGAGGATGAGAAGCCCCTCGAGTTAACCATTGTCGATCTCGCTCCGGTGCCGACTCCACCGACCGGGCCAAGGAACACGCCATTTATCGACACGACGGAGCAGACAGAGACAAAGGAAGAGCCTAAGGAAAAAACATTCGAATCAAATGCGAATTCGATCGCGGCCAGTGAATTGCCAGCACTAGGAATCGCGCCCATCCCGACGCAAGAGGGGAAAGAACTGCCGACGATGGATTTGAAAAATCGGCAGCACTCGTTGGACGGGGAAGGCGCGCAAGCGCAGCCCGTTTCGCGCCCGGCACCCGCGCCAAGCATAACGCCGCAGGCAACACACCAACAGACCCTCACGCCATCGCCCACGCCCAGCGCTACGCCTCCTTCTACGCCGCAGCCGACATCAACCCCGACACCGACACCGAATGCTGATTTACTGGCAATGTTCCGCGCCAGTCCGCCGCCGCCGGCGCGCACGCCCGAGCCAGAGAAAGAGGTCCGTTCTCCTTCTCCAAAGGCAGCACCAGCACCAGTGTCGCCGCCGCCTGCATCCTCGACGTATCGGCGCGAGCAAATTAAAGAGCGAATAGCTGGTAACATTTCGAAGCGGGGAGTTTCATCGGTAAACGCCGTCGGCACACCGCTAGGCCGTTATGAGAAGATCGTCTACGATGCAATTGGGAAGCGCTGGTACGCCCTTTGTGACGCAAATCGCGACCGTGTTGATATTGGGACGGTGCATGTACAGTTTGTCGTCGCTCGAGATGGGAAGATCAATGATATCAAAGTAACTAGCGGTGGGACGTCCGAATCGTTCGCAAATCTTTGTCTGCAATCGGTTCAAGATGCGAAGCCTGGCACTATCCCCGAAGATGTTATGGCCATACTGCCAGCGGAAGGTTTACCTGGAGAGGTCAGCTTCACCGGTTTTCAAAACCCTTGATTTTACATGAGCGAAGCCCTTAACAACGTTATCGGTTTTTTCGAGCGCGGCGGTCTTTTTATGTGGCCGCTGCTCATTTGCTCGATCGTTGCGCTAACGACAATTATTTTGCGCGGTTTCGCGTTGCGGGAAAAGAATGTGATGCCACTGGTGATCGAGAGCGAGATCGAGCGACTACTGCCGGGCGGCAGCGCGGATCGGTTGATGCGAATTGTCGAGAACGACCAATCTTCCCTCGGGCGAATCGCGCGAGTTGCGCTGCAGCATTTACGCTCGCCCCGTTCCGAGAATGTTGAGGCGGTGCAAACGCGCGCGCGCCACGAGATGGTGATACTGGAAAAAGGCCTGATCGTGCTGGAAGTTATCGTCGGTATCGCGCCTTTGTTAGGTTTGATCGGCGCCGTTTCAGGATTGGTGCACGTTTTTTCGCACCTCGGATTAAGCTCGGGTGCGTCCGATACGCGCCAAATTGCACTTGGCATCGCGGAGGCGTTGAATGCGACCGTCTTCGGCCTTTCCATTGCCGTACCAACGCTGGTCGCCTTCAGTTATTTTTCAAAAAAGGTCGAAGTAATGTCAGTGGAAATGGAAACGCTGGTGGTGGAGCTGATCGCGAAATGTTATTTTGGGCGGAGCGCAGGCGCGCAGGAGGGATCGCCGCCGGTGCGGATGACGGCGAGAACACAAGTGCTAACAAGCTAGCCGGGATAAGATGAATTTCGCTGTTCGGAAGCGCCGGGCGCCCTCGATCATTATCGTTTCGCTGGTCGATATCCTCACAATCCTCCTCATCTTTTTCGTGGTCTCGACCACATTCAAAAAAGACCAGCCGGAAGTGCAGATCAATTTACCGGAATCGAAAACAGCGACGAAAGCGCCGGCCGAGCTGGAACACGCCATCGTCACGGTAGATGAAACCGACGCGGTGAAACTGGATGGCCGGTCTCTCGAGGTAGACGAACTTGAGCGCGCGGTGCGGAACCTTTCCCCAACGCAAAAAGCATCACTTGCCCTGCAAGCGGACAAGAAGGCGTCATTTGGAACAATCGTAAAAGTAATGGACGCGCTGAAACTGGCGGGTGTGCGAAATCTTCCGGCGTTCACCCGCGAGTAAAATGAAACTGGCCATTCGGAAGTACGGCGATCCGGCGTTGCGCGCGAAAGGGAAACGGGTGGCAGAAATCGACGACGCGATCCGTGAACTCGCTGACAACATGCTGGAAACGATGCGCAGATCGAACGGGATTGGTTTGGCGGCGCAACAAGTGGGCCACGCGCTTCAGCTCACTGTTGTCGATATTTCAGCGGTGGAAGATCGGCCGAGCACGATGGCGTGGAACGGCCAGGAAGTAGATCCGAAAGAGCAAATGCCGCTGGTGTTGCTCAATCCACAAATTCAGACCGGACCAGAAAAAGAGATTGCTTCGGAAGGTTGCCTCAGTTTTCCCGAAATTTCGGCTGAGATCGAACGTGCGGAATGGGTTAAAATACAGGCCCAGACCCTGATGGGCGAGACGGTCGAAATTGAGGCGACCGGATTATTAGCGCGCGCGCTGCAGCACGAGATCGATCATCTCAACGGTATCCTCTTTATCGACCGAATGAACTCGGCGGCGAAGACGAGTGTGTCGAGCCGGCTGAAACGTCTGCAAAAAGAGACCCAACGTGGCCTAACGACAAGTAGACACCCGCGCGCGGTAGAACCAGCCCTCTGAATTTAGCCCCGTGAGAATGCCCTCATCCTAACCTTCTCCCGCCGGGAGAAGGAACCACCTCGCCCTTTGAATGATGAGGTGTTTAGCATCGAGCGACCTTCTCATTAACACCCTGCTTTAGCTGGGTGTTAACGACGTCGGAGGAAGGCCCAACCGCTTCAGCGGTTTTTGTTAGTGAACCAGTGAACCGCTAAAGCGGTCGCAGTACGCCCGGACACGCACCTCGCTGAGTGAGGTGTTAATGAAATCGCATGTGGCCAGCTAAGCATCTAACTGGAAGAGAGTTGCGGTGAGCATTTGCCAGTTTTGCCACCACTTATTAGATTTCCCATCTAGGACCGCCTATCCCTCTTAATCTCCTCCCAAATGGCGTCCAGTTCTTCCAGGGTTGCTTCTCCCAGTTTCCCACCGCGCGCGCGCAATCGATCTTCCATCTCGTTAAACCGCGCGACGAATTTGTCGGTGGCCGCTTGCAGCAAACTCTCGGCCTCGAGCTGACATTTGCGGGCTAGATTCACCACTGCAAACAACAAATCGCCAATTTCATCGGCGATCATTCCAACTTCCGCCGACGCCATCGCACTTTTCGTTTCTTTTAGCTCTTCCTCGACTTTTGCGATCACGTCGCGCAATTCCCGCCAGTCAAAATTTACCCGGGCTGCTTTCTTCTGTGCTTTCTCTGCCCTCATCAACGCGGGCAATGCTTTCGGCAGACTGGCGAGGTAATGCGCACCGCCTTTCTTCGCTTCCCATTGCCGGACGACTGCTTGCGCATCTGTGGTGGCAGCCGTGTCGGCTGTATGCGCAGGCGACACGTCTGCCCCTACAGGCCCAAAAACATGGGGGTGCCGGCGGATTAACTTCTCGCTAACTTCTCGCGCGATTTCGTCGACGTCGAAGCGTTTTTCTTCCGAAGCGATCTGAGCATGCATGACAATTAGCAAGAGCAAATCGCCCAGCTCCTCGCGCAGATTGGCGTCGTCTTGCGCATAAACGGCCCCGGCGACTTCGTAAGCCTCCTCCAGCAGCGCCGGAACCAGAGAGGCGCTGGTTTGTTCGCGATCCCACGGGCAGCCGTCGGGAGAGCGCAACTTGGCGGTTATGTCGCGAAGCCTTTCAAATTCAGTCATTCTGAGCA
>Ga0193715_1000448_pt1 | contig 10088 bp, 8 predicted proteins | sample U2m2metaG_FD_143040 | JGI IMG/M metagenome (GOLD analysis project Ga0193715, IMG submission 143040) | Soil microbial communities from a riparian zone of the East river system, Colorado, United States - U2m2 | ecosystem: Environmental > Terrestrial > Soil > Riparian zone | place: USA: East River... | reverse complement strand
GCGTGCCTCACCCGCCGCCGTATTCGAGATCGGAACGGCAGCGCCATGGGTGCGGAAATGGTCGTCATCGCCTTGGGTGCGCGGACCAGTTTGGGACGGGTTCTGGATGCTCAGTGCGCTATGGCTGGCACCCGTGGTGGTGTTGCTCGCGCGTGGGTATTCTAATCCGGAGTCGAGTCCGCTCGATCTGCTTTACTTCGGTTTAACCGCTCTGTTTTGGATTGGTCACCGGTTATCGAGCACCTATCTCGCGTACTGCACGGAAGCGTACCGGCTGCTTCTTCGCCAGCAGCCGATCCGATTCGTCGTGCTCCCAATTCTCGTCACGGCAGGATGTTTTGCGCTATTTCTCCCGGCAGACTCCACGTTGCCATGGACCCGCGAGGAGCGACTGATTGGACTGGCGATCATTGATTACGCTTGCGTGACCTACCATTTCGCCGCGCAACATTTCGGCGCGCTTTCACTCTACCGTTCGCGAGCAGAGCGCAGTTCGTGTATTCACACGCGGCGACTGGATCGCTTCTTTGCACTGACCGTAGGCGGCGCGCTCGTTTTCGTCGCGGACATTCTCGCCGGAGCAGTCGCGTATCAAGACCAGTGGGTCGATCGCTGGTTTCCGGCGTGGATTGTGTCGGCTGAGCATGGAATCCGCGGCGGCGCGATGCTGGCGCTGTTTGCCATCACGGCAATTGTGTTGGTTGCCGAACTGCGCACGCCACAATGGTCGTTGCCGCGCATCTTGTACATCGTTGGACTCGCAGTGATGGTGGGGTTGGCGCTTCGGCCTCGAAGTTTGTTTCTCTTCCTTGTGATCTGGACATCGCAACACTGGATACTCGCTACGGGATTGGCTTCACAGACACCGTCGGCAGAGTCGGCTCCAACGACTGGTGTCGTTCGCCGATTTTTCCACGGGTTGAATGTGCGGCCGTGGGCAGTCGTGCTTTTCCTTATTTCATTGTCGCTCGTATTGCTCCCCATTTTTGAGGTGGAAGCAAATCGCGAGACCGGCACTTACTATGGCGACCGAATATTTGGTGCGCTTGCGACCCAATTACGAACATCCACGTGGGTGCCTGTGCTGCTCGCTCTCGGATTCGCGACAGGATTCATTCATTATTTGCTTGATCGGAGCGTCTATCGAATGTCGGACCCGCAAGTGCGTGCAGCAGCACGCGGCCTGGTTGGCAACACGAGCAAGATTTCCCGAAGGGAATGTCTGTCATCGTAACGAAATCGTGGGCGTCACCGATGCGCTCCTGTGTGCCACATCCTGATCTAACCTTCCGGCGAGCAAGATTCCGGTCGGGAGACTGTGAAACTTGGCGTTCGCGGCGAAGAGATCGAGATACCGCACCTCTCCATGGCCAGCGCCTTTGCGTTTCCGAAGGAAGTTTTCAGGTTTCGCTATACGTATTATCTATCGGATAAGCCCATCTCAGCCGTCACGCTTGATTTCAGCGACTACTCGCGTCGGATCTCGGTAAGCGGCGAATCTGCGGATCAGGTCCAGTCAATAATCAACCTGTTTGAGAACAATCTTCTTCGCTATTCAACCACGATTGGTGGCGCGATGTTCCGTCGTGTAGCTGGACTGTGCCTTTTGGTGGCATTTCTGACGTCACTTATGTTTAGCGGCGCGTTTTGGTGGAATACTCGCCGCTATAACGCACTGGGGATGCTGGTTTGTTCGGCTCTTGGTTTATTGCTGGTGCTTCTGGTGCCATGGAACAGGTACCTTCCCGGCTTTGATCTTTACCAGAGCTATTCGCGTTTCTTTCTAGTCAGACATGCGGCTCCAATTTTTTTCGTCAGCCTTGTCGCGACTCTTTTGGGGATTCCCGTGTCGTACTTTCTTCCGCGATGGCGACGGGAAGCCTAATCACCCGATGCAAACATATGAGCGCGTTCGCCAGACGGCGCGCTGAGGGAAATAGCAGCGGCGCGGCGGTCTAATCTTCCTGGAGGATCGGCGTTGTACTGTTCACGATCTCCGGCCGCGCTCATCCGTGAATGTTTGTAAATTGCTTCGATTGCCAGCTAATTTTTTAGGAGTTTCGCCCTAAGAAAATAGGGTTTCTCCCCGAAGCAGGCCATCGTATAATTCTGGGATGCTGGGGAAAGACTTTGTGGTACGAAACGCGTACTATGGTGTGGTTTACGCTGCAACGGCCGCAAGTCACGTCGCGAATAGCTTCTACCGCGGGTTTTTCCGGAATAGTCTTTCTCTACCACCGGAGAAAGCCTTTGAGCCGACATTGGACTTCGAAAACCCGTAAGGTTTACTGAAGATGAAGAGCGTTTCCGTATCTTTCGAAGCCGCGGGCATTCAATCACAACCGCGGACGCAAAACAGTTTCAGTAGTTCCTTCGAGTGGCGCCTGGTGGTGATCGGGTTTTGGGTGTTCGCTGGATATTATCTTGGCTGCAAAATCGGTTTTGCGCTCACACTTACACCACATCCAGTTTCCGTTCTTTGGCCTCCGAATTCTATTCTGGTCGCGGCACTTTTGCTGACGCCGCCACGCATATGGGGATTCGTACTTTTGGCTGCATTTCCGGCGCATTGGGCGGCGCAATTGCAGAGTCATGTTCCACCGCTGATGATTTTATGCTGGTTCATCAGCAACTCCTGCGAAGCGCTGATCGGCGCAGGCTTGACGCGCTACCTGGTCGGCGGTCCGATTCGCTTCACAACGCTTCGCAACGTAGGCGTTTTTTGCCTTTGCGTGGTGGTCATCGGTCCGTGTTTGTCCTCGTTTTTGGACGCCGCATTTGTGGTATGGAATAATTGGGGCGAGGACACCTATCGGGAGCTGATCCGAATACGCCTTTTTTCGAACGCCCTCGCGGCGTTGATAGTTGTGCCGATGGTTGTAACCTGGGCGACCAGTGGAATCCAGTTCCTGCGGACAGGCCGACTCTCGCGTTACCTTGAGGCATGCGCGCTGTTTGTTGGTCTGTTGCTGGTAAGTTACGCTGTCCTTTATAAATTTGGATCGGGAACGGATTCGGCTCTTCTCTTCCTCCCGCTGCCATTCCTGCTTTGGGCGGCGGTACGATTCGGATCTCTGGGAGCGAGCACTGCTATTTCGGCTGTTAGCTTCCTGGCGATCTGGAGCGCAGCTCACGGGCATGGGCCATTCTCCGGAGGACCACCTGAACAAGACGCTCTTTCGATCCAAATATTTCTAATCGTCCTGGCAATTCCGCTGTTGTTTCTGGCGACGGTAATCGAGGAGCGCAGAACTGGAGATACCGTGCTTATCGAAAGCGAGTCACGTTTCCGGGTCGTGGCGGATGCTGCGCCCGTCCTGATCTGGATGGCCGGCGTGGACAAGCTCTGCACTTTCTTCAACAAACCCTGGCTGGAATTCACCGGTCGCACGATACAGCAGGAAATGGGAAATGGCTGGGCCGAAGGCGTGCACCCGGACGATCTGCAAAAGTGCCTCGAGGTTTACACGCAGGCATTCGATGCGCGGCAGCCATTCGTTATGCAATACCGCCTCCGGCGAAACGATGGCGAGTATCGTTGGGTTTCGGATCAGGGCGTGGCACGCCATACTGCGCAAGGAGGATTCGCCGGCTACATCGGCTCATGCGTGGACGTCACAGAATTAATGAGGAAGGAAGAGGCTTTGCGCGAATTCGAGGAACGCGTCGTTCTCGCGGCCCAAGCAGCTCATCTGGGGGTATGGGAGATGGACCCCGGCACCAACGAGGTTTGGATGTCTGACAGCGCGCGCACTTTGTTCCAATTTGATTCCGAGACTCGCCTCGACCACGCGGCGCTTCAAGATCGCGTTCACCCGGAGGATCGTGCACTTCGCGATTCCGCCATCAAACGCGCGATAGAAACGGAGCGTGAGTACGAAATCGAATATCGGATCTTGTTACCTGATGGAAATCTGCGTTGGATCGGCGGGCGTGGACGCTGTCTAACCGGGGAAAATGGAAAGGGCGCCAGGCTCATTGGCGTTTCCATAGACATAACGCCGCGCAAGCTCGCTGAAGCAGAAGCGCTGCAGCATCGCGAAGAACTAGGCCATCTCAGCCGGGTAGCAGTGATGGGTGAACTGACGGCATCCGTGGCCCATGAACTGAATCAGCCGCTTTCGGGAATCATCAGCAACGCCAGTGCGGGACAGCGTTTTATTGATCGCGGCGATGTCGATCTTCGCGAGCTTCGCGAACTGCTCGGCGACATCATTGCGGATGGACGTAGGGCTGGCGATGTGCTTCGCGGCATCCGGAGCATGGTAAAAAAAGGCGTCACGAACCGGCAGCGCGTGAATCTGAACGACCTTGTAGTGAATGTGGCGCGCATGGTAAGCCCGAATGCCATGCTTCAATCGTGCCAACTGGAAACTTTGCTCGAGTCAAATTTGCCGGCGATCGAAGCTGATCCCATTCAGCTGCAGCAAGTCCTGCTGAATCTCGTGATCAACGCCTTCGATGCCATGCACAACACGTCGGCACCCCATCGCAAGGTAGTGATCGCGACGGAACAGAATGGTGACGGCACAATTCGCGCGAGCGTGCGCGATCACGGGATCGGCATTCCCGAGGAAGTGCGCGAGCGCGTGTTCGAACAATTCTTTACGACGAAGGCCAAGGGACTAGGGATGGGCCTCGCGATCGTGCGTTCAATCGTCGAATCACACGGCGGCATCATTGAAGCAGAAAACGCCGAGGGCGGAGGTGCACGATTCCATTTTACTCTGCCGATAAGCACTGCCGCCTAATCGGTCTCCAAATTGGTGCGTCTGACCAAAAAGCGCCCGTTGCACTTAAAACCTGGGCATAGGACTAAGGTCTAATTTCGCACTAATAATCGGGGGTCTATTCTCGACACGCTGTGTTTCACCCCGCCACTACGATCTGCCTGCTGGATGACGATCCCGCTGTTTTGAAAGGGATAACTCGTCTGCTTTCCTCTGCAGGCTGGAATGTTAAACAATTTTCTGATCCGAAAGGGTTTTTGAGCTATGCCCAGACTCATCGCCCTCCGATTGCCGTGATTGATGTCTGGATGCCGATGATGAACGGCCTCGAAGTGCAATCGCGGCTCCGCCAGATTTCTCCGTCGACGAGGGTGATCATCTTTACCGGAAAGGAAGATCCGCTGGTCCGTTCCACCGCGTTGAATGCAGGGGCATCCGCATTCTTCACCAAGCCATTCGACGACGAGGAATTTCTCACCGCGATTCGCATGGGGCTCGCGGCCGTGAATTAAGGTCCGGCCTCTTTCGGTTGGCGCCCGCTTGCACAATACGAAAATCCTATTCGCAAACTATCGCCCCCGTACTTGCGCAAGTGGCCTGATTGCACCGTAACATCTCCCATCTGGTGCATCGGAGATCAGTTTATTCCCCCGGCTGTTTCGGGGTACGACCAAGGTCCCATAGATAATCCCTCCAGCGATCGCTGAATGGTGGCTGCGGAATAGAAGAAAACCCGCAGCGATCGGAAAAAACTTAAGATATTATTAGGAGGATCAGCTCTTATCAGGTATTGGGGGATATAATCATGAAAAAGTTATCACTTCTCTCAACAGCAATCCTGATTGGATTCCTCGCCGCTCCGTTGCAAGCCGGAACGGAAGTCTACAAGCAGGTCGCGCCGCCGCCGCCACCCGAACTTTACGGACTCGGTTTCTACGGAGCGATCGACATGGGTGCCAATGTCTTTCAAAACCGCGGCGGAGACAGAACGTTTTCGGATGATAATCTGGATTCACCTTTTTTCGGAGACACTCTCACTGTCTCACCCAAGAATGACGTCGGCTTTTTCGGCGGCATCAAACTCGGTTATGTCTTTGGCACGGGCGTATTTCGTCCAACGCTTGAAGGCGACTTCTTTTACAATGGCTTTCGGGGTGGCGCTGACTTCACGTTGAGGGATCCCTTTGGGGACGTACTCAGAAGCAGCAGCGCGACTACGTGGATCAACACGGGCGCGTTTATGGGGAACTTTATCGGGAGATTCGCATTTGGACGATTCCAGCCGTACGCCGGCGCCGGGGTCGGCATTTACTACGCGGAATCCGCTGGCGCCGAGTTCCAAGGCCCTCGTGGCACCTTTAACACTGGCGGGGGGCGAAGTCATGCGGACCTCGCGTGGCAGATTGTTGCCGGCTCAGATTACTATTGGACTCCGAAGTTCAGTACCTTCATAGAATACCACTTTCTGAACTACACGAGCACTCAGATCGATACCAGGGAGGATCGCGATCTTCGGCAACACTTGGTGGGCGCCGGCGTGCGGGTCCACTTTTAGAGGCATACCGAATTACCCCTGGTTAAGTTGATCGGCCTCCTTTCGTTGGGAGGCCGATTTTTTTTGAAATTACGTGTTGTCAGCCCAACGCTCCTATAGGCCTAAAGTCCTATAGACGCATCGCGCCAGCCATCGCACGATTGCGCTCAAATCAGTGGCAGCGAACAGGACTAAGAACACTGAAACCAGTGAGACATATCCGAATAATGGACACTTTATTTTTCTCGGATTTGGGCGTTGGGGACGGTAAAAATCGGCTCGTGAAAACAAAATTGCATCTCGTTGCAAGGGCAGTATTCGCCACGATCGTCCTTTCGACGCCAGTCCTTTTAGCGGGATCGGAGTACGACGTTTCAAAAGAAACTCCGTCTCCACCGCCACAGTCTTGGTGCGAAACGCCGCCGACGCTCGAAATCCGCATCGGTGCTCCCGGCTGGCTGGCAGGTATGTCAGGCGAAAGTGGAGTCAAGGGCGTCGTCGCCAACGCGGATCTCAGTTTCGACCAGTTGGTCCACCATCTGACGCATTTTCCCGTCGCGCTGTCCATCAACGCTCGTTATCAGCGTTGGGAATTCTGGGTAGATGGTCAGTACATTGAGGTGGGTACTTCTGCGACGCTGCCCGGTTTGCTTTTTACCGACGCCAATGTGCACATCAAAAACGCGCTCGCCGAAGGATTCGTCGGTTATCGGCTGATTAATTGTGACAACGCAAACCTTACCCTCTTTGCTGGCGCCCGGTGGACCTATTTGGAGGGGGATCTGAGCATTTTCGATAATGGCGATGCGCGGCTCGTCCGTCTCCGCGAGTTACTGGGAATCCGGAAGCGTTTGGATTTCTCAGATTCCATCGACTGGGTCGACCCCGTGATCGGCATGCGCGGGAGGGTGAGGATCTGGAAAGCCACAAAGATTTTTGCGGAAGGCGATGTCGGTGGATTTAACGCCAACGCTGACACTGCGTTTGAACTGCACCGCGAGGGGCGGAGCATCGTGCGAGAATCAGTGGACAGTACCGACTGGAGCTACCAGTTGGCGGGGGGGCTGGAATTTCAACTCACGCGTAACATTTGGACGCAGGTCGGGTGGCGTTACATGAAGTACGACTTCAGGAAGAACGGGTTCACGGACAAGAACGAGTTGAACGGACCATTTCTCCAGACTGGGATGAATTTCTGAGCAACAAACGCCTGCAAACTGCTGTGAAACCTATTGCCCTAAAGTCCTATAGCTATTTCCTCGTCGGCGTGGCAAATACGTGACTCACCACTAGAAAAATCACGCCTGTAAAAACTAATCAGAAACCTAGAAACCATGAAAACCAACTTCATCAATTTCGCCTTCACCAGTATCACAATCCTCCTTATCGCCGGATGCGCATCAATGACTCAGGCCCCGAGTACAACGCCCTCGGCCACTGTGAGAATTCAAGAGTGGTCGGCTGCCTATTACGCTCAGGCTGAATCCGGAAAAGGCACCCTGTATTACAACGGCGGGCGGCACCATTTCACCATTTCTGGTGGCGGCGTTGGGGGCTCGGGCGCCCAAAAGGTCTCTGCCACCGGCAAGGTCTATAACCTAAACAGGCTCTCCGACTTTTCCGGAACCTACCATGGCATCAGCCGAGGACTCACCCTGATCGAGGGGAAGATGCACGCCAAGCTGACGAACCAGAATGGCGTGGTCATGTATCTCGCCGGCCAGACCGAGGGCCTGGCCTCCTCCTTGGGAGCGCAAGCATTTGAGGTCAACTTAACCAATTGAGGGAGCAAGCGGCCAAGCTTGCGCGACGTTTATCGACAAAAACAAGTAACAACAACCAGATCGTAACCTATGAAACCATTAAGATATATCGTGCTCGCCACTATCATGGCGGCGTACACGGCGTTGCTAGTCAGTTGCGCGACCACACAGACTACCACCCAGAACAGAGAGAGCATGCTGGTGGCCTCCGGCTTTAAGGTGATCACTCCCACGACGGCCGCGCATCAGCAAAAGCTCCAAAACCTTCCACCAGGCAAGGTAACCATGATTAAGAAACGCGGCAAAACCTTCTACATCTTCCCGGACCCCGCTCACAACCAAGCATATATAGGCGGACCCAGGGAGTACCAGGCCTACCAACAACTCCGCGCTGAAAATAAGCTTACCAAGGAGGATCTCGAAACCGCCGAAATGTATCAGGATTCAGAGATGCAGTGGAGTCTATGGGGCGGAGGGGAAGGGGTCTGGGGCCCAATGGGAGGGCCTGTTCCGTTTTAGAGCGCAATAACCTCCGCACCGCCCGATCCCGCTTCGTGTGATCTAAATCCAGATGATTTTGTCTGGTGCGAAGCCTTTCAGATGACTGAGAGTGTGACAAATTCATTAACCAACGAGCCACGGCAGCGAGTAACAAATCGCCATTGAAAAGGCACTACAGCAAATTACTGTTTGTAGCCTTGGCGCTCATTCCCGCCGCCTTGTTAGCTCAGAGTCTTGCTCCAACACCTCCTTATGCTGGCCAGGCCGAACTTTCCAAGGTGGAAGAGTGGGTGCTGTCGCAAGGCGCTGTAGAATCGATAGCCCCAGAGCTGGCGGCCATACTCGGACTTGGCAGTGACCGTCTTCCAGTGAAGCTAAAGTCGTATCGCACGACGGGGGGTATTAGTTACACATTTGCTGTCAGCACTAACCCAAAGCAAGAGGGCATCGTGATTTCTGCACTCAAAACAATAGCAGAAAAGATGGAAATTTATTCCGTAGGCACTGCCTGGCTGACGGACAGATCTGGAACTCTTCGCCGAACGATAGCAGTAGATGCTTCGGGCGCCAGAGTTATTCCAGATAACTCCCGCGCGGCAGAATTCAACAACATCAAGGCCTTCTTTGTTAAGAAACTTGAGGCTACTGCCCCCGCGACCGCCTCATCACCTTCTCCCCGCATATCTGCCACAGCTGCGAGAGTGAAAAAAGAAACCAAGTGATGAGTTCAACAAGCTATGAAACACTTGCGACCTACTGACCGCACTTAGCCTCACCTTGAGCACGGCGGGACAGCGCATGGCATTGCCCTAAAGTCCTATATGCTGATCGCGGCTAGCGTGACAAATTGCGTTTATTCAGATGCGTGAGATGAGCAACAACAAACCAGATTAAAACTATGAAAACACCAAGACACATCCTCCTTGGCGGGATGCTCGCTGCCGCCGTCATGGCGGTTGCGCCTTCCACAAGAGCACAAATCCAAACCACTGGCACGCCCGGTTCGCCCGGCGCGACGACGACCATTGACGGAAAACAACTCCCGCCGCCCGATCCGCAGTTCGGCGGCGTGATCAAGGATAGCGCCGTAGATTCCAAACCGTATTGGCCACCCACGATTGTGCCGCCCAAGGGCGCGCCCAACGTGCTTTTGATCATGACGGACGACCAGGGCTATGGGGTCTGCAGCACCTTCGGCGGCGTGGTCTCGACGCCGGCATTGGACCGGATCGCGAAGGCGGGATTGCGCTACACGCAGTTCCACTCGACCGCGCTTTGCTCCCCCACGCGCGCGGCCCTGATCACCGGTCGCAACCATCACTCGTCGGGTTTTGGTGTGATCTCCGAGCAGGCCACCGGCTACCCGGGCTACGACAGCATCATTACCAAGGACAAAGCGACCATCGGCGAGATCCTGAAGGAGAACGGCTACGCTACGTCCTGGTTCGGCAAGAACCATAACACGCCTACCTATCTCTACAGCCTGGCTGGACCCTTCGACCAATGGCCCAGCGGGATGGGCTTCGAGTACTTCTACGGCTTTATGGGCGGTGAAACCAA
>Ga0193715_1000447_pt1 | contig 10110 bp, 10 predicted proteins | sample U2m2metaG_FD_143040 | JGI IMG/M metagenome (GOLD analysis project Ga0193715, IMG submission 143040) | Soil microbial communities from a riparian zone of the East river system, Colorado, United States - U2m2 | ecosystem: Environmental > Terrestrial > Soil > Riparian zone | place: USA: East River... | reverse complement strand
TCGACGGTCAGCTTTCCTATGACTTCACCGCTCTTCTTCTTCCGGTTGAGACCAATCCTGTGCCTGGCTATTCGAAGGGCGAAAAAGAGGTCGTCCGCGGCAAGGACGGTGCGCCTCTCGAAAAGGCTGCAGCTCAGACCAGCAATTATCAGCGTACTGTTCTGGACCATCTGCTGCGAGGCACGATCATCACCATTGGATGCAATAACATCTTTGGTCAGGATCCACCGAAGGCTTGGGGGGAAGGTGGAAACGCTGTTGGTTATCCCGGCTTCACTTACGATGCCACTGGCCGGTTCGTTTACGCGCGTCTAACGAAGAAATTCTAACACTGACGTTTTGGTTAGGTCTGCGGAGAGGCAGTGGCAACCGCTATTGCCTCTCTTGCTTTGGTCGGGAGGGGCCATCGTCATCGCTTCAATAATTTGCACACTGCAACTTCCCGGGTGTAGTTTTTGTTCGTGAAGACGCCGATACGGAAAAGCGCAGTAATTCTGATGGCAGCCAGCATGTTTGCCGGAACGGTGCTCGCCGATCCCACGGTCAAGCAAACTTCCAAACGTAAGCAGAATGTTGAAGAGCAAACGGTTTTCGTCACCGGTTCGCTTATCCCACAACGTGTTCAGTTGCGACCGATCGGCACGACGACGGTCTCGCCGGTCAGAATCATTGATCGTCGTGAAATCGATCAGACAGGGCGACGTACGACGGCGGGTGCTTTGATCAATGACCCGTCGCTGCGCGTAATCGTAATCAATCACTGATCTCCGGTCCCCGGGGCGCGCCTTCGCTGGCTCCAGCAATCAACGAGTTTCTCAAAGAACAATACTACCGTTTTAACGCATCCAGAATCGGCTGCGGGTACACGCCCAGCCAGATCGTCGCGACGATCAATGCGCTGATCGCCAGCCGTGATAATCCGTTCACAGGGATCTTGTCGATCCTGGCAGAGGATTGCCAATACATAGCGCGAATGACTTTGAGGTAATAATAAAATCCACACCCAACGGTGATCACTCCGATGACGACGAGCGCTGTCTGATGGTGCAAGATCGCGGCGTAGAAAATAAAAAACTTTCCTAAAAATCCGGCGGTGAATGGAACTCCGGCAAGCGAGACCATCCCAATCAACATCGCGAAAGCAAGGAAAGGCGAGCGCCTGGCCAACCCATCGAAATCCGCAATTTGTTCCCCGGTTTGCTGGGCCACAATTATCAACACTGCAAAGCTAAGCAGCGTCATGAGCAGGTATGCAACGAGGTAATAACCTATGGCTGACAAGTCGAAACATGCTACGCCTATCAGCAAATAGCCGGCATGCGCGATGCTCGAGTAGGCTAGTAGCCGTTTCAGGTTCGTCTGCGGCAAAGCGGCGAGATTTCCGTAGATCAAAGTCAACAGCGCAATCACAACAATCAGTCGCTGTGTTTGAGGCAGCGTCAGGAAAGGCTGTAACACTCGGAGCAGCACGATAAATCCAGCTGCTTTCGAACCCACAGAAAGGTACGCAGTCACCGGCGTAGGTGCCCCCTGATAAACGTCCGGGACCCAAATCTGGAAAGGCACCGCGGCGATTTTGAAACCGAGCGCTACCAGAACGAACACCATACCTAACAAGGCTGCGCTTCGATCTGTCGCTGGATTTGCGAGTACGGCTGCGATTCGCTGCAGATTTGTCTGACCGGTCACACCGAAAATCCACGCGATCCCATACACCAGAAATGCCGTCGAAAGGGCGCTCAGTACGAGATATTTGGTTCCTGCTTCCAAAGTCAGCGGATTACGCCGGGTGAAACTGACCAGCACGTAAAAAGAAATCGTCACCAACTCCAGCGAAACAAAGATGAAGACGAAATCGATTGCTGATACCAGGTACATCAGGCCGGCGCATGTGAAAATTGGCAGGGCAAAAAATTCGCCAAGACCCGCCTGCGGTGTAGTGCCAGGAAAAGAATTGCGCACCACCGGCGCGTAGTCGGTCATTAAAATCAGCACGAAGATTGTGGTGACCAACGCGAATTGCTTGAAGAAGATCGACAGGCTATCTGCGGTGTAAAAGCTCCAGAAGCCGCTTGCTTGACTGGTCGACGTGCTTGGAACCACGAAGAAGCTCGCAGCGAGAACCAGAGCGAGACCGGCAATTGCCACGAATGCCAGGACCCGTTTATCAATCTTCGTGACAAACGCTTCTACCAACAGAATCGCCATTCCCAGCACCAGTACTGCGATCTCAAGTTCTGGTGCTGTGATCATGGTCATCTCCAAGCGATCTGCCGAATGTTGTAGCTGCCTCGCTGCGTCGAGGCGCTCGGGCGATGTTCCTCAGGGAAGCACGGCGACACCCGCCACGGCGGGCAAGCTTTGCCGTGGCCACACTCTGTATCCGCGAGATGGCGGTCGGTAGCGAGATAATTGCGAAAAACCGGCGTCACGGTTTGAACAAAAGATTGCGGGAAAAATCCATAGCAAAGAAGTCCCATCACAACCAATGCAACAGGGATCCTCAGCGCCGGACGAAGGTCGACAACCCCTTTCCATCGTTCGCTTAGACTTCCCATGAATGTCTTGCGATACGCGCGCAGCATGTAAACGGTCGAGATCACCACTCCCCAAAGCGCAAGCACGGTTGCGATTTGGAAGATGTGAAAGTGGCCCATCTCCCACCCATTCTTGAACGCACCAAAAAAGATCATGATTTCCCCGGCGAAATTGGCGAAGCCGGGAAGCCCAATCGCAGCGAATACACCGAATCCAAAAGCGAGCCCGGCAAAGGGCATTACTTTGGCCAGACCACCCAGATCATCAAAAACCAGCGTCCCGGTGCGCTTTCGCAATTCTCCAGTCAGCGCGAAGAGCAACGCGATCGACAGACCATGAGCAAACATGAGAACAACAGCGCCAGTCGTGGAGAGGATAGTGGCGCCCGCAATTCCAAGAAAAATGTAACCCATGTGCATCACGCTCGAGTAGCCCAACATCCAGTCGAGTCGTTTCTGAGCGATCGTGACCAGACCAACGTAGATGATGTTCCCGAGCAGCAGCACCACAAGGAGATCGCTCCACTGACGCGCCCCCTCCGGTAACAACGGAATAGCCAGCCGCAACAGACCGTACAACCCAAATTTCTTTAACACTCCCGCATGCAACATTGCTGCTGGCGCGGGGGCCGAGGCATACGCTTCCGGCGCCCAAGTATGGAATGGAAAGAGTGAGATCAGAATTCCAAAACCAATAAGCAACACCAGGTAAACTTGGCGCTGCGCATCCGCGCCGATCTGACCGAGGCCCGCGGCAGCTGTTAAGGCGCGAATATCAAAGCTGCGCACAGATGCGGGAAAGCTTTGATAAAGCAGGATCAAGCCCAGTAGCAAAATAAAACTGCCAATTGCCAGGTAGATGGTGATTTTCCACGCCGCCGCGACGCGATTTCCACTGCCCCAGATTCCAATCAACAAAAATGTCGGGATGAGTGCGAGCTCATGAAATGCGTAAAGGAAAAATAAATCGATTGACGCAAAAGCACCGATTGCGCCGCCGGAAATGAATAAGAGACAAGCGTAGAATGCATTCTCATATTTCTCGACCCTTCCTGTAAACGATACAGCGGCCAGGGTAACGATTGTGGCGAGCAGCACCATCACAAGACTCAAGCCGTCGACACCTGTCGTGAAACTCAAGTGCCACTCGGGAGAGATAACAAAGGAAGTAACCTGCTGAAAATCGTGTTGACCCCTGTCGAACGACACGAGCAGAAACAACGTCCCCGCAAACGCTAAACCTGATGCCCCTAAGGCGGTCTTCCGCGCGGGAACGCCAGCCATGATCAAAATCGCGGCGACGATTGGGCAAAAAATGATAAATAAAACCATTAGCGAAAAACGGCGAAGTAAATGACGGCAACCACACCTAGCCCAAACAGAAATGCGTAGGCTTGCAGGTTTCCCACTTGGATCAGCCGCAGCAGTGCCCCGATTCCCCAAGTTCCACGGCTGCTGCCATCGACTGCGGCGGTATCTATGATCCATCGATCAAAAAAAGCCGAGACGCGTGCGAGCAGTTCCTGCGTCCAGTTAGTCAGCCAGGCGTAAAATTCGTCGAAATAAAACTTGTCACGCAGAACCTCGACATCAATTGGTTCGCTTACTCGGTTACGGTAAACGGAAATCGCCAGTCCGCTGCCAACGAACAGTGCGACGAACGCAAGGACAGGAACCAGGAAAGCAGTTCCCTTTTCTATCGGAAGCGCGAGAAAGTTTCGCGCGAAAAATCCAAATCCACCTACCGCGGCGAGAATCGCCAGCACGATCAGTGGTCCCGTCATCACGAGGGGTGATTCCTTGCTTTGGCGTGCGGCTTCACTGCGTGTGTTACCGAAAAAGACGATGATCAACAGACGCACAACATAAAAGGCCGTTAGAAACGCTGTGAACAGTCCCAGAATGAAAATCGTCATGTTGCGTTCGTAGGCGAGCGCAAGGATTGCGTCCTTGCTGAAGAAACCGCTGAAAGGTGGACAGCCGATCAACGCTAGGGCGCCAACGGTGAAGGTGACAAATGTGACCGGGAGTTTGCGAGAAAGTCCTCCCATCTTCCAGATGTTCTGCTCGTGATGAAGCATCACGATGATCGAGCCCGCGGCAAGGAAGAGAAGGGCTTTGAAAAATGCATGGGTGAACAGGTGAAACATGGCCGCGTCGTTTGAGGCAAGACCGACAGCCATCACCATGTAACCAAGTTGCGACAGCGTTGAGTAAGCTAAAATGCGCTTGATGTCGTTTTGCTGGGTTGCGATTAATGCAGCCATCGCCGCGGTAATGGTGCCGATCCACGCGACGACCAGAAGCGCGGTCTGTGACGCTTGAATGACGAACGCGACGCGCACCAGCATGTAAACACCGGCTGCAACCATCGTCGCGGCGTGGATCAAAGCGGAAATTGGCGTCGGGCCTTCCATCGCGTCCGGTAACCAGACATGCAGCGGAAACTGGGCTGACTTACCAACCGCTCCGCAAAAGATCAGAAGCGCGGCGATTGTGACAAATGTCGGATGAATGCTTTGTTGCCCGCATCTGCAGCTGCATCGCGAAAGAACCAGTGGCCAATCAGAACGTAGGAAGTAAAGCCGACCAATTCCCAAAAGATGAAGAGCATGACGAAATTGTTCGCGAGAACGATCCCGAGCATCGCAAACATGAACAGTGAAAGAGCCGCGAAATAACGCGGCTTACCCTCGTCATCCCGCATGTAACCCAGCGAATAGATGTGGATGATTGCGCCCACACCGGTAACCAGGACGAGCATCGTCTTGCTTAATTGATCGAGCGTAAAGCCAAGCGGTACTTTGAACGCGCCGCTAATATCGATCCAGGTAAACTCAGCCGCGCTGATACTGGATTGCGTGAAGATCAAGCAACTGCACGTGAAACTTACCAGGACGGCCGCAACCGAGATCGAACTGCTCGTCGCTTTCCACCGGAGTGTGAATAGCGTGATAACCACCGCGCTGGCTAACGGTGCAAGCAGGATGGTCCACGGCAAGATTGAATTCATCGGATCGCTAAAATTTTAGGCTGCTAATATTTTTGACGTCCGTTGTCCGTCGCGCCCGGTAGAGAGCGACGATGATGGCAAGGCCCACGGCAACTTCCGCCGCTGCCACAGTAATGACAAAGAAAACGAAGACCTGGGCGTTATAGTTGGGCAAGCCCCTTGAATCGACGCGGAACCGGGAAAAAGCGACAAGCGACAAGTTTGCTGCGTTCAGCATTAGCTCCAGTGACATGAGGATGATGATGAGATTGCGGCGCAGCATCACGCCAGCAAATCCGATTGCGAAAAGAATGCCGCTTACGATCAGATAATCGCCGAGCGTGATCATGTCATCGAGGTTCGCGTTTGCTCAAAAGCACGACGCCAATCGTCGCTACCAGCACTAGGACGCCGACGATTTGAAATGGCAGATTGTAACTCCCAAAGAGTGTTGCCCCGATATTCCGAACATCGTCGATTGTAGATGCTGGCAGTGGCGGAAAAGCCTTGTGCGCAATCGTAAAGTGACGGACCACAGAAAAAATCTGACCCAACAAGATTATAGCAACAGCGAGTCCCGCTGCTGAGGCCAGCCAGTTGATCTGGCGACCTTCTTCGGCGCGAAGATCGAGGAGCATGATGATGAAGAGAAACAGCACCATCACCGCCCCTGCATAAACCAGCACCTGGATGATTCCTATAAAATAGGCGTTTAGCGACATGAAGAGCGCGGCCAGACCCAGAAACGACATGACCAAACTCAGCGCACTGGCCACCGGATTTCGGTTGATCACGACGGCTGCGCCGAAGATCAATGTCACCAAAGCAAAGATCCAAAACAGGAACGGAGACATGAGTTACTGGAGTGGGGGAGTAATGGAGGAATGGATAGATGAATTCTTGTCCCCGGCGAGCACCCCATCACTCCAATACTCTATTACTCTAGTTCTCCTCATTTCTTATCGTTCCATTTCAACACGACGCCATGCATTACTCCGCCGATCTCGAGAAGTTTCTCCTTGTGATGCACCATCTCTGCGCGCGTGTAGCCGGTAATGGCGTAATCCTTGCGTAGAAAAATTGCCTGCTCGGGGCAAACCTCTTCACACATTCCGCAAAAAATGCAGCGGATCATGTCGATATCGAACGCTTCAGGATATTTCTCGACTTTGGCGAACCGATCGGTTGAAGGGATTTCGCCCGGAATAATTTTAATCGCGCGCGGCGGACAAATGAACTCGCAAAGCTGGCACGCGACGCAACGCACACGCCCATCTTCATCGCGGACGAGCGCCGGCGCGCCGCGATAATAGTCCGGCAAGTTGCCGTCCCATTTTTGCTCGGGGTACTGCATTGTAATCTTGGTGCGCCCCAGCAGCAGATTTTTGAAATGCTTAAACGTGATCGCCAGACCGGCCACGATGGCAGGCAAATACAATCGCTCGCGCCAGTTCAGCTTTGGTCGTGGAACAGTGATGGTCATACAGAAAGATTAAAGTCGAATGAAAGGCAAAATTGCCGCGACAACGAAGATATTGACCAACGCGATTTCGAAGAAGAAAAGCCAGCCCAGACGCATCAGTTGGTCATAACGAAATCGGGGCAAGGTCCATCGCACCCACATGAAAACAAAAATGACGATGGCGACCTTTGTGAAGAACACCGCGATGTTTATCAGACCGAAAATCCATCCGTGAGAGCCATCGGGAATTCCCGGGAAATGCCAGCCGCCAAGAAACAATGTCACGATCACCGCCGATCCGGTGATCATTGCTGCGTATTCGCCAAGGAAGAAGAGTGAAAACTTCATCGAGCTGTATTCGGTGTTGTAACCGCCTGCGAGTTCCTGCTCGGCCTCGGGAAGATCAAATGGCAGTCGGTTTGTCTCGGCAAAAATGGCGATTGTGAAAACGAGGAATGAAATGATCATGGGAATGGTGAGCAACCATTTCCATGGGTTGGTCCAGTCGCCGATAAACGGCGCGATGAACCAGCCGTGGTCGATCTGGTATTGCACCACACTGGTCAGACGCAGACTGCCAACGAGCAGAAAAACGGGAATGACTGCAAGACCGAGCGAAAGCTCGTAAGAGAGCATCTGCGCACTCGAACGGATACCGCCGAGAAATGGATACTTGGAACTCGACGCCCAGCCGCCGATGACTATTCCGTAAACCCCAAGCGAAGCGATAGCGAACACAAACAAAATGCCGACGTTCACATCTGCGATGATCATCGGGACTCCGAACAGCGTGCTGCCAAAAGGCACAACGGCGATGGTAATGATGGCCGGCATCACGGCCAGGCAAGGAGCGAGCCAGTAATAAAATGTGTTCGCGGCGCGCGGCGTGAAATCTTCTTTCAGCAACAATTTGAACATGTCGGCAATCGGCTGAAGAAGGCCGGCCGGTCCGACACGATTCGGTCCAAGCCGGTCCTGAATTGCCGCGCTAACCTTGCGTTCGGCGTACACGGCGTAGGAAACCATCGGAAGGATTACCAGAAAAAGAATCCCGACGATCTTGACCAGCGACGTGATTACAAAAAAGGAATCCATCGTGATCTTGCAGCCTAGTGGGTTCCCGCAGCGGCAGCTTTACGGACTTCATCGACCTGTCGCCCGACAGCGCGGCGGCGGGCCTGCATCGCGACCGCTTGCTCGATTGCTTCGTCGTCCCTTGGGCGCACTGGCGGTAATTCTTCCATTTGCAAAATGTGCACGCCGAGGTCGCCGATCTTGTTCAAACTTAATCCGGCAAATTGCGGCACTGTCTCGCTGATTCGGCGAAAAACGTCATCGATGGTGAGAATGGAATCGCCACCGCCGACTGCCTGGAGCAAATCCCGCAAAATTTCCCAATCATCGCGCACATTACCCGGTGGACGCACGGCGCGATTCAATCGTTGCAATCGTCCTTTGCCATTGACCATTGAGCCGCGTTTTTCGGCAAATCCGCACGCGGGCAGAACGATCGTCGCCTTTTCAGTGGCTTCGTTCGATAAGATATTCATCATGATCAACACAGGCAGTTTCGCCAGTTGCTCAACCGTTACGCCCAAATGCATCGTATTTTCCTTCAAAATCAGCAGCGCCTTGATTTTTCCTGATTTCACAGCTTCTGAAATCGCAAGCAGATTCGCGCCCGGTTCAGATTCCGATCCAAGAATGAGTCGTGCGCCGTTTGTATTGGGGTTGCGATCTTCGCTGAGTAGAATGTCGTCACCTGGTTCGCGGCGGGGGACGATGTCGATCCATTCCGTGCCTAACGACTTTGCCAGTTGCGCCGTGAGCCAAAGCTCCTCGTTCGTCATGCGCGCGGAAGCAATGATGGCGATTTCCGGACCGGGAAACTGTTGTAGTTGAAGGGCCGCCTGTGAAATTGCGGTAGCCCAATCGGTATAGGCGAGTTTTCCCTCAAGAAAGATCTGTGGCTCAAGCAAGCGGTTCTCCGCTTCGAGATATTTGAAATTGAGTCGTCCGTAATCACACATCCAGCATGAGTTGACATGGTCGTTCTCACGCGGGGTCTGCCGGTAGATCACATCTTCTCGCGTGCCGACGATCGTGTTGCAGCCTGTCGCGCAACTGGTGCAGATGCTTTTGGTTTCCTTCAGGAACCAGACGCGCATCTTAAAGCGAAAATCGGTGGAAGTGAGCGCGCCGACCGGGCAGATATCGACCGTGTTAAGCGAATAATTGTTTTCCAGATCCTTTCCGGGATGAGCGGTCAGCACGGTATAACTGCCGCGATCGACAAATCCAAGCACATCGTCGTGGGCGACCTCCTGGCAAAAACGAATGCAACGCGAGCAGAGAATGCAGCGTTCATCATCGAGCGTAACACGCGGCCCGAGCACGACGTTTTTCGGTTTCTTGACCTTGTGTTCGAGAAAGCGCGATTTGCTCATTCCAAAATCGACGCTGAACTCCTGTAACCGACATTCGCCGGCCTGATCGCAGATCGGGCAATCAAGGGGATGATTGATGAGGAGGAATTCCATTACGCCGCGTTGGCATTCCTTCACCAAAGGAGAGTTGGTTCTCACGCCCATTCCTTCAGCGATATCCTGTGCGCAGGAGATTTGAGGACGCGGCATCCAGTTGATGATTGGCTTGTTGTCAGAGCCAAGCTCTGGTTTGCGATCAGGCCCGAGTCTTGGAAATCCCATCTCGATCAGACACATCCGGCAATTGCCGGGCGAGCTGAGCTTTTTGTGATAGCAATAGCGCGGTATGTAACTTCCCGCCTGTTCGCACGCTTCGATGACGCGGGTGCCCTTGGGGAACTGATGCCACACGCCGTCGATCTGGACGTTTAGCATCTGCGGCGATGAAACTGGATCCGACATTAGATTCTAAATAGTCCCTTTCGCTCCGGCTTTCTCCCATCCGGGATCACGCGCCATCGGAACCGTAGGGATCGTTTCCTCTTCAATCAGCTCCTCGGGCATGTATTCCGGCGGTAGCGGCGGCGGCATCGGTTTTTGAGCGCGAGCGGCGAATTCCTCGGGAAATTTCTGAACAAAGCTTTGCGTTGGCCATGCGCACGCCTCGCCAAACGCGCAGATTGTGCGTCCGGC
>Ga0193715_1000446_pt1 | contig 10118 bp, 5 predicted proteins | sample U2m2metaG_FD_143040 | JGI IMG/M metagenome (GOLD analysis project Ga0193715, IMG submission 143040) | Soil microbial communities from a riparian zone of the East river system, Colorado, United States - U2m2 | ecosystem: Environmental > Terrestrial > Soil > Riparian zone | place: USA: East River... | reverse complement strand
CCCGGCCCGGCGGGCGTTGTTTGTCGATCGGGACAACCGCTCGCTCGATTCGGCCCAGAGCAATTGGTATGACCGCGCAAAAATCGACCGGCAATTCTCCGCGCGTTTGTTTAGAGCGCGCGCGCAAATGGAGCGCAAATTTATTGCGCCGCACCTTGTTCAGCAGATCCTGGAGACCGAAAAAGGCCGCGGCGAAATCGTAACCACGCTCGACTTGGCGAAGCAGCAATTAATCGAGCGGCGGATCGCCGATTATATTCAGACAAACCGCAGTCGTGGAATTCAGAATGCCGCTGCCCTCCTGGTAGATACGCGAACCATGGATGTTCTCGCGCAAATCGGGTCGGCCGATTTCTTCAACGCCGAAATACAGGGGCAGGTGGACGGAACACGGGCGCCGCGCTCGCCCGGTTCCACCCTGAAACCGTTCGTCTATGCCCTCGCCCTGCAGCAGGGATTGATTCATCCATTGTCGATCCTGTCGGACGCGCCGCACAGTTTCGGCGATTACAATCCGGAAAATTTCGATCGCGAATTTGTCGGCCCGATCCGGGCCAGTGACGCGCTCGCGCGCAGCCGCAATCTTCCAGCGGTTGAACTCACATCCCACTTACATCATCCTACGCTTTACGAATTCCTCCGCGGCGCCGGCGTCAAATTGCCGCGCTCAGAATCGGTTTATGGCTTGGCGCTTCCGCTGGGCGGGGCCGAAGTCACAATGGAAGATCTGGTGCGGCTTTACGCCGCACTTGCTAACAACGGAGAGTTGCGTCCTCTTCGCCGCGCATCGCGCGATCAAACTGCGCCGCGAGGCCGTTCGATTATCATGCCGGAAGCGGCATTCCTGACGCTGGAAATGCTCAACTTGCCACGGCCTGAAGTTGCCGGGGCATATTCAGACCATGCCGCGCCGGTTTTTTGGAAAACGGGAACGTCACATGGTTTTCGCGACGCGTGGTCAATCGCTGTCTTCAATCATTACGTGCTGGCGATCTGGATCGGAAATTTTGATGGACGCGCCAACGGAACTTTTGTTGGACGAATCGCCGCTGCTCCCCTCTTGTTTCAAATCATCGACAGTTTGCGCGCGAGTTGGCCGGAACCCAACCAACCGCATCTCCCGCCTCCGGGCGCTAATTTGAAACGTGTCTCCTTTTGCGCCGTCTCAGGTGATTTACCTGAGACGTATTGCACACAACAGGTACAGGGATGGTTCATTCCGGGAATTTCCCCGATCAAACTTTGCGATGTCCATCAGGAAGTGCTCGTCGATGCTGTGAGCGGGCTCCGCGTCGCCCGCGATGACGGAACGCGCCAGCTCCGGCGTGAAGTCTATGAATTTTGGCCGACGGAGTTGTTGTCGATCTTTCGCCGCGCCGGAGTGCCGAGAAAATTGCCTCCGCCTTTTTTGCCGGCCACGGATCCGGAGCTGGTAGCGCGCACCGGGAATCCTCCCCGGATTATCGCCCCAGCAGCGGGGAACGCATATGAGGTTCTAAACAGCAATTCGAGTCGCAAACAAGGAATTCCGTTGCGAGCGAAAACGGATGCCGATGTTCGCGAAGTGTATTGGTTCGCCGACAAGACTTTCATTGGAAAATCTGCTGCAGCCGACATTCTTTCCTGGAAATCAGCGCCCGGCCGCTACGAACTTACCGCGCTGGACGATCACGGCCGCTCCGGTTCCTGCGCAGTCACAGTGAGATAGAACATCTGAAATTGTAGGGTGTTTTCTGCGAACTCCGAAAGCCTTCGGAGCTGACACAGACGCGCTACAATATTTTCCGATTGAACGGTGCGCGCGCTCAGTCCCTATTTGTGAGATGGGTTCTAGTCTTAAAGCGCTTCGTCTTGCATTCTTTCTGGTTTTCTTTTCCTGCGTGAGCGTGTTTGGGCAATGGTTCCCTGTTGATTCAGGCACAACGAATAACATAAATGGTGCTTATCTCCTCGATGCGGGAACAGGTTTCGTGGTGGGAGATGCTGGCTCGATTCTAAAGACCACCGATGCCGGGGCGACATGGGCGCCGCTCGCATCGGGGACAACAAGAGCCTTGCACGACGTTTATTTGTTTAATCCGAACGAAGGAGTTGCTGTTGGCGATGGGGGACTGATTCTCCGTACGACTGATGGAGGCGCTGCCTGGCATAGGGTTGCCAGCGGCGTGCAAGATAGTCTTAGATCCATTTCTTTTAGCGGCGCAAATGGAATCTGTGGCGGCGGTTCGGACACGATTCTCTATTCGAATGACTCGGGAGCTTCGTGGCAGATCAGTCAAACTGGATTTTTTGGTCCTGGCTTCCAGGGCGCTCATATGCTAAGCGCAACGACAGGTTTTGTTGTCGGCCAAAACGCCATCTTTCAGGCTTTGATTGGGGCGAGTACCGATGGCGGCGCGAGTTGGGCGTTTCAGTCTTTTTACTTCGATAGCAATGAGGGCGGTGGCACTGACGCATTCTTCTTTGATCAAAACACCGGCGTCGTCTCAGGATTCGTTTTCGATGGGCGAGGGGCGATCGCGAGAACGACGGATGGCGGAACGAATTGGTCAACCCTATTCTTCGATCAGGCAATCGAGGGCATTGATTTTGGGACAGCGGACACTGGATTTGCCGTTGGCTTGTCAGGTAGAATCCTGCGCACGAACGATTCCGGCGTTACGTGGAATGAGCAAACAAGCGGGACCTCAACAAACCTTAGCGACGTCAATTTTGCCGGTGATGCTTTGACAGGCATCGCAGTTGGCGAGAGCGGCACTATTCTTCGGACAACAAATGGTGGTGAGCCATCGCCGATCACGCTGAGCGCCGCGAAGCGCAAAGTGGGGGGAATAAATACCGTGCGTCTCACTTGGAGCGGGGCGAACTCAGCCAACATCGACGTCTACCGGGATGCCGTGCTGATCGTAACAACGGCGAACGATGGTTCCTATATCGATTCCACCGGCGACACTGGCCGGGCTCGTTACACCTATAGGGTGTGTGAAGCTGGCACCGCGACCTGCTCCAACAATGCGAGAGTGACCTTCCCGCAATAGGGGAATAACCAAGCCCCTTCTTTATGAACGCGGCGTCCGACAGCTGCCGGACGCCGCGTTTGCTTCGAGCTACAACTCCAACGCCTAAACCTACACTACACCCACAGCAACGCCGAGTCGGACGAGAGTTCTAGAAGCCGGCCATCTCATAAACCAGAGAACGGCCAGAGAGCAGGCCGTCTCCAGCGTTGATCGTCGATGCATGCCCATAGAAGCCGGGCCGCCCTCGGCCCGCGAGCAACGAGGATCAAACTATTCATGAGATGCCTTGTAGTCCTGATCGGTGAGCTACGTGTCAATCTATTCGCTTTTTGTCCCCATTTGGTGGATTTGCGAACCCGCGGTTGCTGCGGTTGTTTGCAGCCCGCAATATCCATGTCCCGTCATTACACACTGCAACGCGCACCAAGATCGACATCGATCCAGATCGATTATGCGGCGGAGTTAAATGAACAGCAGCTTGCGGCGGTGACCGCGCCGCCGGGTCCGCTCCTTGTGATCGCCGGCGCGGGCTCGGGAAAGACGCGGACGCTTACCTATCGCGTGGCCTATTTACTGGAGAACGGAATCGATCCGCGAAATATCTTGCTGCTCACGTTCACCAACAAAGCCGCCCGGCAAATGCTCGATCGCGTCGCGAATTTGCTGCCGGTCGATGCCAGCGGACTCTGGGGTGGGACATTCCACTCGGTCGGGAACCGGATACTCCGCCGTCACGGCAGCGCTCTTGGTTATTCGAGCGGGTTCACCATCATGGATCGCGAAGATCAAAAGGATTTGATGAACACGGTCGTCGCAAGCGCGGGAATTGATCCCAAAGAAATCCGGTTCCCGAAAGGCGACGTGCTCGCCGAGATTTTCAGTTTCGTCGTCAATACCGAGAAGCGACTGGAAGAATTGCTCGCGGAAAAGTTTCCTTACTTCCTCCCGCTGCTCGACAAAATCCGAGACGTGCATGGCCGCTACGAGAAAAAGAAGAAAGCGACTAACTCACTGGATTTTGACGATCTGCTCGAAAAGACGTTGTCGATGTTTCAGCAGCACGAAAGCATCGCGGAATTTTATCGGCGACAGTTTCAATTCATCCTGGTCGATGAATACCAGGACACGAACAAAATCCAGGCTGACCTGGTCGATCTGCTTGCTCGCGAACACCGGAACGTGATGGTGGTGGGCGACGATGCCCAATCAATCTACTCGTGGCGCGGCGCGAATTTCCAAAATATTCTCGAATTTCCGAAGCGGTATCCGGACGCACAGGTATTCAAAATCGAGATGAATTACCGGAGTGTGCCGGAGATTCTCGAAGTGGCCAATGCGGCTATCGCTGCCAACGTTCAGCAATTCCGCAAACACCTGAGCGCGACGCGCGCATCAAACGCGGCGAAGCCGGCGCTTGTCGCGCTCAATGATGGCGCCGAGCAAGCGCAATTTGTCGCCCAACGAATCCTCGAACTACGCGATGAAGGCGTCGATCTTCGGGACATCGCCGTGCTGTATCGCGCGCATTATCACGCGATTGAATTGCAACTGGAGCTGTCGCGTCGCGGAATTCCGTATCAAATCACGAGCGGCATCCGGTTTTTCGAACAAGCCCATATCAAGGACGTAACCTCATTCATCCGATTCGTGGCGAATCCGCGGGACGAAGTTGCCTTTAATCGAATGGTAAAGCTGCTGCCCGGCATCGGCAACCGCACGGCGGAAAACCTTTGGCGTTCATGGGAAGCTGGGCTTGTAGCCGCGGGCATTGACCGTGGCCAGGGAACAACATCAGTGCCAACCGTGGTCAGCGACCCCGGCTATAACTTTGGCGAGTGTTTGCTGGCTATGAGTGTCTCCGGCAAATCGAAGAAAATGTGGGCGCAACTTGCTCACACTCTGGACGAAATTGCGCCCGGCGGGCAACCCAATCCACCGTCCGAGATGATCAGGTCCGTGGTCGAGGCTATTTACGATGATTACGCGAAGGTGAATTTCCCAAATTACGAATTGCGGCGCGAAGACCTGGACCAGTTGGCGATGTTTGCCCGGCAATTTAAGGACGTGCACGAATTTCTTTCGCAATTGGCGCTTATCAGCAATGTCGATGCGGAAGCGGCGCCAAACCAAGCGAGCGACAAAGAGGCAGTAAACCTTTCCACGGTGCATCAAGCCAAAGGACTTGAGTTTCACACTGTCTTCGTGATCTGGCTAACGGACGGGATGTTTCCGAGCAGCCGCTCGCTCGACACGCGGGATGCGCTCGAAGAAGAACGGCGTCTGTTTTATGTCTCGATCACGCGAGCGCGAGACGAACTTTATCTCACCTTTCCGCAGATGCGGTTAAGCGGAGGGTACGGAGATGTTTTCCAACGGCCATCACGTTTTCTGAAAGAAATTCCAAATAACCTCATCGAGGACTGGCAGGTGCAACGGGCGAAATGACGAAGCTCGAATGACGAAGCAAGCCCGAATGAACGAATGACCAAGCGACGTGGCAGATTTTTTTCATCATTTGGATTTCGTCATTCCTTCGTGCTTCGTCATTAGTCATTCGTCATTTGTTTGCGAATGAACCTTTCACCGGAAAAGAAGATTGCTGGTGTCCTCGTGCCGCTGTTTGCGCTGCGGGGCGAAGACGATCTCGGGATCGGCGACATCGGTGCGCTGCGGGAGTTTATTGACTGGTCCGCCGGGATTGGATTCAAGCTCGTCCAACTTTTGCCAATCAACGAGACCGGAGCCGACAACAGCCCGTACAATGCGATTAGCGCGCTTGCGATCGAGCCCACTACGCTACAACTGAGGCCAGGTTTCCCGGAGGACTTGACGGTCGAAGACTTTAGCGTTGCGCTCGCCGACGTGAATCTTCCCGCTCTCCGCAGCAACGGAGTCAAGTATCGCCACGTTAAAAAACTAAAACGACGTCTACTTGAGAGAGCGTTTGTGAATTTCTCTGCTCACGGCAGTGAAGATCGACAGTCTGGTTTTCGAAAATTTTGCGAAGCGGAAGCCACGTGGCTGCCCGACTACGCATTTTTCAGGGTCCTCATGGAGAGGAACAACGACAACCCCGCCTGGAACCGATGGACCGCGCAACATCAATCAATTCAAAGAGCACGGACCTGGTTGAGCGATCTGCCACCGGACCAACAAGCAGCCATAACGGAGCGCCAACGTTTCTTTTGTTATGTGCAGTGGATCGCGCATCAACAGTGGCGCGAGATCAAATCATACGCCGATGGACGCGGTGTCGCCTTGATGGGCGATATTCCTTTTGGCGTCAGCTATCATAGCGCCGACGTTTTTGCGCGACGGGATGAATTCATGCTCGACTGGTCCGGCGGCGCGCCGCCCGAACCGTATTTTAAAGATGACGCCTTTACGCAAAAATGGGGCCAGAACTGGGGCATTCCGCTCTATCGCTGGGGCGCGATGCGGGCAAACAATTTTGCTTGGTGGCGGCAACGCGTGCGTGGGGTGCGTGAAATTTTTCATCTCTTTCGTATCGATCACGTGCTCGGATTTTATCGCATTTATGCCTTTCCTTGGCGGCCACGGAAAAACAAACAATTTCTGCCGCTCGATCAGAACCAGATGCTCGAGCAAACGGGGGGCCGGGCGCCGCATTTCATCCCGCGAAACGACGAGACATCGGAAAATTGCGAAGGAAATAGACGCGACGGAGAAGAATACCTGCGCGTTGTGCTGGAAGATGCCGGCGCCACGCGCGTGGTCGGCGAAGATCTTGGCATGGTGCCCGATTACGTGCGGCCAAACCTGCGGTCACTTGGCGTTGCCGGATTCAAAATTCCGCAGTGGGAAGCGCGTGATGGAGGGGTCACTTCAGGAGACAAATATGAGCGGCTCTCCGTAACGACTTATACGACACACGATCACAAACCAATTCGCGCTTTGTGGGAAGAGGCGTTTGAGCATCCCACAGCTACGTCAGAACAATCGCGATTTGATTTGGAGAGAATCGCCGCCTTTGCTGGCTTCGATCCAACAATCGGCCACATCGACTTCGAAAAAGACTTCTATCCAGCAATCATGGAGACGCTTTTCAAAAGCAACGCCTGGATTGCCATCGTCATGATCACGGATTTGCTGGCGCGAAGATATCGGTTCAACGTCCCTGGCACGACAGGAAGTTCGAACTGGACACGGCGAATGCAAAGAAGCGTGACGCAACTTCAATCGAGCCGAAAGGAACGGGAGCGAATGCAATTGATCCACGATTTGCTGGAAAAAACCGGCCGCGTGTAGCGTTGCCACACCACGAGATGCTGGATAAAGAAGCAGAGCGTGGCTAATTGAATTATGAAGTCTCCCATTAAAGTCGCTGTTACGGGAGCAGCCGGACAGATTGGGTACTCGCTCGTTTTTCGGGTCGCCTCCGGAGAGATGTTCGGGCCGGACCAACCGGTCACCCTGCATTTAATCGAGATTCCGAATGCGCTCGACGCACTCAAAGGCGTGGTGATGGAATTACACGATTGCGCTTTCCCGTTGCTCGAATCGGTGGTGCCGACCGCCGATCTCGATCAGGGATTTCGCGACATCAATTGGGGCCTGCTGGTCGGCAGCGTCCCGCGCAAGGCGGGTATGGAACGGAAAGATTTGCTCGGCATCAACGGCAAGATTTTTATCGGGCAAGGTCAGGCAATCGAAAGGAACGCAGCTGCTGACGTGCGCGTTCTCGTGATCGGCAACCCATGCAACACGAATTGTCTGATTGCGATGAACAACGCGAAAGAAATTCCGCGCGATCGCTGGTTTGCCATGACCCGACTGGACGAAAACCGTGCTCGCGCCCAGCTTGCCCACAAGGCCGGCGTCGAAATCACTCGCGTCACCAACCTGACTATCTGGGGAAATCATTCTTCCACGCAGTATCCTGATTTTTACAACGCGAAGATCGACCATCGCCCCGCAAACGAAGTCATTCGAGACGAGAAATGGCTGAAGGAAGAATTTATTTCGAGCGTCCAGCAACGCGGCGCCGCTGTGATCAAGGCGCGCGGGCTTTCGTCGGCTGGTTCAGCGGCAAACGCGATCATCGATACTGTGCGCTTCCTCACCAATGACACGCCGAGTGACGATTGGCATAGCGTGGCGGTTCGTTCCGACGGAAGTTATAATGTCGATAGAGAGTTGATCTCGTCGTTCCCAGTACGCGTTCAGGGCGGCGAATGGAAAATCGTGCAAAATTTGCCGATCAATGAATTCAGCCGGGATAAGATCAACAAGTCGATCGCCGAGCTGAAAGAGGAGAGATCGCTGGTCAGCGATTTACTGGTAACATAGCCGTTTCGGCTGTGCGGCGCGCGGGCATCTTGCCTGCGTGGACTTGTCGCACGGCTGCATCGCTCGACAGGCTGGAAGCCCGTCGAACAAAACAGGCAGGATGCCTGTGCTACCTCAGTTTCTCGCCGGTCAATCGCTGAAATGCTTCCACATATTTGGCGGACGTCTTCGCAATCACATCTTGCGGCAGAGACGGCGCCGGCGGCGTCTTGTCCCAATCAAGAGTCTCCAGATAATCGCGGACGAATTGTTTATCAAAGCTGGGCGGACTTTGACCGGCAACGTATTGATCTTTCGGCCAGAACCGAGATGAGTCGGGCGTAAGGCATTCGTCGATCAGGAGCAATTTTTCATCGACAACACCAAACTCGAATTTCGTATCCGCGACGATAATCCCGTGCTGCGCGGCATGATCGCGGCCCGCGGCATAAATTTGCAAACTCAAGCCGCTCGCGCGCTCCGCCATTTCACTGCCCAAAATCTGGCGACACGTGTTCATGTCGATATTGAGGTCGTGTCCTTCGTCGCTCTTCGTCGCGGGAGTGAAAATCGGCTGCGGCAATTGCGAGGCCAGTTGCAATCCGGACGGCAGCTTTTCGCCGCAAACGCTTTGCGATTCCTGATATTCCTTCCAGCCTGAGCCGGCCAGATACCCACGGACGACGCATTCCACCGGGAGTGGTTTCGTCTTGCGCACGATCATTGAGCGACCGGTCAGTTGATCGCGAAATGCGTGGAGTTCTTTCGGGAATTCATCGAAATCCGCCGTGACAAAGTGATTATCGATCTCATCGAAGCGTTGGAACCAAAAGGCAGAGAGCTGATTCAAGACCGCGCCTTTGTGCGGAATCGGATCCGGCAAGATCACATCAAATGCAGAAAGCCGATCGGTGGCGACGAAGAGAAGTGTTTCGCCGAGATCAAAAACTTCGCGCACCTTGCCGCTGCGCAATTTTTTGATTCCGGGAAGTTCGAGAAAGGATTGTGGAGAGGCTGCCATAATTGCGACATGATTACTGCATGCCTGGAATCGTCGTCAAACCCCGCGCACGAATTTTACACGGCCACGACTGGGTGTTTTCCAGCGAAGTGCTGAAGATTTTCGGAAAACCGGCGGACGGCGATGTGATCTCACTCAAAGACGGCCGAGATCATTTGATCGGCAGCGCGATTTATAATTCGAAATCGCAAATTGTGGCGCGACGTTTCTCGCGGCGGAAACAGGATCTCGATCTGGACTTGTTCAACCGCCGGATCGCGCAAGCCGCCGAATACCGAGCGCGACGAGGTGTCGATCCGAAGCTTTGCCGCGTCGTCTGGAGCGAGAGTGACGGACTTCCCGGCGTGATCCTCGATCGCTACGGCGATTATCTCGTGCTGCAAACGCTTACGCTGGGGATGGATACCCGAAAGGATCTGATAATGAACGCAATCGTCGATCTTTTTGGCGACGTCACAATTATCGAGCGCAATGACGTGGCGGTTCGCCGTGCGGAAGGTCTCGAATTGCGCAGCGGCGTTTTACACGGAAACGTTCCTTCGCCCCTCGAAATCGTAATCGGCAGCTTGCAGTTCGAAATCGATCTCTTGCATGGGCAAAAGACGGGGTTTTACCTCGATCAAAGGCAGAACTATGAGCTAGTCGGCCAATATGCCGGCGGGCGCCGCGTGCTCGATTGCTTCACAAACCAGGGAGCATTCGCATTGGCTTGTGCCCGCGCCGGAGCCGCTGAGGTGACGGCGGTGGAAGAAAATTCGGCAAACATCGCCGCCGCCAAACAAATTGCG
>Ga0193715_1000445_pt1 | contig 10133 bp, 9 predicted proteins | sample U2m2metaG_FD_143040 | JGI IMG/M metagenome (GOLD analysis project Ga0193715, IMG submission 143040) | Soil microbial communities from a riparian zone of the East river system, Colorado, United States - U2m2 | ecosystem: Environmental > Terrestrial > Soil > Riparian zone | place: USA: East River... | reverse complement strand
AAAAATTTTTAGCACGAGGGGCCAGACATTGAAACGCGCCGCGGATTTCGAAACAGCGGCGTCTTCAATTTCAGTAAATTGGGATATTTCAAAAATCCCAACCTTCGCCCGAGCTCTACAGTAGCTTCAGGAATGGCCGGATCACGCATCACCGGTGCCAGGCCTCGGACTCACCGCCCGGCCATTTGCTCCAGCCTTTCAGGGTATCGAGCGCCTTCGACTTTGATCTTTGACGCGGCGCTTTCGATGTCACGAAGATCGTCCGCTGTAAGTTCGATTTCAGCTGCACCCAGGTTCTCTTCGAGTCGCCGCAGCTTCGTCGTGCCCGGAATCGGAACAATCCATGGCTTCTGCGCTAGCAACCATGCGAGCGCGATCTGCGCAGGTGTCGCCTTCTTGCGCTTTGCAATCTCGCCAAGCAGATCAACTAACGCCTGGTTCATTTTGCGCGCCTCGGGCGTAAAGCGCGGAAGCATGTTACGAAAATCCGAACTGTCGAACGTAGTATTTTCGTTCATCTTTCCGGTGAGAAAGCCCCTGCCAAGGGGGCTGTACGGGACGAAACCGATTCCAAGTTCCTCAGCCATCGGCAGCAGTTCCTTCTCAGGATCTCGGAACCATAACGAGTATTCGTTTTGGACTGCCGTGACTGGCTGGACGGCGTGCGCGCGACGGATCGTTTGCACTCCGGCTTCAGAAAGACCGAAATGCTTTACCTTTCCTTGGTCAATCAGCTCCTTGACTGCTCCGGCCACGTCTTCGATTGGCACGTCGGGATCAACACGGTGCTGATAAAACAGATCGATCACATCCGTTCTCAGTCGTGTCAGCGAAGCTTCAGCAACTTCTCTGATATGTTCCGGCCGGCTATCCAGGTTACTCCATCTCGTTTCGGGTTTGGAATCAGCCTTGAACCCGAACTTGGTGGCCATCACCACTTGCTTGCGAAGCGGAGCGAGCGCTTCGCCAACGAGTTCTTCGTTCGTGAACGGGCCATAAACTTCGGCGGTATCAAAAAATGTAACGCCGCGTTCAACGGCCGACCGAATCAATGCGATCATCTCCTGTTTGTCGCCAGGCGGACCGTACGCAAAGGTCATCCCCATACAGCCGAGTCCGATGGCTGAGACTTCCAGGTCGGTTTTTCCAAGTTTGCGTTTTTTCATTTTTCTCCTTTCAACCGTTCCACAAATGTCATTCTGAGCGAAGCGAAGAATCTCGGATCATTTGTGAATCGGACTCCCTGCAGTAAAACAGAGATGTTTCGCTTCGCTCAACATGACAAACAATTTACGAGATGTGTTCTGGACGTATCGCGTTGGTCACTCCGATTTCAGCGAAGCCATGTCGATGGAGAAACGATATTTCACATCGGACTTGAGCAAGCGCTCGTAGGCTTCGTTGACTTTCTGAATCGGAATCTTTTCGACATCGGCCGTGACGTTGTGGGCGCCGCAAAAATCGAGCATCTCCTGCGTTTCAGCGATGCCCCCAATCATTGAACCGGAGAGATTATGCCGACCCATGATGAGGCTGAACGCCGGGACTGCGAGAGGCTCTGAGGGAGCGCCTACCATCGTAAGATTTCCATCGACCCCGAGTAAATTGATGTAGGCGTTGATGTCATGATTACCAGAGACGGTGTCGATGATGAAGTCGAAGCTGCCAGCGTGCTTTTTCATCTCATCGGCATTACGCGAGACAACGGTTTCATCTGCGCCGAGGCGCAGCGCGTCCTCTTGCTTGTGAGGCGACGTGGTAAAGACAACGACGTGAGCTCCGAACGCGTGAGCAAATTTTACCGCCATGTGGCCGAGCCCGCCGAGACCCACCACGCCAACTTTCTTGTCCTTGCCCACGTCATGGTGGCGCATTGGCGAGTAGGTCGTGATTCCAGCACAAAGCAGCGGCGCGGCGCCGGCAAGTTCAAGATTGGAGGGAACGGGCAGGACGAAACGCTCGGTCACTACAATGCTTTCGGAGTAGCCACCGTAGGTAAAACCTCCCAGGTGTTTGTCCGGAGAGTTAAAGGTGAGGACCATGTTCGGACAGAACTGTTCCAGGCCGGCTTTGCAGTGGGCGCAGGTGCCGTCCGAGTCGACCATGCAGCCCACCGCCACCACATCGCCTGCTTTGTATTTGGTAACTGCCGACCCGACCTGAATAACACGACCGACAATCTCATGCCCGGGAACGATTGGATAGTTCGTGGCCATGAACTCGCTCCACTCGTTGCGCACTGAATGAAGATCGGAGTGACAGATGCCGCAGAAGAGGATCTCGATCTGCACGTCGCGATCAGTTGGATCACGACGCTGGATTTTGGTTGAAGCCAGCGGCGATGTTTCACTGGAGGCGGAATAAGCTTTCGCGGTAAATGTAGTTGGATGCATTTGGTTGACCCTCCTATTGGTTTTGTTCCTGTGTAAGTGTACTCCTGAACAATTCGGACGCGATGGAACGCGCGGCGGTGCAGGTTTGTACTGCTGTTGACCCGCAAAAGATCAGCATCTCTCAGATCCGCCACCAGTGCGCGTGCGAGAGATTTTTCACTATCCCAAAAGAGAGAATTTCAAAGCGAGAACGACGGCCTTAGCCGACGGAGCGACGCGTCAACACCTTGGGTTGAAGGACGAAATCGCCTCAGGATTCCCAACGCCGACTCAATAGAACGAAAGTCACGTAATGGGTGACCAACAGCAGCGGAACCCAGAAGGCTGGAATCCAGTAAGCTGGTCCCATTGTCACCGGCGCATTATAAATAGTAGCGAATGCAATCGCTGTGAGCAGATCGAGGCTTCCGAAAATATTAAAAGTCCACACTGCCGGCTTGGCTAAACGAGAGTTGCGCAGCACGAGCGGGATTGCTGCAAACGCAAGTATCGCCGTCAGCAGATCACCAAATGCGGCCGGATACGCAAACTCCGACGGCATTCCCGGAAAAGTAGCTCCGCGAGTGAGAAACATCAGTCCCAGGTGTCGCATGGAATGTAAAAGAAGAACGGGAACGAGAATCACCTGCGGCCGGACGCGTGGAATCAGAGGCAGCAAATAAAGTCGCGCTGCGACATAGAAAATCACCGTGTTCGCGGCAAGATTTATTGTCAGGACCCGATCGAAAATGGCGGACATTTATCTCGCTTTTCGCATCAGAATTTCCTGAACGTCATCCTCGGAGAGGAACATGAATGACCTCCTCCATGTAGCGATCGGCAGCGGCGGAGGCCTCCTCCGAACTGCTACCGTTCTGACGAGCCTTCAGGTAAGCCGCGTACCAGTCCCACCAGTCATGCTTGGCATGCGTCTTCTCAAAACGCCCGTGGTGCTCCTCGGCCTCATGGAGAAGCTCTGCAAGCGTTGAGACGTCCGCGGCTCGTCCTCGCGGTGATTTCCATTCCCGGCCGGGCAGCCGCGTCGTGATTTCCTGGAGCAGCCAGCCATTCCCGTCTGGATCCTCAAACGAGACAAACGAATAGTAGGAACGCCCTTGCGGGTCGCGGCCGCCAACACGCGGATTCTCCACAGAGTTGTTGAACGGGCCGCCAGCGTAGTGGAAGACCTCGCTCACGTTAGCGCCGCGGGAGGCCAGGTCGGCGCGAGCCGCCTCGACGTCCTCTACGGCGAGGACAAGACTGTCCGCCAACCCAGACTTGGCCGACATGATTCCCTTCCCGAAGATGATCGACGCCTCTGAATTAGGAGGAGTGAATTGCACAACCCGAAATTTGTCATTCGCGACGTAATCGATATCTAACCGAAATCCCAGTTTCTGGTAGAACGCTTTGGCGCGATCGACATCGGAAACCGGTATAACTAAGACTTCTAATTTCATGTCCATAATTACTATTCCTATAGGTAAGAGAGAACTAAAGACCCAGATCACTTAATCCTGGGTGATCATCCGGGCGACGACCAAGCGGCCAATGATATTTGCGATCTGATTCCGAGATGGGGAGATCATTGATTGACGCAAAGCGAAAGGCCATGAGCCCGTCGGGATTGAACTCCCAGTTCTCGTTGCCGTAGGAGCGATACCAATGGCCCGAGTCGTCGTGCCACTCGTAAGCAAAGCGTACAGCGATGCGATTGCCGGTAAACGCCCAGAGTTCCTTGATGAGCCTGTAGTCCAGCTCTTTCACCCACTTCCGCTTTAGAAACTGAATGATCTCCTGGCGTCCATTCGGAAATTCGGCGCGATTTCTCCAGCGCGAGTCGATTGCGTAAGCGAGTGCCACTTTTTCCGGATCGCGAGTGTTCCAGCCATCTTCTGCCAAGCGAACCTTTTGAATGGCATTCTCGCGAGTGAACGGAGGCAAAGGCGGACGGGTTGCTGTCGTTTCAGGTGTCATGGTTCTTCTCCTTGAGCAGTTTCGGGCCTCTCTAAACCTCGGGTTGTGCGAGCAGGCCCTTCGCTCGCGGCTATGCCTGGCCGTAAGCGGGTTAGGTGGCTCTTTTTGCGGAGACGCCTACCGGACCTGGCGCTCACCGAGCGTCTCCAAGATTGGCGCGAAAGTAAAGTTACAATCTTGCTACGGAAAACCGACTTCGCCGATTGCGCTCCGACTACTGCTGGAAGCTAATCGCCGACGAAGTCGGGCAATGCCGGGCCTCGGTGGTAGTGCTGGGCGCCAACCCGCTAGCGCGCAAGGTCCAACATTCGTCGAGCGTCGAGCAGTAGCAGATCTCGACCGACACGCGTAAACGCTCCTTATTCATCTTCACCCAGAGCGGATTCGATTTGTCGAAATTGAGCGGATTATTTTCGGCATCGTGCGGAGTGAAGACGGTCCTCGATTCGCCCGCGGCGAACACATGACCACTCATGTCGCTCTCCGAGCCCAGATGCTCCCCAGGTCCCAGTATTTTCTCGAGTGCCTCCTTCCAATTCTTCACCGGCTGGCCATCCACCTTTAGAATGACATGCCGGATAATCGCCGGTCCGACCCCTTTGTTGGCGAGGGTAAAGTGAATGGGGCCATTGCCGCTGTCGAATTCGAGAATGGGCCACACCGCGGCACGCACCTGCTGGCGTTGCACGTAGGCGGTATACGCGGAAACGCCCAAAGCACAGAGTCCGACAAGGGTTGCGATGATTGCGTCATATCGGCTGGCGCGACGCGTCTCCGTCTGTTGCGGCACGGCGCCGATCATATCTTTGGCCGATTGAGTGTCAATCAGCCTTCGGTGTGGAGGCGCTTGTGCCAAGCGCCTAACCAGTCCATCAACTTCTCTGACATGAAATCACTCACCGAACATCTTTGGTTTGAAGTACCCGATCGACGCGGCTTCATCAATATCACGCCCAAGATCGAGGAACTCGTCCATCGTAGCGGCGTGACCGAAGGCCTTTGTCTGGTCAACGCCATGCACATCACGGCCTCAGTATTCGTCAACGACGACGAACCGGGTCTTCATCACGACTATGAGGTGTGGTTGGAAAAACTAGCGCCGCACGCTCCGACCAGCGCCTATCGACACAACCGGACTGGCGAAGATAACGCCGACGCCCATCTCAAGCGTCAGATCATGGGCCGCGAAGTTGTCGTCGCGATTACTAAAGGCAAACTGGATTTCGGACCATGGGAACAAATTTTCTACGGCGAATTCGACGGCCGAAGAAAAAAGCGAGTGCTGGTGAAGATAATAGGAGAATAACAGATCTGACGTAGGTCATGCGCCACACCTATTCGCATCGCAGCGACACAATGGGATCGATGTTCATTGCGCGGCGTGCCGCAATTCCACACGCGACCAATGAAATAAGGGACAAAATCAGGCCCACGACAGCGAAACTAAATGGATCACGCTCGTTCACACCGTACATCTGACTGGCGACCAGTCTTGCTAGCGCCAGAGCAATTGCGAAGCCCGCAATTATCCCGCCGGCGACAAGCAGGGCGCCTTCTTTGAAGATCATCCCGAGGATCTTCGCGCGCGTTGCACCGAGCGCGAGACGCACGCCAATCTCGCGGTTTCGCTGTTGAATTCCATAGGAAATGACGGCGTACAATCCGGCCGCCGCGAGAAAAAGCGCCGCTGCTGCAAATGAGCCGACCAGCAGCAGACTAAAACGCCGGGCGGCGAGCGCAGCCACGACGGATTCGCTCATTGGCCGCAGAGCACCAACTGCGACGTTTCGATCTACATTTTGAATGGTATCGCGCAGAAGTCGTTCGACCCCAATTGTTCCTCCGGAAGTTTTGACGACCCAATACACACTGTTCCGCAGCCATTGCACTCCATCTTTTGGCACCTGCTGAAGCGGTAGGTAAATGTCGGCTTTCGCCGGTGTCTCGAGATTCGTTTGTTTTACAGGACCGACAATTCCAATGATTTCGACCGGGCGAGGATCGCCCTCGGTATCGTCAACCAGGATCCGCTGCCCGATAGGCGATCCATCGGGAAAATTATTTTTCGCCACAATAGTGCTGACGATCGCGACCGGTGGATGTTCAGCGTCATCCGATTCGCTGAAATTACGACCCTCGAGCAAAGGAATACCAATCGTCCGAAAATACTCTGGTGTGACTATACGGTAATTGGTTGTTGGTGTGTCCTCCGGCCTCGCAGGCGGCTGGTCCGGCCGGGTAAAATGAACAAACGAACTACTCCTTGGAGCAAGCGGTAGAATCGAAATAAGCGCGTCGCTTTTAATTCCGTTGATCGCAGATGCACGCGAATGCAGCTGATTATAGAATTGCGCGATCGCGGCGACATCGTCATATCCGGTTTGCGGCAACGAAAAGCGAATCGTCTGCACATCGGTGCTATCGAACCCGGGTTTTTCGCTGCTCAAGCGGATGAAGCTTCGTAACAGCAGACCAGCGTTCACGAGCAAAACCAGCGCCAGCGCGATCTGCCCGGACACCAGCCATGTGCGTAATCGCGACTGCAAACTTCCGCCCGTTGAGCCGCGTCCGCTCGATACGAGTGCGTCTCGCAGGTCCGATCGCGAAAGCAGCCACGCAGGCGCCAGTCCACACGCGAGCGCGGCGATAAATATCAGAACGCCGGCAAACAGCAGCACTGTCCAGTCGATTGCGAAACTCTCGATTCGCGGCAAGTCCGTCGGGACCAAACGAAGCAACGTCTTCTGACCCCACACTTCGAGCAACATGCCCAACGACCCGCCCGCCAGGGCGAGAACGAAACTTTCCGTCAACAGCAGTCGCGTCAGTTGACCTCGAGTCGCGCCCAATGCTGTGCGCAGTGCAAGCTCGCGTCGTCGCGCCGCCGCACGTGAAAGAGAAATGCCAGCCAGATTGACGCAGCCGACAAGAAGCACGGCGCCGGCCGCGCAAAAAATCGTGAGCAACACCGACTTAATATTCGCCACGATCTCTTCCGTCAGCGGAACCAACGTTATCCCGATTTTCCCCGTGTAAATGCCCCGATATTGCCGCTGAAGATTTTGCCGGATCGCTTCCAGCTCAGCATGGGCCTGTTGCGGCGTCATGTTCGGTTTTAACCGGCCAACCATGCGCAGAAAATTGACTGAATTGCGGACGTTCCGACGCGGATCAGCGTCCGGTTGCAGCGGCACCACGATCTCGGTGTCGAGGTTCGGCAAGGCAAAGCTCGCCGGAAGGACGCCGACAATCTCGCGTGTCTCTCCATTTAGGTTTACTGCGCGCCCGATCACGGCTGGATCCCGGGCGTAGCGCCGCGACCACAACCCGTAACTGATCACGACAACTCCCCGCGCGCCGTTGCGATCGTCTTCCGCAAATAAATTGCGTCCGAGCAGCGGCCGCACTCCGAGCATGGCGAATGAGTTCGCTGACATTCGCACTCCCTGAACGCGTTCGGGCGGACCCGAGTCGGCAAAACTCGGGTTGAAACTTGCGACACCGGCGAGGGCCTCAAAGGAAGTGGCTTGGTCACGATAATCGCAATACTCAGGCAATGAAAAATTCGTGCGGGGGTTATCGCTGCGTTGCGAATAAATCCAGAGCAGTTTTTCTGGATGACTGAACGCAAACGGCCGTAGCAAAACCGTGTTCACTACGGAAAACGTCGCGACCGTAGCGCCGATGCCGAGTGCAAGAGTGATCACTGCCACCAGCGAAAATCCGGGCGATTTCCGCAACGCTCGGAGGCTGAAACGGACATCCTGCATCGCTTGGTCAATCGCGTTTCCTCCCATCGCTTCACGACATTCCTCCTTGAACCGGCTGTGGCCTCCAAACTCGATCCGGGCGCGTCGCTCTGCCTCTGCCCGCTGCAGACCGCCGCGTTCAAGGGCATCGGCGCGGAGCTGCACATGTGATTGAAGTTCTTCCTCCATCTCTCGCTCTGGCTGGGCACGCCATAAAAATCTCCTCGCGATCGACCTCAAGTACGCAGCGATCATTGGTCCGTTGTCCCGGTTCGTTTTCTAATGATTCATTCGCTCATGCCTGCTGTGGCCGTGCCGCGAGGGCTGTCGTAACCGCCGCTGACGCGCGTTTCCACCAGTCGGTTTCTTCTCGAAGCCGTTTACGGCCCTTGGCCGTCAGCTCGTAAAATTTCGCTCGCCGGTTGTTTTCCGATTTTCCCCATTGGGTCTTTAGCAACCCTTGACGCACGAGGCGGAATAAGGCCGGATACAACGCTCCTTGCTCGACGAACAACCGCTGTCCTGAAATCTGCTCGATCCTGGAAAGAACGGCATAACCATGGAGCGGCCCCAGCGATACGGCCTTGAGGATGAGCAGATCCAGTGTGCCCGGTAACAGTTCGGCTTCCTCACTCACATTGACTCCTAAATTACTTAGGAGTCTAATGCCATCTCCTAAGCTGTCAAGGAGAGATTGCCGCTCGCTCTTTTTCTGGCCTTTTTGGGATTGCAGGAACGATGCAGCCAGAAAACGGCGCCAATTCGAAATTTTATTAGAGAGACAATTGAGCGTCCGAAGATCGATCGGTCATTCGTCGTAAAAGTGGGATCAAATCTGCGTCGCGCGGTCGCACCAAACAATGTCCAAATTCACACATCAAAAAAAGTTCCGCACAAAAAGGGTGGCGACTGGCGCCCGTCCTTTACACCGATCCAAGTTTCCCGCGCGGGCTAAGCTCTTAGCAACCGCTGGAGTTTCATTGGCTGCAGGGACGTTATCAGGGGCCGACCCCGCTGTCGGGCAGAAGGGCGAAAAGGTGGTACCGTTCGTCTATCATGCGCCGCAAAGCGCACTTGATGATCTGAAACAACGTCTCACCCAAACACGTTGGCCTGAGCGCGAAACGACTAATGATTGGTCGGAAGGCGTTCCGCTCGAAAAGCTGCGCGCCCTCGTCGAGTACTGGCGCACCGATTACGACTGGCGACGCTGCGAGGAGGCGTTAAATCGTTTCCCACAGTTCCGCACCAAGATCGATGGTCTCAACATCCATTTCATCCACGTACGATCGAAACATCCGAACGCGCTCCCGATTATCCTGACCCATGGATGGCCCAGCACGATCCTCCTCTTTCGAGACGTGATCGGGCCTCTGACCGATCCGACTGGATACGGCGGAAAAGCCGAGGATGCGTTCGACGTAGTCGTGCCATCGCTGCCCGGATTCGGTTTTTCCGAAAAGCCTGCTGAGCGCGGCTGGAACGCGCAGCGCACCGCGCGAGCCTGGGGTGTCCTGATGCAGCGTCTGGGCTACAAACGATACGTCGCCCAAGGCGGAGACTGGGGAGCTTTCGTAACGACGGCATTAGCGCAACAACACCCGCCCGGCCTTGTTGCCATTCATCTTAATTTCCCCCAAGTCGTGCCGGATCGTATTCCCGAAAAACTAACTCCCGATCAGCAGCGGTCGATAGAAATCCTGAAACATTTTCGCAACGAGGGTTCAGGTTATCTTGAAATGCAGTCGACACGCCCTCAGACAATCGGTTACGCACTGATGGACTCGCCTGCGGGTCAGGCCGCATGGATCTACGACATTTTGAACGCCGGCACCGGTAACCATGGCAACCCGGAGGAAGCCCTCACCCGCGACCAGATGCTCGACGAGATCACGCTTTATTGGTTAACCGGGACAGCCGCGTCCTCCGCGCGTTTCTACTTTGAGCAGCGCGCTTTGATTGGAAGGCCTAACAATGCGGGACGAGTCGATCTCCCGGTGGGAGTCAGTCGTTTCCCTAACGATCTTCCCGCTCC
>Ga0193715_1000442_pt1 | contig 10247 bp, 8 predicted proteins | sample U2m2metaG_FD_143040 | JGI IMG/M metagenome (GOLD analysis project Ga0193715, IMG submission 143040) | Soil microbial communities from a riparian zone of the East river system, Colorado, United States - U2m2 | ecosystem: Environmental > Terrestrial > Soil > Riparian zone | place: USA: East River... | reverse complement strand
AGTGAGTTTAAGATTACAATTAAGTTATATTGAGATATGCATTCTCTTTGTAATGTTGGTATGGCCAGATGATATGATCTCACAGCTTTCCGGTGAAAAATACATCAATGTGGAAACATATAGAAAAAATGGTCGTATCGTCAATACTACTGTTTGGTTTATAGATTTCAGAGGCAGGATTTATTTTAGAACTGACCCCAATTCAGGGAAGGTCGGGCGCATAAAAAATAATCCCAATGTAAGAATTGCACCCTCTGATATTCGCGGTCATGTAAAGGGGGAGCCGATTGAGGGAGTAGCAAATATCCAAAATGATACGGAATATGAAACAATCAATTCGATGTTAAACAAAAAATATGGGTTTATGGGAGTTCTTGTTAGGCTAATGTATAAGCTTCGTAACATTAAGCCAATGATTGTGTCTGTTCAATTGCTTGATCCCACGAATAAAAGAGATCAATAGCGACGAGTTATATCGGTCTGGTAAATTTCTCTATAATCAGTTTGTGCTGCGGATACATTTTTGCAAGTATATCTCTGTCCCCTAGCTTCCAATCATGACAATTAAATCCTGGGGATACAGTGCAACCAACCAAAGCATAAGAATTGGGGTCCTTAACGGATGCCGCAAACCAAGACCCTGACTTTACGATTGCCTGAAATGTTTCTCCATTTTCAATATTTGTCCCTAATATGACTTCTTTTAATGTTCCATCTGCTTCTATTATGTGTAGTTTCATACTGCTTCCGGTATAGAAATGCCATATCTCGTCTGATTTCATTTCGTGGAATGATGAAAACTGTTCTCCTACTAGTAAATAGTAAATAGCAGTACAGACATGCCTGGGTCCATCGTATTCTGGTAAGTTTAAAATTGTATCAGACCTGTATGTTTCTACAAAATAACCGCCTTCTGGGTGTCTTTCAAGACTGAGTTTACTGATCCAATATCCTACAACATTCTTCAAGGCAGAGAATAAATACAATGAAACTAATCTATTTAAAGAATGAACTCAAGAAAGGCACATGATTATTAAGACCTTTTCTGATGGTGAGAAAAGAATTAGCAGTACTTGTAAAGGTTGACACCTGGAAACGGCGAAGCAATCCCAATGCTGTTGGACATCCGGAATGATTTGAATGCAAAAAGTTGAAATCATGCAAATGGTAAGCCGGCAACTTACATTCGATCAAGAAGAGCAGTAGATAGATATATAGAATTATTGTCTCATGACTAAACACTAGATAAAATCAAAATCTCATGTTGAATCCAATTAAATGGGATTTTTTTGAACTGATATCCGGGGGAGAGCATTTTGGTACTTTATTTCTAAGATGCCTTAAATATTATAGTGGATAGCTTCAATATTGTTGCGCTATACTGTAATACCAACCTACTTTCATCTGTTCGATAATATTCGGGAGACTACAATCTTTGTTACCATTTTTATGATAACAATATCCATGTTTTTCATGAGTCCGATAAAGGGACTCATTGTTAATTGATTTTTTCTGTCTCCCATATAAGAAGCTTCTACTGACGGAACTTTTATCCGTCTGCGTGTATTCAAATACTTTTCATGAGAAGTAATATGAATAGACTGAATATACATTCTAATGCTAAAATCAGCTGTTTAGAATTCCAGAATCGGTCACACAATAGCAATATTTTTGGTGGGTTGAAGGGACTGGAATGTGATACGAAGCCTTTGGTTTAACTTAGGAGTGATATGTGGGCTTTACCTTTGAGGTGTCTGGAAGGTGGATCAATATTCGGGCTTCAACATCAATTTTAAGAAAAGTTGCCGATTATGGAAATCTCTCCATTTTCTATCCTAAAGTCATAGGATATCCGATACCAGGAGAATTTGTAGTCACTTCTCTAAGTATAGCAAAACTATTCAGTTTTTAACACTAAATCTATAGATAGAAATGAAATCAAATAGTCACTAGAGATAGGTAGTTTGCCAACACTTGCACATATCATGGACACTTTGTCCGACGATAAATCATTAGCATTATTCAATACTATTGCACTAAATGGTGGAAATAGCACTTTATTGATCAGTACATTGAGTCTCACACGTAAGCAGTATTACTCTAAAATATCTAGAATGATAAAGAATGGATTAGTTAAGAGATCTAATGGCAGATTATCGCTTACTGCATTTGGTAAAATAATCTATCAGGCTCATCTCACCATGGGTCAAGCGATTGAATTTTATTGGAAACTCAAAGCAGTGGATTCTCTTGAAATTACAGACATGCCTGCGGAACGTTACGATGAGATAGTACAGCATATCATGGGTAATGGGGACATGGCAAAGTTCATTACCAAAAGCATAAAGCAAGAAGAATATGCAGCTGCTGTCATGTAATATCGATACCAATAATATCTATCTCAATTTTTAAAGACTCCATCTCTTTTTCTTTCAGAAAATAATCTCAGTTTGCCATTACTGAAAAATCAGGTAGTTATAGATCGGAAAAGTCAGTTTTGGGGGATTAATATCATATCGAATAGGACAAATTCTACCAATATTAGACAAGTGAGATTGTATGGTACAAGGGATACATGACCAAATATACCGTCACTGTCACATGCATAGACATTTACACTATTGCTCCGCCGTTAGCATTTGACCTTTTCGCGGAAGTGAACATTCCCACTGTCACTAACATAGATGTATCCTTTTGAGTCGATTGCAATATCGTGTGGAATCAGAAACTGGTTATCTCCGCAACCCAGAGATCCCCATTTCATTACGAATTGACCATCAGGGGCAAATTTCTGAATCCTTACATTTCTAGTGTCAACTACATATACGTAACCTTTCGAGTCGACTACTATCCCATGATTTTCAATGAACTGGCCGTCTGCGGAGCCTTTTGATCCCCATTTCGTTATAAAGTTACCATCACTGTCAAATTTTTCAATGCGCGAATTATTTCTTCCATCAGTAACATATACCATGTCTTTCGAATCAACAGTTACATCATGTAAGTGAACAAATTGACCATTCCCAGATCCGAAAGAGCCCCACATCGTAATGAATTTACCATCGTTATCGAATTTCTGAACCACAGGGTTCTGCTGATCGCTAACGTAAACGTCCCCTTTCGAATTGACCGCTACTCCCCATGCCTTATTAAATTCACTTTTTCCCTTTCCCTTCGTTCCCCACATCGTAATGAATTTGCCGTTACTGTCAAATTTCTGGATGTAATGATTTCCATAATCTGCGACAAAGACGTTACCATTGGCGTCCACAGCTATACTCTCAGGCTCCAAAAATTTACTGGGTCCGGTTCCCAAGGAACCCCACTTTGTGATAAAAGTGCCATTACTGTCGAATTTCTGAATATCACATCTTTCAGCATCACTTACATACACGTTACCCTTCGAATCAGTTCCAATACCATGCGCATGCAGGAATTGACCATCTCCTGTTCCCTTTGTACCCCAAACTCCAACTAATGTTCCATTGCTGTCAAATTTCTTCACGGCATGAAATCCTGGAAGACTATTAGCCTCACTTATCCCTCGGGAAGTAGAATTTACGGTCTTTGCGATGTATATAGGAGAGCATACACTGTCTTGTTCTTCCGAGGTTTGCGATGTAGCGATATCAAAGTGGACCGATGAAGCGCAATACAACGACAAGGATAGACTTAGAAATAATAGTACTTTATAGCTGGATTTCATGCACATTGCTTTTAACAGAAAGGTGATATTAGTTTTCTCCTGTTTTTAATTTGATATCGTAGAATAGAGAGCGGTGTATCATAATCATAGTATGCTGAGGTTTTTATTATTGTTTCAAGATCTATCCAGATCTCTGGAGAAACAAGATAAGTGATGAGATTTCTCATGGGTTTATCTCCCTAATGCTGAGATTCATAAAATCCCATGTCAAATTGTCTGATCTGAAAGTAGCTATAGGACCTGCGTTAGTGACCACATAGTCTTTATCTCTGCCGCATGGTGCACTGTTAAACTCATTGTCATCAGACTTGGAGTACCATCCACCATCGTCGACCAAGTCAGTCACTTTTATCCAATAATTTGTATTAGTGTTATCTATGTATGATTCCAACTTCACTGCTGTGTCATTATTGATATTGTACATTATGACTTTCCACCCTATCCAGCGTCCAACCAGGGGACTAGTTACCTTTTCTGGTCCCTTTTCATCAGTGTATCCGCCAGTGAACCAAAGCTCTTTTTTCCACCCGACGGAGCCTCCTACATAAATCCCTCCGATATATGCGGTAGCTTCGCAAGGTACCTGTGTATTGTGTCTTCCACCTCTGGCATACCAACTCAGGTCTTCATCCTTGACGGTTGAGTTATGGTCAGGAAGTACATCAATAATTTTTGCATAACCTGTGATCTCTACATTCTTCCATTGAGGTAATCCAGGTGGAGTGTTTACATTCATTCTAACGGCTGGACCTGATATCCTCCATCCCCCATCACTCTGTCGAGTAATATTCTGGTTAAAAGTGAGCGAAAAAGCGTTATCGCCGAGAGGCTTACTCATATTCATGAACCATTCTCTTCCTCCTTCTTTTGTGGGATAGATTTCCTTGATTCCAAACTTATCTAGTCCAGATAGTTTAGCGGCAGCTGCTTCTTGATCTATATAGATAGAATATAATTGTTCTATAGCAGAATTTGAAAAGATCAAGGCTAATATGGATAAGGAAATTATTAAAAGTAGTTTAGTATACACAGTAAGTATAATGGTATTAAATTGTCGATATTTATTTGATAACATGTATTTTTAACAACCTGATTGATATTCAGAATTAACCATTTCGAATGGTAGACATCTCATTGATCCGGTCAATATATCCAGAAGGAAATAGAATGTTGGAACGTTTATTCGATAGTAAAAGTCAGGAAGGAACAATTTTGAATATTTTCCCCTGCCCAATTGAGACTATGTATAGATATCTGTCCGTCTGGTCCAATTTCCGAGTCGGTTATTCCACAAAATCCCTGCCCAAAGTTGTCAGAAAAATGAACCTCAGTCTCCTCTTCCTGCGCATCTACTTTCGTAAAATATTCTATCTGTAACAAACTGATAGATGAAACCATAATGATTAGAGCTAGAATAAACTTGCCTTTCGCGATACTCACTAATACCATTCATTTTGTTAGAGATAATAAAGATTATTAAAAAAGACCAGACCAGTTATTTAATTTACTAGAGCTGAAGCGTAGTACATGACTCATGACTAATTCATACCTTTTTTGTTTTTGGTTTTTATTGACCGATACAAATTTCCTGACATTGCTAATTTAACAGAAACCGACCAGTTATCATCTAGTTTTTTCTTCTTCGTCCTGATGGCCGAGTACTCGATTTCATGATCATTACCATAACTAGGTTCCAAATTCAAATTTGGTTTTTTTCAGTCTTACGTTCGGAGTGTTTTCGAACTATAAGCAATTAAAGGATAACAAGAATGGATTGGTTCTTATTAAAAAAATGAACGAAGCTTAGATGAAATATTCATGTATATATGTGCTGCAAATTTAACAAATTATTCTCAGTGCAGCAATAAATAGAACGAATGACAGTATTTAATCTTGGCTAACAAGAGCTTGAGAGGTGCTAGACGCAGTGCGCTGCCAATACAGTTGCGCTTGCCAATGCTTGATTAAGACTGCCAAAGTAATCCTCAAGTAATTATAAGGAAATGCCGCCGTATGATTCTTGACATGGATATGTATTCGCAGTGCTTCACCAAACGGTCGCAATTTCACTACATTGTCTATTCCTACCTCCGAACAAGGTCGTTCCTGAGCTGTGTGAATAGTTTGCTGGCTTTATTTCGGTGAATAATTATTTCAAAGTTTAAGTAATACTAGTTTATCAAAAAGTATGAATGGCTGATTTATGGGCTTTTGTTCTAGTCTCGATTCCAGCTATGATCATATTAGGACTAAGACATGCACTTGATGTTGATCATATTACGGCAATAGACAACCTTGTAAGACTTCATAACGCAGCAAGAAAGGCTAGATGGGTAGGTGCGGGATTTAGCATTGGTCATATGGTTTCAGTCCTAGCTGAAATGATCTTGATCATTTATGTAATAGGAAGCGTCACAGGAGCTGATGTTCTTTCGTTTTGGGGTGGCATCATTGGTGCTATTGCTTTGGCAACAATAGGTGCTGTAAATATTTATTCAATGAAAAGATGGGGAAAAACTGGATCTGCCATTCTTGCCAGTAAGATTTTGGCTAGAACGGGAATGTTAGGACCATTTGGATCTTCTCTTGTTACAGGATTAGTATTTGGATTAGGTTTTGATACTGCTACTCAAATTTCAGCAATTACTCTTTCGGCTGTTGCTTCTGCTACACTTGGCGTACAGGTGGCGTTGATCCTGGCGGGCTTCTTTGCTATGGGTATGATTCCTGTAGATACACTTGATAGCATTATGCTTCGTACAGCTTTCTCAAGAATATTTGATAAAAAGGGATTTAGATATATGTCATTTGCATTAAGTGGAGCTGCGATGACCGTGGCTGCTGCTGCTTCTTATGAAATTCTAACTGGGTCAGATATATTGCCAGAGCTAACCGGTCCCATTTTAGCGGGGGTAATAATTGGTTCATCATTCGCGTATGCCTTCGGAATGTCAAGAAGAAGGAGAGGTAGCCGAGTATTGCAAAAGGTCGCTAAAGATGATTATTCAGATAGCGATAAGGATCTTTATTTTTCAGTTACAAAAAAATAGCTTTTCCAATGAGTAAGTTTCAGTACGTCACCTAAGCATCTCAATAGTTTCGTAACTACTGTATTCCATGTTCGGTACATAGTTTCTTGCTGCTGCTATTCAATTATTAAGCTTATACAAAAGAAAAATCTCTCAAAATACTTATTTCGATGGGAAATTAATTGACTACATGGAACATTTCTGTAATAGAAACAAAGAAAAATTTGCTTTAACAGCTGCAATCTCTATTCTTTCTGTCGTAATCCTGATTGGTATAGAACATAACTTTGCCAATATTAGTGCCCAAACAGGTATGGCAAATAATACATTGATCGTATCGGGTTCCGCGTCTAACCAGACAAAACCTGACAAGGTTACTGTCTCTTTAGGAGTAGAGACAATTGATGATACTGCACAAGCAGCGTTGACATCAAACTCTGACCTGATGAACAAGGTGCTAGAAGCATTGAAAGTGGCAGGGGTTCAAGAAAATGAAACAAGTACTTCCACTTTTAGCATCACTCCAAACTACAACTATTCCTCTGACAACACTCAAGGCAGGCTGATAGGATTTACTGTAAGCAATTCTATTCAAATTGAAAGTAGTAATATAGAAAGAGTAGCAGCGTGGATTGATGGAGCGGTATCAGCGGGAGCCAATAATGTGAATAACATTTACTTCAGTTTGTCGAATAAAAGGTTGGACGACTTGAAGAACTCTTTGCTAAAAGACGCTATTGATAACGCAAAAACAAAGGCTGACATTGCTGCGAGAGCTACTGGTTTGAAAGTGATAGGAGTAAAATCAATAATCGTTGGAGAAGCAGGACTGCCTCCGCCTATCCCCGTGTACAATACTGAAGCTCTTAAACCTGGAGCGGGAGCAATATCAACACCAATAATATCAGGGCAACAGGAAATCTCCATGACTGTAAGCATTATCTATCTCATAGGATAGATGGATAATCACTTATCTCTTTTTTTGTACATACTTAAATATCCCTTCAGGGGTAACACCCTCAGCACTTCAATTCAATTTATTTTTAAGGTCGAACAATGAATATGGTTATAGGGTCAATTAATTATGAAGTGTGCATGTTGTGGAGAAGATATGAAACTAGATAAGGAGACTGGAAGAACTGTATCGTACAGGTGTACATATTGTGGATTGAGTAATACTGAACTTAAGAAGGGTGATTAAGACCTTTTCTGAATGCTGGAAGGAATGGACAAGCTAGGTCAGTCCAAGTCCTCCTAGCATGCGACTATTTTCTTGTCATAGGTCTTATGTGACGAAATAGTTAAGATAACATTTTGCAAATGACAATGCAATCAAAAATACCTATTGAACGCATTATCCTCTCTCGACAGCCAGTTGCCATAATAATTTATGTAAATCCATCATCAGCATGACCGATACGGGCTTTATACTCTTGTGGAAGTCACAGTTCTATTAGAACAATAATTCATTGTGCAAGAAAATGTAACTATCTATTAGAAATACAATTGTCCTTCTGGTACGCGGAGTTCGAAGTTTCATAAAGGTTGACTTTGAAGGATGTTAGGAATATAGGACATGAAAAGTGCATTCCTGTGTTTTGAATGTGGATTATCCTTTAGTAGCGAGAACATGAAGGAAATTGTAGGTGACTGGTTTGGAGTTTGTAGGGAATGTAATAGAACATAAAGTAACATCACTCCTCATAATTTCGTCTACTCACTTAACTCCCCATAGTACTAAGTGCTCAGTCTCATATCTTCAGAATTGAGATTTCTATTATACCATTCAAATTTAAGATTATTATGTCCATCCATGATTTTTTCGAGATATTGCGAACTATTTGGGTTATAAAGCTTAAAAGCCGAATTTGTGTAAGATAATTACCGTAATACCAATTGTTAGGAAACCCAATTTATTGTGGTCTCAGACTATTCAAATATAGACATTTATCTAAGGAGGGTCATAATCTGAAAAGCTTCCTATAGTGGAAATGGTGGCCCATGTCGGAAAAGTATCATTGTGATGTCCTATTTCAGCAAGATATCGCCAAATTCTGGGACAAACTTAATTAGATCTGTCGCTTATTGGATAATATTCTCACTTGAAGCGCGATATTGTCAAAAATAGCTTGATTGCACAGGACGTCTTTAGCGTTCTAGCTGATAGGTATTCTTCTAATATTTTTAGGGCCGTATACTCAGGTCTTAAGGCTTCTTCAACCAATTATATAGGTGGCTTGAGTAAAAAACAGTATTACACTAGACTCAAGAATTTAGTTTTATTAGGACTGATTGAAAAAAGGGACTCGTTCTACAGGACTACGACTTTTGGTTCGCTTATTTACAATTCACAGATTAAAACAATGGATGGTGTTGTTGATAGTTATTGGAAACTAAAGAGTGTTGACGTATTGGGTAGGAGAGAAGACTTTCCATCAGAACAAAAAGATACAATAGTGGCCGAAATACTAAAGTCAACGGGTAATTACAAGACCATTACTGGAAATCATCTGACTGGAATTGAAATTGTAAAAAATTTTGGTAACCTGGTAAATAAGGTCTTAAAACTACTAGAGAACGCCAAAAAAGAAGTTTATTTTGCTACACGTTACCATCAACCTGATGTATCAAATAAAACATTTGAAACATTTGGAAGAGGGGTAGGGATACACATACTAGATGGAAATCCAGAACAGATTAGTTTGGAAAATAGGCTTAACGCAATAATAAGAACTCCTCCTAACAGACAGACTTTGGATCTTATTAACCAAATAGTAAGATCCCCTCGATTTGACTTGATGAGATTGCCTAACCTGCCGATCAGCTTCATGGTTGTTGATGGTATTCATGTTATTTATGAAACTGCTAATTACTCAAAGCCAGAACAGTTCACCACGGCATTAGCAATATATAATGATGAAGTAGAAGCGCAGCGCTTTATAGGCTACTTTGGGTCGCTAACTAAAAACGCTCATATTCCTAAACTTCTACAGTTGGCTAGACCAACTTAGATCTTCCGGATACAATATATTCATATGGTACATAACAAAAAAGCAATAGACTTCGTTTTTTTAATAAATTAATATTATTTTGTGATCATGTATAGGATACATATACAATCCTAGAACTGTACATGAATAGTATAGTTACTCAAAAAAAGACAAATTTTTTGGGGATTCGGGGATAGTCAAGCTTAGATTTCCAGTGTACAGTCATGTTGCTTAATCTAAAGTTTGACTCTCTAGTACGGAGTACCCTTTACCCTCTGGTTCTTTAAGGCTTCGATATACCATTCAAATTCATTAAGAAATCTTATTACTTTTTTATCGTATGTTTCATCCGTTAGATCACCATTTTCAGAGAACGCGTCAGTCACCCTTGGTATGGTAAAGGCTGATGGAATTGAAGGAGCTCCCAGTTCAGCAAATACCAATCTGAGCTGTTGTGCTGCATTCACCCCACCGAATATTCCAGGTGAATAAGATACTATGGCAGAAGGTTTGAAGAAATAT
>Ga0193715_1000441_pt1 | contig 10260 bp, 8 predicted proteins | sample U2m2metaG_FD_143040 | JGI IMG/M metagenome (GOLD analysis project Ga0193715, IMG submission 143040) | Soil microbial communities from a riparian zone of the East river system, Colorado, United States - U2m2 | ecosystem: Environmental > Terrestrial > Soil > Riparian zone | place: USA: East River... | reverse complement strand
GCTTTGGCTCGCGCACAAGGGCAGCCGTAACACGCAACTGGCTCAGACCTGATCCAGCCAGGTAGTATTTGTAATCGCGGAACAACTTTTCGAATACCGTCAGCAATCCACGTGCGCCGGTTTTTTCCTTGGCGGCAGCTTCAGCCAGTAGCCGCAGCGCTTCATCCTCGAAACTGATCTCAATGCCGTAAGCGCGAAACGCGCGCTCATACTGCCGGAGCAAGCTACCCTCGGAATACTTCATGATGCTGAAAAGGTCATCGGCATCCAGGTCTTCACACACCACGCGTACTGGTAATCGGCCAATGAATTCCGGCTCGAACCCGTATTCGATAAAATCCTGCGTCGTCACGTGCCCGAACAATTCGTTGTCCATCACCTGAATCGGTTCCGCACTAAATCCGATCTGACCGTGACGAACGCGTCGCGCAACATGTTCCTTTAATTTCTCAAATGCGCCGCTGACCACGAAGAGAATATGGCGCGTATTGATCGTCTCTCGTGTTGTCTTGCCGCGTCGTTGAAATTCGAAAGCCGCCTGCAATTGCGCCTGCAAATCGTTCATACTGCGCACCGGCACTTCTGTTTCCTCCATTAACTTCAGGAGCGTAGTCTGCACGCCCCGCCCGCTGACGTCCCGGCCGATTAAATTTCCGGCCGCTGCGATCTTGTCGATCTCATCGATATAAATGATCCCGAACTGCGCCAGGTTTAGATCGCCGTCCGCCTTGTGCACGAGCTCGCGCACCAAATCTTCCACATCGCCGCCGACGTATCCCGTCTCGCTGAACTTCGTGGCGTCCGCTTTCACAAACGGCACTTTGATCAGGTCGGCAATGTGTTTAATGAGATAGGTTTTCCCGACACCGGTCGGCCCCACCAAAATCACGTTTTGTTTGATGTATTCAATCTCCTGCGCACGCGTGGCATCTTCCTTTTCGAGATGGCGCAGGTAATTGGCATGGTTGTAATGATCGCAAACGGCGATCGCCAGCACCTTCTTGGCTTCATCCTGCTTGATCACGAAGCGGTCGAGATGCGCTTTAATGTCCCGCGGCAGGAGATTAAATTCGAATTCCTTCTGATCAGTCTTCTCCGGCTTTTCTTCTTCTTCTTCTTCTGCCGGCGCGGGCTCCGGCTCGGCAAAAGTCGCCACTGAGACCCGGTCGCCGAAGTTCTGTTTCATGAACTCCGTGATCTTGGTCTTCAACTCTTCCGGTGAAGGAAACTGCGGTGGCGGATTTTGCTCCATATCGCGATCGGGAAAACGTCGCGTCAAAAATCAATTATGGCAATGATTCGTCTAAATCAGACTCCCAGGACCGGGAAATCGTTCATCATCCATCTTGCGCCTTCGGCGTGCGAGCTGGCATCGTCTTCGGAGAAGCCGATCCACCCTTGGCAAATGCAAGGTGGAACGCGTTGTCCTCAACGCGTTTGCCTAAGGCGCTTGGTGAACATCCGGGAAAAGAACAGAAATCTGTTCCTTGTATTCAGGCTTCATCCTCGCAGCGGCTTCAGCCAATTCCCTCGCCGCTTCGGTCTGCCCGGTTTCACTGGCAAAGACGGCGCAACGCCACTGTCGATCTGCTGCACCAGGCGTTCCGGGATCGATGAACGATTTGGATACGGCCAGTATTTCCTTTGGCGAGAGCTTGTCCCACGTGATCCATGCAATTCCATACGGAAGCTTCATCGTGAGTCCTTCATCCGTAGCGCTCACTATGCCTGTATATTGCGCCCCGGAACTATCTGTGAGCGGACCCGAGAAATGTGCACGATTGAGATCGTCAATCAGAGCGTTCTTCCAATCGGACATGAGTAGCGCCCGTTTTTCTGCAATTTCTTCTGAGGGCCTGTAATATCCGCCGACCTGTTTCACATTCCTGATTTCCTCCGAAGCTTGAGCAAACTGATAAAGCGCGACCTGCTCTTTGTAACTGGCAAGCGCTTTGTTCCACGGACCGCGATCCAACCAACCTTTGCTCCGCGCGATAACGAAGAAAATTCCAGCTGCCACTATAGCCGGTAGTGCCACGCGAATAAGACGTGGCAGGCGGTGGAACCGGCCTAAAACCCCTCTTAATCCTTCCAAGCTGCGCCGACTAAAGCCAGACAAAGCCCGGCGCCAGCGTCGCCGGCGCGTCTCACCGTCACTGGTTGCATCCTCCAATGCCAGCGCGCGCCACGCTCGCTCGAGCTCTCCCACCAGATCGTCATAGGAAGAAAAACGCTCTGCCGGATCAGCTGCGATCATTCGCTCCAAAACCTCCGCAGTCTCCGCAGAAACGTCCGGCGCGGTCGCCTGCAAGTCGAGTGGTCGTTGTTTTGATTCGAGTAATGCAGTCGCGGAATTTGTGCTGGCTTCGATTGGCGGTTTGCCCGCAATTGCGTGAAACAATGTTGCGCCCAAACTGTAAATGTCGCTGCGGAAGTCCTCGGGGTCGTTGTTCAGTCTTTCCGGCGCGACATATTCCGGGGTTCCCCAGACGACACCGCCGATTCCCCAACGTTGGGTCGCGCTGCTGGCAAGACCGAAGTCGCCGATTTTTGCTGCGTGCTCATCGACAAACAAAATATTAGCCGGCTTCACATCGCGGTGAATCAGACCTCGCCGTTGCGCGGCACGCAGTCCCTTTGCGACTTGAATGCCAATCTCAAGCACTCTTTTTTCCGGTAGCCGCGGTTGCAGCGCCATGAGATCGTCGAGGCTTCCTTGATCGACCAACTCCATTACCACATAGAACTGCCCGTGATCCGTTCCCGAATCGAATACCTGTATTACATAGGGATGACTCACGGCGGCAGCGATGCGTGCCTCTTGCTGCAATCGAGCTTTATGATCCTCTTCGCCACCGAGATCTCTTCGCAATAGTTTCAACGCCACGAACCGATCCAGTTGCATATCGCGCGCCTTGTAAACCGTGCCCATGCCGCCAACGCCAAGCGTCTCGACCAGGACAAAATGATCGAACGTTCTCTCTACGCGTATTTTCTTGCCACACGCAGGACAGGCGATGCGCGCTAATGGCTCGGCGGCTGTCGTATCGACAGTCGTTCCGCAACTGGGGCATGCTTGGGCGGCGGGCTCACTCGCCATTCAGCAGCCATTGTAACATATTCACACCACATATTCACACCCTGCAGAGCAACGAACGACAACTTACCCTCATAATCGCTCTGCTCTCATGTCCGCGGGAGTCCTCTGCGCGGCGACCAGGTAATTTATTAAATTGTCGAATCATCCCTTTGTGTGCTGTAGCGTGCGCTGTCGCAGCGCACTTGCATTGCGCGCAGTAGTCCGATGCATTATCCGCTGAGGACAGCGGACCCTACAGCCTCGCAGGCGAGGCTATGACGGCACGCATTCATCTATCATGAGACAACTTTCAGCCGAAAATTCGACTCGGATCGAGCTTGTCGTTTCAGCGAATGAAGCAAGGATCCGACTCGATCAATTTCTGGCCAAGCGACTTCCAGAATTCTCACGGTCACGACTCCAGCAGTTGATCCGCGACGGGTTTGTTCTGCTCAACAACTCAACGAGCCGGCCACGCCAAATCGTTCGAGGCGGCGACCAGATTCAACTCACCGAGCCGCCACTGGAAAAGATCGAAACGCTGCCGGAGGAGATCCCCCTTGAGATTCTCTTCGAAGACAATGATCTCATCGTGATCAACAAGCCGGCGGGGCTTGTTGTTCATCCGGGCCCCGGTCATCGCGAACATACTTTAGTCAATGCGCTCCTGAATCACTGCTCCGCGTTGTCGGGGATTGGCGGGAAAGAGCGTCCCGGCATTGTCCATCGCCTCGACAAGGAGACGAGCGGCTGTCTTGTTGTCGCCAAAAACGACGCAGCCCATCGCCGATTATCCAAGCAATTCGCGGACCGCACGGTGGAGAAGATTTATCTGGCGCTGGTGGCTGGAAGGTTGCGCGAGCCGGCGGGCGTAATCGAAGAAAAAATCGGGCGACATCCAGTCCACCGACAGCGAATGAGCGCATCTGCTCGCCGTGGACGTGCCGCCAAAACCGAATATCGGGTCGTTCGATCGAGCGATCGGGCCAGCATTGTCGAATGCCGTCTACACACCGGACGGACCCATCAGATTCGCGTGCATCTTCATCATCTCGGTCATCCCGTGCTCGGCGACAAAGTCTATGCGCGAGCCGCAAAGGATTTTCCGAGACAAATGCTGCACGCATGGAAGCTTGGATTTCGCCATCCTCGCACTGAGGAATGGAAAAGCTTCGAGGCGCCATTGCCTGACGATTTTAACCAGGCTATCGCGGCGAGCGGTTTGGAGTTCAGCCTTCAGGCGGTCCCGGCCAATCTCACGCGATGACGGCGCGTTATCTCTCGCGTCGCCGAACGGCTGTGGCACGCAGTCGTGCCATCAAGTATTAAACCTTCGTTGATAAATCTCGATCATCGTCGCCACAGCACCGATCGCGCTGTCGACCAGGGAAAGCTCCGATTGTGGATCGATCTCCTCCCAGCTATCAACCTCTCGTCTCAGCTCGCGCAGCATGGTCACGCTTTTCGGGTCGCTCGCGTAGGTCTCCTGCAACGCCGTTGTCCACCTTTGCCTCACATCGTCCGGCAGATCACGGTTTCGCGAAATCGTATCACCTATCTGTATCAGTCGGCTGATGATCTTGTTGCCTAGAGTTTCTCGATCGTCCACGTCGCTCATCTCATCGACGTCGTATAACGGCTCGTCATCCGGGGATACGTGTAAACCATATAACGCCGCAAGCGATTCGCCACTAAGTCCATCCTCAGTCCTGCGATTTGCGTCGGAAATCCAGCGGTTCTGTTTTTCGTCCCAGGCTTTGTCGTCGGCTCGCTTCTGAATATCGTCCATACGTTTGCGCCTCCTAAAGGGACTACGAGACCACGGACAACTGACTACCCGACCATCGCGTTAGAGCAATTACTAGCAGGCTTGTTACCGTCGCGATTATCTTTCCGAGCTTGCCGGCCTCTTTTTCAACCGCCCGAATCAGGCCGTGTAAGCAGCCAAATGTGACCTTTGTTTGTCGGTGCAACCCATCAGCCTCCTCCGACGGTAGATAGCCGAGCCTTCGGGCGAGATGGATAAAATATTGGGCTTCGGACAGCGAGCCGCGCGCAATGTAAAGAAAGTGGAGGTAATCTTTCTTACTCTCTCGGGAGGCTCCCTCGACAATGTTGGCCGAACAGAATAAGAAGCCCGGCGTAATTGACTGGTTAGCCCATAAATCTCTTCTCTGGGAAACGATCGGGTGCGCCCATAAACTGCAACGGTCAAATCATCCGCCAATCGCCAAGCTTCGATTTTCGTATAGTCTCTCATAATCTCTGAGTCGGTTGTCTTGTAGTCCGTGGTCAGTGGTCAGTGGTCAGTGGTCTTGTCGTCCAGCGCGCCCTCGCGTCTTGGCACCATCGCGTTTGCCAGCATTGTCTGGACGATCTCGCCCTGTTGGTTCGTAGTCACGTTGCGCAACCGAATGATTCCGTAGCCCGGCTTGGACCGGGATAGCCTTAGATCAAGAATCTCCGTTTCAACGGTAAGCACGTCGCCAGGTCGCACGGCGTTGGGCCAACGCAATTCGTCGACACCCAAGCCGATCGCGCCCTCGGCGAAGTTCAACGTTTTCACAAAAAGCCGCATTGTCAGGGCAGCTGTATGCCAGCCACTCGCAATAAGTCCTTTGAAAAGTGTTCGCTCTGCAGCTTTCTGATTCAGATGAAACATTTGCGGATCGAACTTGTGCGCAAATTCAATGACCTCTTTCTCCGTGACACTTAGAGGCTCGGATTTAAAACGGTCACCAATTTTCAAATCATTGAAGTAATGCTCTTTCATTCTGCCTCTCCTATTCGTTCTACCATGACGAAACCAATTGATGCGCCATCCTGTCGGATTGAGCAATGCCTAATGTGTTCGGTGGCTCAGGCCACTGGCCGCGGACTATTGGCGACGGCATTGTAGTCGCCTGCTTTCGTTAGTCCGGATCGGCACGGCTACACTGCGCCACGGCTACAACGGTACGCACTTATGAGATGGGTTCCGAGCTCGCAGCGAGCGGTAAAAGTGGTCTGTGGCAAAGGCACCAACTGGCTCTTGTTCGGTGCAGACTTCGTTCCGAAACTCTGGCGAGTAGAACATGTATTAACAATCAACATCAAAGAGGAGGCATCATGAAAAACATAGTTATCACACTCGCCTGGTTGCTACTTGCTCCATTGGCTTTTGCGCAGCCGGGATCAACGAACAAGAAACAAACAACCGCAGAACCAATAACAGTAACGGGAGGAATCATCAAAATGACAGCTGGGGACGGCTCAGCCGCCAGTTATCAACCTCTCAGAACGCTCGTCGTTCGCGAGGACAGCTCGAAAAATGCTGATCGTTACGTTCTCAACGGATTCGGTCACGTTGTGGACAAGACGGGGAAAGTCGTCCAAACCGCGATCAAGCCAGGCGCACGTGTGCGTGTTTTTTACGCACACACCAGCGATTCGCGTGCGATTGATCACGTGGTTCTGTTAGACTGAGGCTGCGCGGAGCTTCGGACAAACACTAATAAAAGCCGCAGGGTTCCAAACCCTGCGGCCTTTTTTTTTAAATGGGGACGCGGCGCGACTGCAGGCTTCGCTCCAATTCTCGTGGGTTAGAGGATCACTTAACCGTTCCCCAAATCGTTGTAGCCACGGCCTTGTGGGCCGTCGTCTAAAACGCTCCGCAGGAGCGTGGCTACAGGGTCTTCGAATGGGAGCGCTTCGATCTGCAATCGTTTCAGTTCTTTAAACGGCAGAAATGGCCGGAGACATCCGGACGCTGAAATAAATCCGATCCATTTGTGTCGTACCTTTTATTGAATGATTTGGAGGGCAACTAATGAATGGAAAGTTTCTTTTATTCGGTCGGGATGAGATTGAGAACAGTTTGATTCGTTTTGTCGATCGTAAGATCAGCGAACAACGGCGGGACGAGCGGCGATTCGCCGAGCAGCGCACCACAAAGCACAAGGTCCAGGCAAGAAACTCGTGCATCGCCGACGCGCGCAGTTATCGCGTTGCTCGACGATTTCCTGTGCTAGCCATCGCGCAATTCGACTGGAAAGCTCTAATTCCGACGCGCCGGACTTATCTATTCGGAATCGATTGGCTCAAGAAACTTCGAAAGGATCAACTCAAACACTGGCGGCCAGCTGGTGACCTTTCATAGCCGTACATAAGACTTGCGTCTGCGGCACGCTTGTTTTCGGCGATGCTGTCCTAATGTCCCACGCGGCAAAGTAACATTAGTAATTGCTCTCAGCGACTTGCGGTGAAGGCCTGCTCATTTCAAGCCGCGCATTCACTTTCTGTAAACCCGCAGTGAGAGCGTCGATCTGCTTCTGCTGTTTGGCGATAGTCGCCCCTTGTTCTTCCACTTTTCGATGCTGTTTCAAAAACTCGTTGAGCAACATCGCGTTCACCTGGTCGTAGCGGACGCTGTAGGGTTTCCCTTCTTTATCGCGCACCACCAAGTCAGGATTGACCGCCTCCACGTCCTCGGCCACAAGGCCGAATTGCATCATACCTGCCGGATCAATCTCCTTTTTATAATGGAAGGTAACAGGTTTGAGCGCGTAGAGCTCTTCACTGGCTTGCTCTATTGGCTTAATGCCCTCTTTAAAGCGTTGAGAGGATGTGATCGTGCCAAGTCTGCCGTCAGTATTAATAAAAACGGCCGTTCCTCCGGAAGACGTTGCGTTGAAAATGTTGCCGATAAAGCAGCTATTGTTCACGTTCATACCATCGCTGCCGATACAAATAACGTTATTGGCCGTGGTGACACTCATGCCGGCAAAGCGGCCCAATGCGATGTTGTTGCCGCCGGTGGTATTCCCGTCGAGTGCAAAATAGCCGATAGCTGTGTTGCCGGCGCCGGTGGTGTTGCTAAAGAGCGCCTGCCAACCGTTGGCGGTGTTGGTGCTCCCGGTGTTGTTAAGGAGCGCCTGATAACCCGTGGCCGTATTGCTCCCACCGTTGGTGTTGTTAAGGAGAGCGTTAACGCCGATGGCCGTGTTGAAGCTGCCTATGTTGTTGTTACCGAGTGCAGCGAACCCGATGGCCGTATTAACTCCGCCAGTGGTGTTGTCGAAAAGGGCGAACACTCCGTTTGCCGTATTGGAGTCTCCCGTGGTATTGTTCAAAAGCGCCCCGGCGCCGGTGGCCGTGTTCTGCCCTGCGGTGTTGGCAAGAAGCGTCCCGGCGCCAATGGCTGTGTTGAAGTTGCCGGTGGTATTGCTTTCAAGCGAAAATAAACCAACCGCCGTGTTGTATGTGCCGGTCGTGAGACCTAGAAGGGCGTCCTGGCCTTCAGCAGTGTTCCCTCCGGGATAGCCGCCGTCCGGCGGTGGGTTTATCGCTTGCATGTTTTGGACGAGCGTAAAGAAGATGAGAGCAAATGTGATTAGAACTGATGGACTGCTTGTTTTCATATCCGGGGAGTTTGAAAAAACTCTCGCCAGCTTGTCGAGGCAATTCACTGCAAGCGCGAATCAACGCGGCGGATTCCACAAGTGCGCGTCCACTGTTGCAACGTAGCCCTAACTCCAGCCGGCTTTGCTGAGATTGTCGCCTATGATTTCCAGAGCGTACGACGGTTCCACCGCCTTTAATCGCTCCGAGTGGGCCAACTTAGCGGCTAAAAGCCTAGTGGTGGTTCATCGAAATGGTGCCCCTCAGCGCGCATATAATGGTGCCGGTGTTGAAATTGCCTGTGCCGTCGAACACTCCCGAGCCGGTGGCATTGGCGAATGGCATTGGCGATTCGCCCGGTACCACCCGTTACCACATAGGTCCCGACGCCATGGTAGATCCCTGGCGCAATCGGGCATAACTGCATGGTGATCGCGGTCGTGACCATGTCTCCGTTGGCCGCAGTGAACGTGTCCTGCATCTCGGCCGCGAAGCCGACCTCATTATCAATACAGGTCGCCTCGCCGACGATCGTTAGGTTCCCGTCGCTTGTGATTCTACCTAGGTGGGTAGCATTGCCCGTCCCGGCCGTTGTCGCCGTGCTCGGGCTGGTGAACGTTATCGTGCCTTCGTCCCCAAGTCGGAAGGGCAGATTTTGCGAGGCGCTGGCCGTCACGGCGCTGAGTCCCAGCGCGGCAAGAAGTGGCAGAATTGTTGAGTTTTTGGAGTGAGTGAGTGGATTCATGGTTCTTCCTATCTTTCCTTTCCCCCGCTGAGTTGATTTTCGGTTGGCGGGTCCGGAAGAGACAGAGAACGTAGCGGGGGAAATGTCCTCCGCCTGATTCAGATCCGTTAACGAGGCCTAGTTTGGAAGGAATCCCGCCAGCTCGTCAAGCCAATTCGCCGCAAGCAGAGCTTTGGAAATTTGCACATAGCACGCCTGCCACTACACTCAAACGACAAACTCGGGCGGTTAGCTCAGTCGTAGAGCATCTCGTTTACACCGCTTGCTACACCATTTTCTCAAATTGTCCCAACTTGCTCTGACGTAGTCAACGCTGGTGAATCGGCCAAATCGCATCATCTCACGTACGCTCAAATAACACACAAAAATTTCCACGAGTGGATAAAATAGTGGATAAAGCGGCAGGGTGGTAGAGCGCCTCGCTGGAATAAAATGGACACACCACGGCCCGCGCTCAGGATCGCGCTAGAATGCGAATTGAGTGCAACGCAACGGCTCTGCAGCCACATCGATCGCCCTGCGTTCAATTCGCACGGCGGTCATTCAAGATTCCGAACGCTACTTAACCACGTTCCAGAACCAAAGTGCAAACAGCCCGTGCGTGCTTGGATTTGGATGCAAACCATCGGCGACCGTACCTGTTCCATTCCAAAGTCGAAAGACGTCAACAGTAGCGTATTTCGTGTTGCGATGGCGTCGCCTGAAATTCTTTATCATCGTGCTGTATTGCGCGTTGAAAGCGGTGAAGGCTTTGCGTAACGCGCGGAGTTTCTTGCGCGAATAAGTGCGCTGGTAGTAGATCGTCTTGGTCAAGTCCGGCAGGTTCGGCATTAACACCGAGCGGAAGCCTTGCTGGTAGGCTATGTCTATTCCCGATGTATAAGCTGGACGGTATTGCGCCACGCGCAATGGCTTGTCTAATACAGGAAACAACCATATAACGAGCAACGCACCGGCCTTTGATCCAGTCGGCATACTTTGCAACTGAGCAATTAAACCTGGGCGCGGCGGCGACGTGATGGTCAACAGCTGTGCGCTCGGTTGGGCTTTATTGTTG
>Ga0193715_1000439_pt1 | contig 10266 bp, 8 predicted proteins | sample U2m2metaG_FD_143040 | JGI IMG/M metagenome (GOLD analysis project Ga0193715, IMG submission 143040) | Soil microbial communities from a riparian zone of the East river system, Colorado, United States - U2m2 | ecosystem: Environmental > Terrestrial > Soil > Riparian zone | place: USA: East River... | reverse complement strand
CCAAGCGGATTTTTCCGCGGGCTCCGCTGGTTTCACGGGCAGCGGACTGAGAAAACCCTCATCGCCCTGATATTTCACGGCCGCCGGGCTCATCACAGGGTGCTGGCCTCTCACGTCAGCCAACTCCTGTGACACCTGTGGCTCCATGAGCCAGACCTCCCATGGAGCCCTGCCCTTGGCGTGTAGCTCGTCGAAGTGTTGCTTGTCCTTGAACGTGTCCATCGAGGCGGTGAACCCGTCGTACGGGTACGTGAGCAGTTGATCGGCCTCGATCAGACGTTGAAATGGCTCGTCGACGAGTTCTTCACCCCTGCGCATGTAGTCGAAGATCTCGCTTCGGAACATGAAGTACCCGGAGTTGATCCTGAGGTCTGTCTCTCGCACGGGCTTGATTTCGCGCACTCCCCCGTCGGGCAGCCCCGAGACCGCGTGAAAGCTCAAATTCGGCCGGCTGCTGACAAAGTTGCCGATCTTCCCGCGTGACTTGAACCGCTCGATCACGGATGGCAAATGCATATCGGTCAGCCCGTCGGCATAGTTTGCCAGGAAGATCTCTTCGCCTGCCAGGTATTTCTGGACAGCCATGAGCCGCTGACCGATGTTGGCGTTTACGCCGGTGTCGGCGAACGTGATCCGCCAATCCGAGATGTCGCGGTTCATGAGCTCGATCTCGCGCCCTCCTCCGGAGAGGACGAAGTCGTTGGAGCTGGTCTCTTCATAGTTGAGGAAGTACTTCTTGATCACATCTCCGCGGTAGCCGAGACAGAGGATGAAGTCCGTGTGGCCATAGTGGGCATAGTACTTCATCAAGTGCCAGAGTATCGGGCGGTTCCCAATAGGCACCATCGGCTTCGGAATATCGTCTCCGGCCTCGCGAAGCCTCATGCCCAGCCCGCCACAGAAAATCACGACTTTCATGCGCCGCTCTCCACAAGGATGGGGTTCTCAACCGAAGTCCAGCGCAAGGATGCATCGAGCAATCCTTCCGATTGAAGCGCGCGAATCCGCTTGATCCTGAAGTACCGATCTCCGAGAAGCTCGTCACGCGTCAGGCCATTTCTTTGGAAGGCGTCGCGCAGCTGTTCCATGCCGCGACGGACGGTCCACTCGGGCTGAAATTCCGGTAGCGTTCTCATCAACTTCCCACAGTCGACTCGATAGCAGCGCGGGTCGGGACCGCCACCTTCGGCGTACCGGACCTTGCTCCCCGGTACAACCTGCTCAACGAGCTCGCCCAGATCGCGCACACGATAATTCTCCTCTGACCGTCCGACGTTGAATGCCTCGTTGTGGATCAGCTCCCGGGGGGCGTGGAGCACGGCGAGAAATGCGCGTGCGATGTCCTCTATGTGTACGAGCGGACGCCAAGGTGTGCCGTCGCTCTGAATCAGGACTTCGCCGGTAGTGAACGCGATCGCAACAAGATTGTTCACGACGACGTCAGCGCGCAGTCTGGGAGAAACGCCGTAGGCGGTAGAATTGCGCAGGAAGGTGGGACTAAAGTCATCGTCCGCAAGCTTTGCCACATCACGCTCAAAGAGGACCTTCGAAACCCCATAGGGCGTGATGGGGTTGAACGCGGCCTCTTCAGTCAGCATCTCATCGCCTGCAACCCCGTAAAGGCTGCAGGAAGATGCGAAGATGAGGCGGTTGACTCCCGCCTCTTTTGCCAGGCGCGCGAGACGAACTGATCCCAGATGATTGATGTCGTAGGTGATTTGAGGATTCACATCGCCAAGCGGGTCGTTCGACAGAGCGGCTAAATGCATTACTGCGTCGAACCCGCGCAGGTCGTCCACCTGCACGTCACGCAGATCCATTCGCAGTGCATCAATGTGTGTGCGGTCGGGGCCGAACGTTCCTCCTTCGAACAGGAAACTGTCCAGCCCGACGATGTCGTGCCCGGCCGCACGCACCATGGGCGCGAGGACGGAGCCGATGTATCCGTTATGACCCGTGATCAGGACGCGCATTTCTATGCGGCGCCAACCAGAACTGCTGACGGCTCAACTGCGCCCACAAGCGGTGTACCGCCTTCGTAGCTGAGACACACCTCTTCGGGGATATGCGCGAGATCCGCCGCGCGCAGATAGTCGCGCATGGTTGTTCCGGTACATTCTGAATCGATATTGGGGGCTCCCCGGCGCGCCTCGACATCACCAAGATGGACCGTCCTGAAGTCGATGCTGAATCGAGTGCGGCCGGAGTCATTCGGAACACTCGAATGCATTTGCGCGCCAGCGAAGAGAATCATGCCGCCCGGTGCCGGAAGTAGCCGGAGCTGCGGATCGAGCTCCATTGGCTCTTCTGGCTTCGGCTGTACGCGCGTGTCAGTTTTCACGTGCTTCGCTGCCTCAACTCGGCTGGTGCGGTTCCATTCTTCGTAGTTGTATATGCGCGACCCATTCTTCACCGGCCGGTTCCAGTACGCCGGGTGGAAGGCCATCGCGTTGTTGGGCAGGACGGGGTAGATCGGCAGCCACCAGTTGATTTGGCACATCGGCGCGGAATACCAGGTGTCGCGATGCGGGTGAAAGGCATAGGCGATGCCTGAAGTCAGGTAATTCTCGCTGGTGGACGTGCGCATCCGCGGGACGTCAAAATACGTCTGGTTCGGGTCGCACCCCGCCTCGCTCAGGATTTCCCGAATGCACTCTTTGGAGCTCGGGTGGTGGATAAAACTCGGCTTCAGATCGGTTAGCAGAGCTGCATACTGCTCCACCGGCATATCGTGTTGGGCCAGTTCGGGATCCCGACCGCGAAAGGCGTCTTCAATCATCTCGCGAGCGAACGCCACCAGTTTTCTCGCTCCGGGCGACGCGGTATACACGAACAATTGTCCGCTGTAAAGCAGATTGCGCCGCTCATCATCGGTGAGCGTAGGATCGAAGAAAACCGAATTCATTTCGCCTCCATCAAGGGCGGTGCGTGTGATTTTGACGTGGCTTGTTGCCAACAGCGTCGTTTGGCGGCGCCACTGTGTGCCGAGGAGGCAACTCACGCGCCCGTACCAGATGCGGCAGAACACCCCTCAAATCACACCAAACCGGGGATTTACGGGCAATCTGTGGCGTCCGTCCGACAGGTTTGCGATATGGAGCAACACCGCTGTGTTTACGGGACGCTCGGCTCCCAGTCGGATGCGCCGTTTACGGGCGCAGCGCGGATCAGGAAGGGGAAACACGCGGCACAGCTATCGCCATTGCCGTGCTGGCGCGGCATTGAGCGTACCTGCGTCGGAAGTTGCGTTCCAACTCCCTCGTTGATCACTCAAGACTCGCGTACAAACGCCCTTGGAGGGTGAGAGTCGATGACGGTGGGAACAGAGAATCGATGACTACAGTGGCAGAGATCCCCCGGTTGAGCGATTGGCCCTCGCCTATCACCGGCGCGCCCGCCCCCGGATGTTGCCGATTTTGCGGCACGTCGTTCCGCCATCGCGTCGTCGACCTGGGAATGTCACCTTTGTGCGAAAGCTTCCTGAATGCGGACGAGCTCAACCGGATGGAACCGTTCTACCCTCTGCACCTCTGGGTCTGCGAACGCTGCTTCCTGGTACAGCTGGAGGAGTACGTCGGGGGTGAGGAGATCTTCACCGACTACGCCTACTTTTCGTCGTTCTCTGACTCCTGGCTGGACCATTCCCGCCGCTACGTGAGTCAAATGATCGCGCAGCTCGGATTGACGACCCACAGCGAAGTGCTCGAGATCGCCAGCAACGACGGCTACCTGCTGCAGTTCTTCGTGCAGCGCGGGGTGCCTGTTCTCGGAGTCGAGCCCGCTGCCAACGTCGCAAAGGTTGCGGAAAAAAAAGGAGTGCCGACAATTGTGAAATTCTTTGGACGCCAGACCGCGCATGAGCTCGCGGCCGCTGGTCACCGGCCCGACCTGATACTCGGCAACAACGTGCTTGCACAGGTACCCGATCTCAACGACTTCGTTAGCGGAATCAAAATGCTGCTGGCATCCACGGGAGTCGTCACGATCGAGTTTCCACACCTGCTCCGGACAATCGACGGAAACCAGTTCGACCAGGTTTACCACGAGCATTTCTCCTACTTTTCGCTGTACTCCGCCGAGCGCATTTTCGCCGCGCATGGTCTCCCGATTTACGACGTGGAAGAACTCCCAACTCACGGGGGTTCAATCCGCATCTACGCGGGGCACGCGGAGGACACGTCGAAGGGCGTCACGAACCGCCTGCTCGCGCTGCGCGCGCGCGAGGCAGACGCGGGTGTCGATACTCTCGATTACTACGCGGGGTTCGAATCGCGGGTGCAGGAGACCAAGCGAAAACTTCTCGCGTTCCTCGTTGAAGCCAAGAACGCTGGCAAGCGGGTAGTTGGATACGGTGCCCCTGGAAAGGGCAATACCCTGCTCAACTACTGCGGCATCCGAACCGACTTCGTTGACTTCACCGTCGATCGGAGCCCGCACAAGCACGGGAAATTCCTTCCGGGTACGCACATTCCCATCTTTCCCCCAGAGAAGCTGTGGGCGGCGCGTCCAGACTACGTGTTGATTCTCCCGTGGAATCTCAAGAGTGAGATTATGGAACAGCTGGCGGGTATACGCGAATGGGGCGGCCGTTTTGTGGTGCCGATTCCCGAGGTGACGATATATCCGTGATCTTTGTGCCGACAGCATTGCCGGGAGCATTCATTGTAGAGATCGAGCGCCGGGACGACGAACGGGGATTTTTTGCGCGAACGTGGTGTAGCCGTGAGTTCGAGCAAATGGGGCTGAACTCAGAGCTGGTTCAATGCAACGTATCCTACAGCCGCTACCGCGGGACTCTCCGCGGCATGCATTGGCAGGCCGCACCGCATGCCGAAGCGAAACTCATTCGCTGTACGCGCGGCGCAATTTGGGACGCTATCATCGATCTCCGCCCGCATTCGCCAACATATACCCAACATCTCGGCGTGGAGCTGACGGCCGCATCCGGCCGTGCACTCTATGTCCCAGAGGGGATGGCGCATGGGTTCATGACTCTCGAGGACGAGTGTGAGGTGTCTTACCAGATGTCGGAGTTCTACGAACCCGATGCCGCGCGCGGTGTGCGGTGGAACGATCCAACTTTCGGCATTACCTGGCCGCTGAGCGATCCCATTCTACACGCACGTGACGCGACTTATCCCGACTTCATAAGACAGGGCTGCGATTGAACTCGACCTACGCCGCACCCGAAGGCTCCGGCGCGGAGATGCACGCGCTCATACGGGATCTTTTCCCGATTTGTCGAAGCATCACGGGCGAAGGATTCCGCCAGTCATTGCGGCGACTTGCCCAAGTGGTGCCGATCTCTCTAAGCGATGTTCCGACAGGAACACCGGTCTTCGATTGGACGGTTCCAAGGGAATGGAACATCAGGGATGCGTGGATTGCCGACTCGTCGGGGCACCGGGTGGTGGATTTCCGCAATTCCAACCTGCACGTGGTGAGTTACAGCATACCTGTAAGGACGCGAATGTCCCTAGCCCAGCTGAAGCCGCGCTTGCACACTCTGCCCGAACAACCGGATGCGATTCCCTATCGCACGTCCTACTACGCGGAAGACTGGGGCTTCTGCTTGTCGCACCGCATGCTGCAAGCGCTTCCGGATGCGGAATACGAGGTGTACATCGATTCCACACTTGCTCCGGGCAATCTGACTTACGGCGAATGCATTCTGCCTGGTGAAACGACGGACGAAATTCTGATCAGCGTTCACAGCTGCCATCCATCGCTCGCGAACGACAACCTCTCCGGAATGGCGGTTGGAGCGTTGCTCGCTCGGTGTCTTGCAAATCAGCCGCGCAGGTACACCTTCCGCTTTCTCTTTATCCCGGGCACGATCGGATCCATAACCTGGCTGGCCGGGCACGAGGCGGAGGCCGGTCGCATTCGTCACGGCCTCGTGTTGTCGTGTCTGGGAGATCGCGGACCGTCCACGTACAAGCGCAGTCGTCGGGGAACTGCTCTGGTAGACCGCGCAGCGGCTCACGTTCTTCGCTCGGCGGGCGCTCACACGATCCTTGATTTCGTGCCATATGGTTACGACGAGCGGCAGTATTGTTCGCCGGGTTTCGACCTGCCCGTCGGATGTCTCACGCGAACGCCCAACGGACGATACCCGGAGTATCACACCTCTGGCGATAATCTCGACTTCGTTACGACCGAATCGCTTGAGGATTCACTGACCAAAGTGCTTGCGATAGTCGAAGTTCTCGAGCACGACCGCGTGTTCATCAATCTCAATCCAAAGTGTGAGCCACAACTTGGTCGTCGTGGACTGTACGGGAACACGGGCGGGACGTCTCCCAAGGATTTTGAGATGAGCATGTTGTGGGTGCTCAGCATGTCGGACGGACGGCATTCGTTGTTGGATATTTCCGAGCGGGCATCAATGCCGTTTGCAACAGTCCGGCGAGCCGCGGACATACTACACGACGCGTCGCTCCTTGAAGTTGCAGATCGCCATCTGTCAAATCGGACGCTGGGCGATACCGTTTCGTCGCCAACTCCCCCTTCGCGAACACCGCTTCGCTCGCGCAGGAGGAATCGGTGACGGGCTCGGGAGACATGTCCGTGCCATCAAAGGTGTTTCCAACGTGATCCTCGCTGTGTTCCGCGGAATCGGGAGGCGAGCCTGTTAGGGTTGGATCTACAGCGATCCGGCGCGCCACTCAGGATCCTTTGTGTTGGCGCGCACTCGGACGACATCGAAATCGGGTGCGGCGGAACGTTGTCGCAATTGGCGCGAAGAAGACCTCGACCGGAGTTCCGATGGGTGGTCTGGAGCGCAGCCGGCTCGCGTGCGCGAGAGGCAGAACGCGGCGCGCGCAAGTTCCTGGGCTCGGCGTCGAAAGGCGCGGTGCAGCTCCATGATTTTCGGGACGGCTATTTCCCGACCCATTTCGCTGCAATCAAGGATGCGTTCGAAAGCATTGCCCGCGATTTCCGGCCAGACATCGTTTTCACTCACGCTCGCGAAGACCGGCACCAAGACCACAGAGTAGTATCCGATCTGACCTGGAACACTTTCCGCAGGCAGCTCATTCTCGAATACGAGGTCCCTAAATGGGACGGAGACCTGAGTCAGCCGAACCTATACGTGCCTTTGAGCGGGAGCGCAGCCCGCCGCAAAAGCAAAGCGCTACTTGACGTCTTCGGAACCCAGCGTGGGAAGGATTGGTTCAGTGAAGAGACGTTTCTCGGTCTCCTTCGGCTTCGCGGAATAGAGTGTCGCGCAGCCGATGGGTATGCAGAGGCATTTCACGCCAGGAAGATCCTCTTCTCATTGTAGCGTACCGAGATTTCCTGGTATTGTTGGTCGCCTTCCCCCTGGTGATCATCTGCTGCAATTCACCGCCGTCGGAGGCAAGCGCCGCGACACTTCCGCCGCTATTGCCCTCGCCCCACGGGAGAACTTCTACCGACTCCATCTATGACGCGTCTGAGTCGGGCCCGTTCGCGCCGGAGCCACCACGGCCTCACGGCCGTTTTGATCGCAGCACGGGCTATCTGGGGAGTGAGAGCCCAGCGGGAGGGAAGCTCTTCGCCAACAGTTGCCAGCCCTCGGCGATGATATCGCCAAAACTCCGGCTCACGTCCCAATACTGCGCTCTCTCCCAGGATCCTCAGGTATTCGGCGCGCACCGGCCGGATTCGGCTTGCCAGCTCCTCCTCGGAGAGAAATTGCGGTCCAAACTTTCGCAGCGTCATGTACGAGCCCAGCAGAGTCCAATGGTAGCTTTCGATCGTTGAAAGAGTGCCGCCGTTTCCCACACGGCTGAAGGACAAGACCTGGTGCACGAATCCCAGGTCCGCGTCGGCAAGAACCTCGTAGCACAAGTCACTATCGTCGTGGAGGGAAGATTCCGAATAGAAGGAGTCGCGCTTCGCGACGATATCTGACCGGTATAACAAGGTCGTGGGCGAGCCGAACACGTAACGTCCCTCGAGCAGCTGCAGCCTGCTGATGCTGCGCCCGGAGATGCATTCAGTCGGCCATTCAATCCCGCTTCCGCAGACCTCCCCACCCTTCAGCCGATACGAGCTGATGATGGCTGCCGTGGGGTAAGATTCACCGACCGCTACCATCCGCTCGAGGCATTCGGGGAAGATCCAGTCGTCGGCCAGGACCACCTTTACGTACCGCGCTTTCGGCGTGACTTGGCGTAACGCCCCGTTGTAGTTCGGAACCTGAGCCACGAACTTCGCATTGCGGATCACCCGGATCCGCGAGTCTTTCTGGGCGTATTCCGCGGCGATGGCGGCGGATCCATCGGTGCTCTGATTGTCTACGAGCAAGTATTCGAACTGGGGATAGGTCTGCGCCAAGACACTTTCGATACATTCACGAAGAAAATCCGCGGTGTTGTAGAAGGGAGTTACCACGCTGACCAGCGGGAGATCGGTCATTGGTGGCGCTTCAAGAGTTTGGGGAGCAGATCCTCCTGCTGTCGGAGCGCGCTGCTCGCCACCTCAACGTATTCGCGCAGACGCCGCGCACACGGGTCGAGTTGATCAGCCAGGTCCCGCAGGATCCCGGTGATCTGCTCCACTGTCGCGGTCGTCAGATCAACGCAGAAGTGGGACACTCCAGCATCATTCATGACGGCTCTCACTTTCCGCTCGTGTGATAGCGCCAGTACCGGGCGTGCGGAAACGATCGCCAGCAAAACACCGTGAAGTCGGCTGGAAACAACTACATCCAGTCCGCGAAACAATTCGAGCAAGGCATTCGGGCTTTCGGCCTCCGCAATCGTACAGAGAGCCCGTATCGGTTCGCCAAGCGCTTCCCAGATGTCCCTAACGGCAGCCATATCTCCGGGGTTGCTTACGAAGAGATGCACACGATCGCCTCTCGCTGCTGTCGCCGTCACCAGATTGGCCCAGAGTGAGATGAGCCTCTGGTACTCGGCTTGATTTTCGATCGGCCAGCTACCGGGACGCAGGTAGACCATCGGGCTGATGCCGATATCGTAACCCGGGCGGCGCGGGGGCAAGGGCGACGGGGGCGTGAGTCCAAATGCTAGATCCGGAACCACCGGAAGGTCGCGCTTGACCCCGAGTTGCATCGTCATCGCCCGTGAGCCTGCGTCGCGAACAGAGCAGTAGGCAGCACTGCCAACCGCATACCGAAGGAACCGTCGGCTTAGCCAGGTGGATGCACCTCCGTAACCGACACTGAGCAATGCAAACGGGACTCCGGCTCTCCGCGCTAGCCACGCCCATCGTGCGAGCGCGTAAGGCTGACCCCAGGCGCCCCCCCAAAGCGCATCGAGTTGACCGCCACCGGACGCAAGGAGAAGGTCCGCCGTCCGTACCCAGCGCCACGCACTTCGTAGTGAGATGGCTTCGAAAACCAGCGTTGCGGCGAGGTTGGATGCGTGGCCCGTGATTCCTCCGAGCAACGGAACGTTCCGAGTCCTGCGAGCCAATTGGGCCTTCTCCCAACGGCGCTCCGAAAAGGTGACGGTTCACCCCGGTGAGCGGCTCGGCCTCAACACCATGGTTCGCAGCGGTTCGAGTCGGATGCAGGGTGAAGGCCCGCAACGCCACGTCAGGCCACCGGGTGCGAAGCGCGGCGAACGTCGCCTGGAGGATCGCCTCGTCCCCTAGATTCCCCCAACCCGATGGATAGAGCACGCCGATTCTGGGCATTCGCTCCGCAGTCTGAAGGTCGCCGACGGATTCAACACTCAGTGATGTGCCGGATAGCGTTATCGAAGTCACGATTCCAGCAGACTAAATGGAGAAATAGACGGAGTCGTTGAGGACTTCCCTTCCGAAGCGCCGGCAGATTTCGGTGCGCCTCAATTGAACATCCGGAAAACTGGCTTTACCGGTCGTCCGACGAGATGCGAGTCGACTCCGTCCTCCAGGGCGCGAGCGTAAACCTCGGCGCCGCGTTCCGCCGCTTCGATCGTCCGGTCGATGTCATCGTCAGTGTGGGAGTAACTCACGACAAATGACGGGGCCAACACTCCGCCACGGAGCAGCTCCTGCATGAAAAGCGCGCGATACGCCTGCGATGCCAGGCCATCGGGTCCTTTCGTGGCATAGACAAGGTTGCACGCCCGGCCAAGTACCATAAGGTAATCCTGCACTCGATGTCGGCGCGTAGCCTCTTCGAATCCCAGGCGTAGTCGCTCCCCCTGCCGGTAGAGGGTTTCGATGACTGGTTCTCTTTGGAACACCTGCATTGTGGCGATTCCAGCAGCGAGGGAATGAGTCTCGGCGCCGTGCGTCGTCGACAGGAGGAAGACCCGCTCCCGA
>Ga0193715_1000437_pt1 | contig 10323 bp, 12 predicted proteins | sample U2m2metaG_FD_143040 | JGI IMG/M metagenome (GOLD analysis project Ga0193715, IMG submission 143040) | Soil microbial communities from a riparian zone of the East river system, Colorado, United States - U2m2 | ecosystem: Environmental > Terrestrial > Soil > Riparian zone | place: USA: East River... | reverse complement strand
ATCTGTCGGCAGAAAATCTTAGCTCCGCAAGATGGCCTCTTGCACGTCCTCCTTACTTACTCGAAACCAGTTTGCCAGGCGTTTTCGCGGTGGGCGACGTCAGGAGCGGCAGCATTAAGCGCGTTGCTTCTGCGGTCGGCGAAGGATCGATTACAGTATCATTTGTTCACAAAGTACTCCAAGAATAAGAAACAGATCCAATTCTGCAAAAAATGAACCGTTATTATTTGAAGTAGTATGAATGGTTGGTTATAATGGAATGGTAACCCTTAAAGATGTAGATAAAATGATAGCATCATTTGAGGTTCTTTTTGTAAATATTTTTTAAGATTCTAGGAGATAACAACCATCGAAGCTCACCTCTAGGTATGTTACTTTTGGTTAGTAATCTTAACCTCACAACTCCTCCTTTTTTCAAGATCAAATTACATGGGCTTGATTTTCCCTTATGAATCATATCATTAACTATTTCTCCAAGCAAAGGTTGATGTCCAACAACGAGAACTTCATATTCCTCTCTAAGTTGGGATATTTTCCCATATATCTCTGTCCGTTGCCCTTCAGGAGCTAACTCCTTCCATACTTGAACTCTATTACCAATCTTGAAGATATCGGATACAATCATTGCTGTGTCATATGCCCTTTTGAGTGGGCTCGTGACAACCAGATCAAATTTTAATCCCATTACTTTTAAGGCTTTACCAATTTCTAAGATCTCCACTTTTCCAGCTGATGTCAACGGTCTTACTCGGTCACTAGCCTGTGTAGATCTTTGCCCGGCCTCACCATGTCGTAAGATAAATAGTTCCATTGATTTCTTATAAATCTCCTCACAAATAAATCATTTTCTGCAAAGCTTTTTTCTAATTAGAGGACAAATGTAGATTAAATCTTCCGATAATTGCATTGTGGATTGGAACTTACGACTATTTATGTTTAAATTAAATGTTGTAGTAAATTAAGCTATGGCAAAATTCGTTGAAATGGATGAAAGCAATACTCTTAAAGACCAGATGGAAAGCCAAGTGACAGGAGCAGTAATTTTGATAAATAAATTCAATGTGGAGTCTGATGAAGTGGAACAGTTTTTAAAAGCATGGGAAGAAGATGCTATTCAGTTCAAAAACCAAGAAGGCTTTATTTCTGCACAATTACATAAAGGTATTGGCAGGAGCACTGTATTTATCAATTATGCGGTTTGGGAATCCTTGAAACATTTTAAGAATGCAGTTGACAAGGTCATGGGTCCTGACCCGCAATCTCGGCTAAACATGTATCCTAAAAGTTTGGTAGTTTCTCCACATTTATTCAAAAAGGTTTCCGTTCTTGGTATTTGTGGCGACTAACACTATTTTTTGCTATTGAAACAATCTGGAAAAACTAATGGTAACCAAGAGAATATAAAATAGACATGAGGGCAAAAATCAATGTAAAGCGTATAAATTAGCGGGAGAAAATCATATCATGAAAATTGGAATACTAGGATCCGGAGATGTAGGACGAAAACTAGCAGATGGTTTTATTGAGCTTGGGCACCAAGTTAAAATAGGATCACGTGATCCGAATCAGCCTAAGCTTACTGAATGGATAGGCAAACACGATAATGAAAAAGCATCATCGGGAACCTTTGCTGATGCGGCAAGTTTTGGTGAACTAGTTGTCTTAGCGACTTTGTGGACGGGAACAGCTGATGCAATACAACTGGCAGATTCTAGAAATTTTGCCAAGAAGATCGTTATTGATGTAACTAATCCATTAGACTTTTCTAAAGGTATGCCACCAAGATTAGCTTTAGGCCACACAGATTCTGCTGGAGAGACCGTTCAAAGAATGCTGCCTGATTCCAAAGTTGTAAAGGCTTTTAACATTGTTGGAAATCCTCATATGATACATCCCGATTTCCCGGGTGGAAAGCCTACTATGTTTATATGTGGTAACGATGACGGAGCTAAAAAGATTGTAACAGAGGATATACTTTCAAAGTTTGGCTGGGAAACAATTGACACAGGAGGGATAGAAGGTTCTAGACTTCTAGAACCACTTGCACTTCTATGGATATTACACTACTTTAGAACAGGTAATGGCAACCATGCCTTTAAATTATTACAGGCTAGAAAGCAACAAGGCGCGTTCACTGAACGAATGAAGGATATTACACAAGAACGGTCAAGACAAAAAGAATCGGAGAAGGGCTTGGAATAACTGCCAAATTGTTTGAAAATCTTTATTTCATCATTCAGTCTACATAGAATTGTGTCCAAGTATACCGTTGCAGAAAGGCAGACTGTAAAATCTATTATCACCAGTTTGTCAATAAAGAGAATACCAACTAGAATAATCTGGATAATAGGCCTAACCCTATTCTTTCTAGGAATTGGATTGCTTACCTATGTATTTGCTTAATTACTTACGAACGATATGATGATCTTCACTTTCTGCCTATTCCTCATGATATGATATTACTGTAATACCACCTCTTTCTATATCGGCTATTAGATCCGGATCATTGATGATATTTGGTATTGATTATATGACTACAAAATATATTTAGCCAATAATTTATGATTCCCTACAAAGGTAACCTCGTACAATAGCATGATTTATGACACCACCACCAGGACTGACGTCTATCGTAATTCTTATTCCTGATGAAACTACAAAACCGGATGTCATTGCCTCACTTGCCCCTCCACTACCTTGATGGTTTAATATTACAGTGGATTCAAAAACCGTCCTATCATCATTAATAAAGATTCGAAATGTTTGCCTTGACTCTGGAGGTCCAGCATTATACTGCCAATCAACATCAGTTACAACAAGGACCTTGCCTGAGGGAGGCCTGAAGTCCTCATCCGCTGGAGTACCATCTGGATTGATTCTAACAAAATCCAATCCTTGTCCGGTACCTACGGACTCTAGAGTAACGTGGTTCTTTGGCGGTTGTCCCATATGAGTATTAGCCATTAAATTAATCTCTTTATCTGTGGTTTAAATCAGTTACGGAGATCGTTAATATCTTATGGCTCACTTGGCTGATTTTCCAGCCCCTTGTATTTTTTTATTCTATTTAATATTATAGCCCTTCAAACTTTTTTATTTATTTACGAACGATATGATGATGTTTTTCTTCACCTTCATCTGATTTTTATTCATCGTATCTAATGACTGTGATATTACCTCTTTCTATATCTTGGATTAACTCTGGGTCTGTAATTAAATTCTATTCATAAATTCAGATTTATCGTAGTGGAGAAGACTCTGTTCTTTTTTTAGCACTTGTTCTTACTCAATCTACTTATACTTTGTTTAGTATCATTTTGCGATTACAAATCATGTACACAAAAAACATGCTAATGTTTGTAGTACTGTCTGCAGGAATGTTGACAGCGCTAACAGCAACAATGATCTCACAAGCAGCACCAGCATATGCTGATACAAAGGATTGTAAAGACAATAACAACGACAACTGTAACGACGACAGAAGCCAGTATGTACAACAGGAGAATAACTGTAAGATAGAGAATGAAAATAAGGATCATAGCGACAACAATGACATCGCCCCTGGCGATCAGACACTTAATTGCCAGAATGTCGGTGCGGGACGCGATAATACCGGAAATAACAACCCATAATAAACAGATAGATACGCCGAATAATTAATTTATTTTATATCGTAACCTTTCAAACTGAGTCTTAATGCGTTTGCATATGCTGTAAGTCATGTTTTTCTTTTTTTATTGATAATTAGCCTATCATCACCGCTCTTTTCTTCATGATAATTATAGACAGTAGCACCTCTTTCTATATCGGCTATTAGATCCGGATCATTGATGATATTACCCTGTTTATCATAGTATTTCTTTTTCTTCTTGGCTGAAATGATTCTAGTTTGATTCGACTGCCCTTTGAACTTGCTATTAAATAGATTCTAATGAGCAAATCCTCATTTTTTAATTTGATACTTGTACTAAAGTCTTTTTATAATAATTCCAAATAACATACGCTACTTTTGAAAATTATCATATTATTAATTTTTATAATTTGTCTGTCTTTGGTTAATGTGGTTTTTTTTGGTGTCCAGTTTTTACCGATCGTCTTGGGATCTGCCGTTGAGTCATCATCAATAGGGCTTCCTGCTACAAACTTTAACATGTCAAACCTTACGGATTGCAGTGGTCGGTGATGTTGACTCGAATCAAGGTTTAACGACACAGTTGGAACTCGCCAATCACTATAATGTCCAGGCATTGATACTTACGGGTGACTTCGAATACTCGAACGGGAACAAAGTTTTATCGGATCTTCAATCTCATGGATTCACCAAAGAAAATACTGACATTGTCGTAGGAAATCATGATTCGGAACCGGATGTGAAAACATGGCTAAATGAAAAGGAGCCATTTGGACAAGTTAGTTTTGCTTTTGCTGCTGATAGACTGGCTTTGTTCAACATAGATGCAAATACAAGATTCGATTGTTCTAGTCCTCAGTTTGAAGATTTGAAATCACAAATTGAATCAAGTCAGGCATTGTACAAATTTGTCGTAATTCATCAGCCGTTCGTTACTGTAAAAAGTCATCATCCAGATAATGGACAATTCAATTGTTATGATCCTGTGTTTAGAGCAGGAGGAATTGATGGAGTACTGCAAGCGCATAATCACAACTATCAGAGATTCAACATAAATGGGCTCATGTACGGAGTATTTGGTACGGGAACACACGACACAGGATCTAGCATGTATCCTTTAGATTCTAATACTTGGGAAGGAAATAATTGTTTAAAATGCATTACGGGTAAAAACGGGATTACGATTATAGATCTTCATTTTGACAATAAAAATCCCAAAGATTTTATTGGATGGTTCATCGGTATGAATCGTGAAGTCCTAGACGCCTTCGAGTCTTTTTTTTAATCGATATTGATAACTTTGATCGCCTGACCTTTCCTCTGATACTTATAGACGGTAGCACCTCTAGCAATATCATTTAGAAGAGTTTCATCCGTTATTTCATTACCGTTTTTATCAAAATAGCGTTTCTTTTTCTTCTTGGCTAATATAATTTGAGATTTCTGATTTGGTCCTTTGAACTTACCCTTAATATCTTCGTCTGTTGCAGTATCCTTTTCTGAATATCGCATTCCACATTCAGGACACCATAATACGCCTGGCTCATCCCGTTTTGATATTAGTGGAGTACCATAATGGATAACGCATGTTTTTGTAGGAATATATGGATCCGAAGAATTAAAATTGAAACCAATTAAATTAAACTTCTTTTCCTTGATCATCGCTTTCCATCCATTTGGTACATCTTTAACGCTAACCTAGCAGAATCAAAAACATCATAGGTATTATTACCAGTTGTCTGGTCTTTATCTAAATTTCCATTATCTTGATAGCGGGTCATCTCATATCGTTCCAGATAATTTCGTCATTATTTTTTCAATATTTTCATCAATTCCTATTTCCATTCCCATACTTTAGATGAGCAGTTTCCTTGTTCATCGCTGTCAAATTTGAACCGCGAAAACTTACTATTCTACCTGTAGATTGCCCTAGACATTGTCCTGTCCAAGTTACCATTTCCTGGCTATCTTCAGTTGTTATTACACCTTGTCCTTATCCATACATTACTCCTCCTTACCTTGGTAGCGACAAGTAAGTTGCAGAAGTGGAATAAGACCTAAAGTCAATTGATCAACGGATTACGCGAAAGTATTCTATAGAAATCTTAGTTCTAAATGAAGACAGTAGTTCCCTAACAATCGTAGAATTGTCATACGCTAATTTAGATCTATAGAAAGACATGCGAGTATCCTTTTGGTTCAGAAATCTTAAGTTGGACATGAAAGATTGATTTCAACCAATAAAAGGTCGATACCGTTGCTATATGCAGCCTTCCCTGTCTTGTTTCTTGTTTTCTTACTTCAATTCATACCTGTTCAGGCCGAAAAAACGAAGGAATCTGATTTTAATTTTGTGGCAGCAGGAGATTGGGGATGCGGGCATGAGGCGCTTTACACCTTTACTATGATGAAAAGCATGAACCCAGAGTTGTATCTTGGCCTAGGTGATTATTCATATCAGAACTCAATAGATTGTTGGGCTAACATTGTGAAATCTGTAGGTAATGCCTTCAAGATCACATTAGGGAATCATGACACAGCAGGTCAGTTATTAAAAGCTTATATGGATAAATTTGGACTTGAAAAACAATACTATTCATTTAACTATCGTAACGCTCATTTTGTTGCGCTGTCTACAGAGCTAGATGAAGGGGGTGAAATAGAACAATTGAAATTCCTAAAAAACGATCTTTTGATAACTAAAGCTAATAAAAATATCGACTGGACAATCGTTTTTTTTCACAGACCATTTTATTCTGCTGCTGTCTCAGACACTACAAATATGAGGAGAACTTATCATCCATTGTTTGATAAGTTAGGCGTAGATTTAGTATTACAAGGTCACTCACACAATTATCAGCGATCTTATCCACTACATTATAATGATGTGAGACATTCTGAACCGATAATATCTGACAAGGAACAATTTCAGTACCATGATCCATTAGGGACTATCTTTGTGATTGTAGGAACAGGCGGAGAGTCAGTTAAGTCTCTAAACAAGAAACCCTTTCTTGTCAGTACCTATCAAGGATATGGATGTATAAACGTAGATATAAAGGGTAAGTCAATGAATGTGGAATATTATTCTGATACAAATAATACGATTGATAAATTTTCGATTTCAAAAAATCAACATAATTCGAATAGAGCCGATTTAAAAACTGAGATTGAACGAATAGAGTATTATAAACCTTCAAAATGAGACAAACTTTACCGGTAAGGTTCAACATCTAATAACATGCTGCAGAGTTGGTCGAAGTGATACACGAGGATTTTCAAGGATCACTGTTACAGAACCAATGAGACATAGTAAACCACTTTAAGAATTGGTATTACCTTATTCCCGCCCAACATTAATTGATATAAGATCTTATCATTAGTTGCTAGATACCGCCCATAACTCTCCTTCCCTAAAAAACGCATCCGCTCTGTTTGTTCTTTCCCATAGAAACAATTTATGTTTTGCCGAGCTCGGTTGATTAGATTATTTGGTGATCAAATTCTATGACTTGCAATATTTGATCACTTTTGTATCACAGTATGATGTAGTGGTACCATTCATGACTATATAGATCCATCGAACAATGTATAGTCGACAAGAAGTCCGATTGGCTCGTAAATGTTTATAATATTCGGGAATGACCCTATCACTATGTCAAAACCTGACATTGCCCAAGGACTGGAAAAGTAATACAGATATGCAACTAGAAGATAGATACATCAGTTCTTCTCCATGGATAACGCTTGCAATCCTGAGCAGCCTTGGTATTATAGCCATGTCTGCAGAGACCATGGTACTTCCAGCAATTCCAGATATTATCGATGAACTCGCTATATCCTATGAAAATTCGTCATGGATATTAGCTGCGTTACTAGTTATGGGAGCAGTTATGACGCCTATTGCTGGTAAGCTGTCCGATATTTATGGTAAGAAGAGAATACTACTGATAATTTTAGGAGTCTATATAATGGGACTCTTATTAGGTTCGCTGGCATTTAATTTTCTTACACTTGTTACTGCTAGGATAATACAAGGTATAGGAATTTCAATGTTCCCTATAGCTTTCAGTATTCTCAGAGACAAGTTTCCATCGGCCAAACTTGCAATAGCTCAGGGCATATTTAGTTCTACATTATCTGGAGGTGCAGTAATAGGTTTGATTATTGGTGGAGTCATAGTCGATGGTTTTGGATGGCGGGCAACCTTCTTGCTTGTTACTCCTATCGCAATAATTCTCTTTTTAATAATTGTTAGGTTTGTTTGGGTTGGAAAAGAACAACAGTATGTCTCAAACAAGGCCTCTGAATTTTGTTGTAGGTTTACTCATGTAAGGCAAGATATACTATTAACAGAGAATACGAATGTTATCAGTATTAGTAATAATGGTACGAAATTAAGCAAGAGTATAGATCTAAAGGGAGCAATAACTCTCTCGTTTGTAATAGTCTCATTCTTAGTTACCCTTCAATTTTTGGAAAAGCCCATAACATTTAGTAATTTAAGTCAGATTGTGTTATTTTCAATTGCATCGGTTATCTCTCTTGTATTATTTGTAAGAATAGAGCAGAAAACAAATTTTCCATTAATTGATTTTAAGATCTTAAAAAATAGGATCATACTATCCGCAAATATAATTAACATGATTGTAGGACTCACTGCGTTAATGGTGGTGTATCAGACTCTTCCTATCTTGATACGAAGCCCACCTCCAGCTGGATTCGGAGGAGATGCATCAAGTATAGCAAATGTCCAACTGCCATACATGATAGTGTCGTTGATATTCTCGATAGCTTCTGGTTTTATGGTATCTAGATTTGGGAATCTAAGACCTACTACGGTAGGAACTATCATTACTACGATAGGCTTCTTTATCCTTTTCATATTTCATTCAACTGAAGCTACGATTGCTGCGGTTCTCGTATTAATAGCAGTTGGATTAGCCCTAATGCAAATTGGTTCGGTGAATGTCGTGTTGACCTCAACCCCGAAACGGTTCAGTGGAATATCATTAGGAATGAATCTTCTAATTTACCTTATCGGATCCTCAGTAGGGCCAGTGATTGCAGGAATATATTTGCAGGCAAATCAGATATTTGTAAAATCAGAAGCTGGCGGCATTTCGGCTTCGTTTCCATCCCCAGAATCGTATAGCCTAATTTTTCTTACGGCTGCCTTAGTTTCAGTATCATCTATCGCTTTTGCAATTCTTCTACATAAAAGTACGTCGAACCGGAACCGAGAGGTTAAAGAAACAGGGCTTCCAACTTGAGGGAAGTTGCAAGAGATGATTTGCATTGTTATCCCAACAAGAAACAATAATCTGCGGGGGGTAAATCTACATGTATAGCAAGTCTTCAAAATTCTTGCTAGATGAACAAACGCTCAAGTTATTTCTAAACCTTAAAGTATTTGCAAGAGAATTTTGGATTTATTTTTTGATTCCAAATGTTATCCCAAGTCCTCTACTTTGAGAATAGCCGTACCTGTAAGAATCATTGGGAGATATAGGAAAGCTGGATAGTTGGTCTTGATTGCAGACAGGACAAGTGTGTTCCGTTTCAGATATTTCAGATAGTTCCTCCAGATATTTTTTGGAAAGACAGGTTACTGTCCATAGACACCGGTCACACAACAAGAATATTCTCTCATTAATTTTAGGATTGATTTCATTTATTTCGCTTTCTGTTGCAGCCATGGCTCTTGTTTTGATTCTCTCTATTATTTAGCTTTCTATTCTTCATTTATGCAAATTACTTCCATGACGGGAAGCATAAAATTCGGTTTTATCTTTCTCCACCATTACAGAACCTGCCCACGCTCTGCTATAATAGTATGATGGGTACATTGCCTATGAAACGGATGAATATTCATACGTCTTTTCTCTCCTTATATTTTCCGCATTTTCATATTTATATCTAATAACAGGACAGGAATAGCCATGTCAAACAACGCGCCCATCCTTGTTACTGGAGCGGCAGGGAATGTTGGTTCCGTAGGGCGAGGTATCGTCAAACTTCTTCGAGAGCACGACCTTGCAGTCAGGGCACTTGTACACCGCCTCGACGAACGATCTAAAGTGTTGAGGGAAATGGGAGCCGAACTTGTCGTCGCCGACCTCACAAATGGTGCGGACGTAGTAAGAGCATTGCGCGGTTGCAGGCGGATGTATTTTGGCATGAGTATCTCGTCGCCATATCTTCAAGCGACGGCTATTGCAGCAGCCGCAGCAAAAGAAATTCCTGACTTCGAGATTCTCGTGAACATCTCGCAAATGACAGTTTCACAGATGAGTCTAACTGAAATGACTGAATCACCTCAGCAGCAGCAACATTGGCTGGGAGAGCAAATTCTTAACTGGTCTGGAGTGCCTGTAGCACATGTGAGGTCGACAATCTTCCTGGAACCTTTTTTCTCTAGCATGGCGGCCTCATCAATCGCCAAAGATGGGACAATTAGATTGCCATTTGGCTCGGCGCGAACTTCACCAATTTCCGCTAGCGATGTGGCAAGAGTCGTTTCCACAATTTTGGAAGATCCCACCGGTCACCGAGGAAAGGTCTATGAACTGACTGGTCCTCGATCAGAAGACATGAACGAGATCGCAAAAGAATACGCGATCGCACTAAATCGCCCAGTGAAATATTTGGATACGCCATACGACAAGTGGCTGAGGGAAGAATTATTGCAA
>Ga0193715_1000435_pt1 | contig 10347 bp, 9 predicted proteins | sample U2m2metaG_FD_143040 | JGI IMG/M metagenome (GOLD analysis project Ga0193715, IMG submission 143040) | Soil microbial communities from a riparian zone of the East river system, Colorado, United States - U2m2 | ecosystem: Environmental > Terrestrial > Soil > Riparian zone | place: USA: East River... | reverse complement strand
ACGATATGAAGTAACTCAATTGTTGATCATAATATATGTATTTTATAGTTAGCACCGGAATTTAGTCTACCAAATTCGCAGGACCCTTCAAAGCGAATGTCATATTTCCCCCTAGGCAAAGGCTTTAAAAATATCCAATATCCATATGCAGATGCCTGTGTCAAACCGGTATTGTTCAATCCAAAAGCGTTATTTTCGGCAATTCTCAAACTAAATATTTTAGGATCTGACGCAACTAGTATAGGGCTTGCTAGATTACCATTTATCGTACAATCCTTCTTTACAACAGTATTGATGTCATCGACAACGTGTTTTACAATATCATTTTGCGTCATATTAGGGAATTCCTTTTTATTCGCCTCGCAGTTCAAAACAGGAAACAATATACTTTTTCCATATTCCATTTCTATCTTTCGAAGAGGAATAGTATTTTGGATCTCACCAAAAATTCCAACTAAGAACCAGACTTTTGATGATGGTTGATTTGTTTTCCAATGTTTCCCAATGAGATCTAATAATGGATTAATTTTCATTGGGACCGAATAGATCCATTGCCACCACATAGCAGTCCATGCTCCATACGTCTTTCCATAGGGTTTATCGCTTTCAGAGTATAGTTGAACTTGGCCGAAATCTTTAGAATCCACATGCCTTTCTACAAATCAGGGCTTTATTAGTGATTATGAAAGAATGTAGGATTACAACCGCAGTCTAAGTTGTGTAGGTTTCAACGTATCATGATTCTTCTTATCAGGCACCTAGGTGCATCCAATTAAACGCAGTAGAATATAGAATTTAATAAAGTTGATAGAATCATATTATGCTAACCATCGGCTATGTCTAAATCGTATTCTAACCCGTTCCACCTACGCAGTGCAAAAAAATATTCTAACAACCGAGATCTTATGTCCTCAAGAGTAAGATCGGCGGAGGACACTCTAAGTTTGATTGAACCTCTGTGTAAGAAAATAGGCGTTACAAGAATTTCAAATATTACTAATATGGATAAATTGTATATTCCAAATTATGTTTCCGTCCTCCCGGGTACAGAAGATACAATTTGGGTCTATGGCGGGAAGGGACCGACAAACGCCCACGCCAAAGCAAGCGCATTAATGGAATCCATAGAAAGATATTGTTCTTTATCTAGTACAAGTTCCAAAAATCTAATTCAAGGTTCCTACACACAGTTGTCGAAGCATTACAGTAAAGTATTACATCCTGACGAGGTTGTGGAACCTGCAAAGAGAACTTATGATGAAGAGTTTATCATGGACTATCTGCCAGGATTTGATTTGCTTAAAAGAGAAGAAGTTCTGGTCCCCGCAGAACTTGTATTTTCTAGATATTCTGCGAAACCTCCGTCTGTCAATGCCTTTTTATATTCTCATACTAATGGCCTTGCCGCAGGAAATGTCCTTGAAGAAGCTATATGTCATGGACTATGTGAAGTTATTGAAAGAGACGCAGCAAGTATAGCTGATTTGTGCGCATCGTCTATACAATACAGCATTTTGGAAAGAATCGTGAATACATTCACTAAAATGACAAACAATAAATCGGAATTCAATCAAGTTACCGGATGTGATTTTATTGATGATTCAAGTATTTTTCCAGATGTCAATATTTCTCAAATTGCAAAAACATTCAACCCCCTAAAATTATTAACCGACAGGTTCTCTGACGCTGGTATTTCCTTACTAGTTAAGGATATAACACAAAAAGATATAGGCATCCCTACATTTGTTGCTAGCAGTATTGAGTGGATAACGAATGATTATGGCTATTTTGCGATTGGTTATGGGACACATCTCGACTCCAAGGTTGCACTCATACGAGCAATAACAGAACTTTCACAAACAAGGGTGGGTGATATTCAAGGTTCAAGAGATGATTTAAGGAAAATACGATATAAGGAAAATGATGAAATATATAAAAGAAAATGGCAATTCATGCCGGCAACGTCTTCGAGTTCGAAAAAAGTTAATAATACTGTTATGTTCTCTGAAATTAAAACATATGTGTTAGATGATATACGAGATGAAATCGAGTTTATTCTCTTACGTCTTAAGAAATCTGGATTAAAACGAGCAATAATCGTCGACTTGACTGACCCAAACATAGGAATGCCGGTAGTAAGAGTATTAGTACCTGGACTAGAAACCTTTGAGATTGCGAGACTGTTTACGAGTTCTGACATATTTATGGGCAGAAGGGCGAAAAATCACTTTCAGACTCTGCTGCGTTCCTAACCAAAGGTATTGCCTGTGTAAAATATCTAGATTTCGTATCTTGAATTATCGTTATCTCAGCAACTGGAACTTTATTATCCAGTTCAGTTGTGTTTGATCTGTGTCACATCGCCTGGTGTCTTTGAAACGCGAGTTTTTCCAACAGATTCAATTGAAGCCCTCCCGTCCAATAATGCCTTCAGTATTGCTAATAGTTTACGCATGCTCCTTAATGAGCCTACAAATAAATAAGCATTATGGGACAGAATTCATAAAAATTTATGAAAATAACTAATTCATCTGATTTTTAGCTCACGAAGTCATGATAACCTATCTACAAATTGCTGCAATTCTCTGTAATGCATTGTACTGCCAATGCTTCTGAGCGATAAATTATGAATAATCTTGACAAAACTTAAGCAATCTAATTAATCTACTGCAATAAGCCAAAAATAAGTAACAAACTAGAAAAAAAGAAGAGATGGTTATCTTGAGGCACGGTACCTTTGACTAGTAAACATCTACTAAAAATCAGCGCCTCAGAACTTACCATCGATCATTTTACGAGATTTTTTGCGTCATATAACATCCATGCGAGCATCTATTCTTTATCGTACCCCGTACTCCTTTTCCTTAAATTTACTTCCTTCATGACTTCTTGAATGAGCTCCTTCAATTCGTCGTGATCAAATACATAATCTCTGATTTCACTCTCCTCTTTGCGAACATATTTGGATGCAGATCTTACTTGCCCTTCTACAATTCTTTCAATTTCAGATCTCGCGATGTTTTTGACATGAGACAATTCCTCAACCTTTCGATTCAATTCATTTCGGATCTCCGAACTTCTTGCTATTAATGAGGCCAAATCAAATATTCCAATATACAATAGGTAGGACCCTAAACCCATGAATGAAACAGTAATTAAACCAAATGGTGGGAAGAAGGTTATAACTAATGCATGGATTTCGTTTGCCGCGAAAATAAACATCATTCCGATACCAGAAAGTACTAAATAATTTTTTACTCTCGTGTTCAGCACCTTTCTAGACGCAACCCAATAGTAAATTCCGAACAACACTCCTCCGACCTGTTGGCCGGCACTGACAAATATCAGGTATGGCACATTAAATTGGACACCTGAAACGCCAAAGTATTGAATAACTGGGCTAATTAAGACGTCGTATCTTGAAAGAAAATATATCAACGGTATACAAATCAAAATCCAATACCTTAATACACCAATTTTTTTTGAATAGTTATTTAAGAGAACGATTGTCGTAATCCAAGCTGCAACAAATGAAATCAAAGTCATTATATCGTAAATGAGATTGAGATTTCTCTCAATTTCTGGGGATGGAGAATACAAGATAGAAAAGAAAAGTCGTGCAGAAATGGGTTTGATAACAGGAGAATCGTGGGAATGCTCGAATGTGAAATAGCTCAAGAAACTCAAGTAATTTGCTAATAGCATTATGATTAGGACGGAATACAACAGGAACAATCGATTCCTCTTTGAGCGGTACCAGTTGTAGAATCTAAGAAAAAGCTTAGCTAGAAAAATAAAAGTTACCAAAAAAGTACCGTAAACGACAAACAAAAGCTCAAATGAGAAATAGCTTTTCGTAAAGAACATTTGGAACATTATTGCCACAAGTACTCCTATGATTACTAGTTGTAACGATGAAATAATCAGAAAATCATTGATGAACTTCTTCCTTGTGATTCTCCTTATGGAGCGAGTAACTTCAACATCTGTTCGATTTCTATTTTTCGCAAGTGCAAATAGCAAAACAATACTACTCACTGCCGCAACAGCAAGAAAAATAAAATACAATTCAATGTTATGGCTACCAATTAAATGAAATCGTAAAACACCAAGCAATCTTAAGATGCTTGAATCCGCGACACAAGTGACAATTACCGCTATAGACACCACGAGTAAGTGATGGGTATTGATACGGTATCGATCTCTTACAGAATTTTTCAATAATAATTATATGTATAATTTATTGGGATATTCATGTATTGCTTTTTAAGATCCATGATAACGTTAAATCAAATTTACAGGCACAAACTTCACTTCCAATTGGTCAATACAGCAAAACAATTATCATGATATGTAATTATTTAACTGTTTTAACTGAACTAATTCCTAGTGAGTATGTTTGTTTTCTCAGTAGCTCACTATGAATATGGCAAATTATGGATTATCAAATAATTTTCCTTGCAATTGAGTAGCAATCAAGTAAAGGCTTTATAAACAATACTTTTTTAACCAGTTATGTGAATGCATGTATGTTGAATAAGAACGTAAAGATTATTTTTACTGCTTTGGCGACTTTAGGATTACTGATGATAGGAATAGGGCTAAATTTTGGTTCTGCATTTGTAGAATCTTATACCAAGAATGATGTAATAGGCAATTTGACGTACTCTAAATGGACAGAAAAATATTGGAACTGGTGGATATCCCTGCCAGAAAAGTCTATACCTTCTTCTGAAAATACTGGACCCATGAGTGGCTGTCTTGTTAAAGCAGATGATCAAAATAAGACAATTATTCTAATGAATAATTTCTATGTGGGATCTGTTCAACAAAAGTGTTCATTCAAAACAAATCAATCAATCTTAATTCCTTTGTATACAGCAGAGTGCGATACAGGTGATAAGGGACTTGTTGGGAAACCATTTACGGAATTACTAAATTGTGCCTTAGACGCTGATAGGGGGGAATCCCACATGAAAGTAAACGTAGACAATTTAACACTTGTCGATACGATAACTTCTGTACATAGAACCCCATCGCATAATCACTTAGTAGAAATTGAATCGAAAGACTTGTTCGATGTTAGTGTACGAGCAGATAGTCAGTTCATCGGATCAAATTATGATGGACCTGGAGAGTTCAAAGGAGCATCTCATGGGTGGTTTGTATTCTTGAAGCCTCTCGATGAGGGCAATCATGTTATTTCATATTACACAAAGGTTACTGGAACTCAAACAGCAAACATTGAAGAAGCCCCATGGGATTATGAGGCTGATGTCACTTATAGTCTTAAAGTGGAAAAGTGACAATTCGACGAACCAAAGTCTATCTCTCCCTCATAGTCCCTTCCAAGAAGCCATTCTGAATACATTATTCTTCAGCTTATAAAATATGGTAGTTTAGCTTAAAATAGAGCATAAAAGTGAGAACTGCGAAAAAGTTTTGAGTAAATCACATCGAGTTTTGATTTGAAGCGTCCTGACTCCTAGGTCAAAATTCTATTGGTCGCTACTATGATCATATCTTGACTTTGATTTTTGACAGGTGTGAGATTATCAATATTATCATAGCTTTCTAAATAAGACCATCCAGCTTTTCGTAGAATCTTTATAATTTCATGAAGTGAGTACAATCTCAGCCTGATTTTCAATTTAAGAAGGAGCTCTAAATAGTTGTGGTCATGCTTGATCTTTTGATAAAATTTAGTAACACTTTGTGCTTCTGATGATTCAAAATTGAATTTCCATTCTTCAATGACTTCTATACTTTCTGATTGGTGATGAATGTGCGATTGAAAGTTATTTACAGTCCAATCTCGATTTTCGATCTCTAGTATAAGAATGGAGCCAATATTTAGTACTTTGCCAATATTTTGAAGAATCAGAGTATCAAATTTTTCACTATTGGTACCAATTGTAGCACCCATAACGATCGCTGCATCAAATTTCTTATCAATTGACAAACTACCCAATAGTTTAAGAGGATCTCCTTGAACAAATCTAACGTTCCGTCTGGTTTTAGGATCCTGTTTCTTTGACCAGGTTCTAGCATATTCTATGTAGAATTTCGATGGGTCATACCCCACGACCTTAAAGTCTTTTTTTGCGAGCTCCATTGAATGAGAACCAATTCCGCAAGAAAAGTCTAGGATTCTTGCTCCGATGCCAATTTCATATTTTTTTAGAATTCTACAAATGCCATTAACTTCTTTTTTAGACTGTGGAATCGTTGCTTCTAAGAATGGTAACTCTAAATGTGGATATTGATTATACAAGATATCTGTCCACTTACTGTTGTTAACCTTCAAACAAAGACCATATAGATTCCAAAAATATAAGAACTTGCGTACTTGCTTCAGTTCGAATGTATGTATCTATTCGATTCCAAATCATTCTAGGTTCTGCATATATAAGTATCTACATACAGCGTGAGAAACTCGTAAATTTTCTAACTTCCAGTGTATCGTGGCATCGTATGCTGTTCCACCGGCAAATCAAGTCTATTCCCCCATTCGCCCCACGAACCAAGATACATCTTCACTTTATTGTAACCTAACTTTTTCAAAGCCAAAAACGCGTTAGCGGCTCTATATCCGCCCTGGCAATATGTTATTATTTGTGCATCTCTCGGAATTTTTGAATAAATTTTTGACAATTTCTCCTTACTCTTAAAGATACCATTTTCAATATTTTTTTCCCAGTCGATATTTATCGCTGAAGGGATATGACCTCGCCTTACTGTCCTCACATCAGAACCATTAAACTCTTTACTTGACCTAGCATCTACAATTGACACATTTTTCTTGTTCAATGATCCCTTTATCTCCTTGGCAGTTGCCAAAACTTTGTAATTGACTCTACCTTTGAATTGAATATATTTTAAAGGATAAGTTTTTGCTTCAATACGATATCCCTCTTTTTTCCATTTTTCAAATCCTCCATCTAGCATACCTACTTTTTTATGAGAAAAATAAAGTAGCAACCAAATCCCTCTAGCTGCTAAGATACCTGAGACATTGTCATAAAAAATTATATCGCTTTCCCTTTGTATTCCTATATGTGATAACAACATTCTTGTTTGTCTATTAAAATCCTTGACTCCCCTTTTGGATGTATCAAACCAGTGTAACTGGAAAAGGTCAACGTTTATAGCTCCCGGAATATGTCCGGTCTTATATTCCGAAAAAGATCGGGTATCGATTATGATGGAGTGATTCTTGGATTTGCTGACTAGGTTATGAAGTTCTCTTGGGGATATTAATAGATCCAGGAGTATTTCTTGTACAATTAGTGTAATATATAGAATGTGTTCTTCAAATCAGCTCTGTCACCAGTATTCAATGAAAGGCGCTTCAATCCAAGTCAATTTGCTAATGTGAATACTCTCTTTGGTAACTAATGGATGAATAATCTTGAAATTTATCATATTTTGGGATAATGTAAGTTACAGGAAGTACGGAATAAAGAATTAGGTATAAAGAATTTAATATTCCAATCTTCCTTCTTTGAAAGGAAAAAATTCAATTATTTTATCGCAGTACGAATGATATTTAAAACTTGAATATCGCTAACTTGTGAGAAATTTTGGTAAAACTGTTCAATTGACCCAAAATTATTGTCGACAGGACTAGTAATAACTTCAAGGTGGTTTATATCTTCGTTCTTCAATAGATCTACTGTACTTCTTGGCGAAACAGGAATGGCCACTATAACGCGCTTAGGATTGTGAGTTTTTCTTAGACTTCTAACAGTAGCTATTACAGTAGACCCAGTCGCTGCCCCATCATCAACTAGGATTATTGTTTTATCTTTAGTAAAGTGTTTTCCATCCGGTAACGTTTTCTTCCCTTTATAGTACAAGTTAGATAGACGCCTTATTTCTTGTAACTGGAATGATATTTCATTATTAATAAATTCTTCAGATATTTTCAGTTCTTCAATGAGGGACTTATTCAAATATGTGGTGCCGTCCTCAGCGATGGCACCAATGGCCACCTCTTCGTTGTGCGGAGCGCGTAGTCTTTTGGAGATCATCATATCCAGACTGCAAGACAATTTTGTTGCAATGACTTCTGCTATTACAAATCCCCCGCGAGGCAACCCAATTACTGTGATATCTTGCCTAGCATCCTTCTTTAAAATATCCTTTAATATCTCTGCTAGAATGTTACCCGCGGATTCTCTGTTCTTTATTTTCAGTTGAAATTTACCAAATATCTTGTTTAATATCAAAACAAGCCAACACTATTGATACGCATTGGGTATTAAACATGGTGTTATACAAACCATCTCTCAAAATCTGAGTTATGTTAACACTTTATAGCTTTTGGCTACGGTCCTAAGTTATTTCTGCTAGCGTATAACATAAAATGCCTTGTCAGCCATTGAGTCGCAACTTCTGCAACCGATTGTATAGTTCCTTCCTCTTCGAACAGATGAGAAGCCCCTTCTATAATACTGAGTTTTTTTTCCTTACATTTTCTCATTTTTTTTAAAGTTTTCTTACTACTCTTGACGAGCGTTTTTTCCTTACTTCCCACAAGAAGCAAGCAAGGCGACACTATTTGATCTAGAAATTGATTTTCTACAAGGTCTGTTCGTCCACTGCGAATTACAATTGATACAATGTTGTAATGACAGGCGGCCATCAAAGCGGCAGCCCCACCTGTACTGGAAGCAAAATAACCTAATTGTAATTTCCCTATGTGCGGATTGCTCAATACCCAATCTGTAGCCATTGATAGTCGCTTTGTAAGTAATAAAATATTGAATTTATTCAGTACCACACCAGGGATTTTGGAAGTCATGTTCTCTAATTGCGAATCAAATGCTTGTTCCTCATCAGACAACAGATCGAACAATAATGTTGCAATATTGTTATTGTTTAATTTTTCTGATACAAGTTGATTTCTCTTGCTGTTTTTATTGCTACTGCTCCCATGTGCAAAAACAACTATTCCTAAAGGATTATCTGGCTTCGATAAATTACCTTCAATAGACGAATTCAAGTTTGAATTATTAATTGGAATCTTGACTATTTCACCTGACAATATTGCTTCTTAAATTTTGTTGAAATTATATTTTATCCTTCTTTTAAATATCTGAACTTTAAGTCGTCATAGAGTTTGGATACAATGTTATCAAAAGAATTATCAAATAGCAATCAAGATTTTCGTCTGTAATGAGCTACGAGTGGTTTTTTTAGTCTTGCCGTAGATACTTTTGCAGAATCCGCGCTTACAAGTTCTTCGTTAAAGATTGCCAGGTGCCAATTACCGTAATGATATTGACCATAAAACCTATTAATTGTTATAAAAGTCGGTTGAACTGGTAATAAAAGTCGGTTGAACTGCTAATAAAAGTCGGTTGAACTGCTAATAAAAGTCGGTTGAACGGGTAATTAAATGATTCCTACTTGCCTATGTGTCTACTCAGCGCTGAGAATTTTAGTTGCAATCCTTGCTTTGGTTCTAAAGTGTACTCATATTTTTCATCAATGCACAAAGGTATAAGAGCAACTTTTTCACGGTGGCAAACAGGACACCGATAATTCTCAACTTTCTTTAAAATTGTTGCAGTCCAATAACACTTTTCACAAAGCGCAAACAAACGATTTCCATAATTAAATTCCTTTGCTAAAATTACCGTATACATATATCAATTAATCAAGGTGAATTTGTTAATCATTTCCCTGTGTTTTTACGTAGATCATATAGTATCATTAACAGCCCTTTTTTTACCAATATTCATTATTCATACCCAAGATTGGTCATGCTCAAGAAGTGCGTTTAAACAGAACAAGAAAAATCATTGCTTCAGTTGATGTATATAGAGTAGGTTGATGAATATAGTTGCCTATTGACTATGGTAAAAACATGGTAAATAATTATCAACTAACTTTATTCATGAAGATCTATGCAAATGAGCAAAATACTCATAGGAATTAGTGCAGCTATACTACTATCAACGTCCACGATATTGTCAAGTGCAGTCTATGCGCAAAATAGTATAACAATCAACGGGGCTGGAGCTACTTTTCCATTCCCATTAATTGACACATGGAGAGTAGACTACCAGAAAGTCCATCCTGAAGTTAATATCAACTATCAATCTATTGGTAGCGGTGGTGGTATCAAGCAGTTTACAGAAAAAACAGTGGATTTTGGAGCAACGGATGCACCATTATCACAGAATGAAAGTCAACATGCGCCAGGAGCAGTACATATTCCAGAAACTATTGGCTCGGTGGTAGCAGCCTATAATCTCCCAAGTATACCAGATAAGGGACTAAAATTATCAGGTGAAGTCTTGGCAGACATATTCTTGGGCAAGATTACTAAATGGAACG
>Ga0193715_1000434_pt1 | contig 10357 bp, 10 predicted proteins | sample U2m2metaG_FD_143040 | JGI IMG/M metagenome (GOLD analysis project Ga0193715, IMG submission 143040) | Soil microbial communities from a riparian zone of the East river system, Colorado, United States - U2m2 | ecosystem: Environmental > Terrestrial > Soil > Riparian zone | place: USA: East River... | reverse complement strand
CCAGACCCAACCATAAAAGCGCGCGAAACAGTGCGTATGCAGTTGCCGGTTCGTGAGCCCATGAGCAAGTTGCCGCTTCACAATCCGACGGAACTCGCGCCTCCCGCAGGGTCTGCCGCTCAGGATCTGCACCCGAGTCAATTTTCGGCGCCGTTATCCGCCTCGGTGATGCCTGCGCCAGAGTCGCCGACTTCTGGACTGAAAAAGGAGACATTACGCGTGCCGCTTGTATCCGAGCCCCCTGTTTCCCAGGAGCGGATGAAAAATCCGCTTATGCCCATGCCACACGTTGTTCCACAGAGTTCCTTAATCGCTGCCGCATCGCGAGAGAAAAGCTCACTGCTGTTGTATTGGATACTGCTCGGCGTTTCGGTCCTGATTTTGATTATTCAGATTTGGACTTATCTTTCTTAAGTATGGAAAATTCCTCTGTTATCATTCTTGACGAATCCAATTTTGACCGCGAAGTGACGCAACACGACAAGCCGGTGATCGTCGATTTTTGGGCCGAATGGTGCGGCCCCTGTAAAATGATCGCGCCACTGCTGGATGAGATCGCTCGCGAAAAATTGGAAACGGTCAAAGTAGCGAAAGTTAATGTGGACGAAAATCAGAGTCTTTCTTTCAAGTACAATATCCGGGCGATCCCAGCCCTGCTCTTTTTCAAGAACGGCCAACTGCGCGACCAAGTCACCGGCGTGACGAGCAAAAAAGATTTGCTTACCCGAATTGAAGCGCTGGCGTAGTGAAATTTAGCGACTTAACGATCAACGATTTTAAATTCGCTAAATCATTGATTCGTTGAATCGCACAATAACTTACGCCCGGCGGGGGTCGAACCCACAACCTTTGGCTCCGGAGGCCAACGCTCTATCCAGTTGAGCTACGGGCGCGATTAGGATGGAATTAGCCACAGATTCCGCAGATTTTCATAGATAATTCTGCATGTTCTCGTGCTCCTGCTCACAATGCTTGGAATTCTCGACGAGCCTGAGAGGCACGAATTCGAGTTGCAAAATCGACGCCTCCGAATGAGAGTGTGCGCCCGCATTCGCGTGGTCTGCACAAGCTTATGAATCGAATCATCGACATCATCGAAAAGGAACAGCAAAAGGGCGATCTGACGCCATTTTCTGTCGGCGATAGCGTGCGTATTCACACGCGGGTCGTAGAAGGTGACAAAGAGAGAATCCAGATATTTACCGGCGTGGTGATCGGCCGTAAAGGGCGCGGACTCAACCAAACATTCACTGTGCGCCGCATTTCGTACGGAGAGGGCGTCGAGAGAGTCTTTCCGCTGCATTCGCCGCGGATCGCAAAAGTAGAAGTGGAGCAACAAGGCCGCGCTCGTCGCGCCAAACTAAATTATCTCCGCACTCGCAAAGGCAAGGAAGCAACGGCGGTAAGAGAGTGATCAGTGTTTTGGTAGGGACGGCACTCCTGTGCCGTTCACCCGGCGCGCACGGAGTGACGCGCCCTACCGGCTTTCTGTTCTGGTCGTCATGCCACTTGTTACTTTGCGTAAATCTGCCAATGATTTGTGCGGATGTATCGGCAGTGCGGATTTCGTTACGAGAAAAAACTCCGTGCCATCGGAGTTGCGCGCATCGCGGGGATTGATGAAGCCGGCCGCGGTGCGTTGGCCGGTCCAGTCGTCGCGGCCGCAGTGGTTCTCCCCGAAAAATTCCGTCATCGGCGCCTGAACGATTCCAAACAACTCGCGCCTGAATTGCGCGAAGGGATTTATTGCGACCTGGTCTCTAATCCCGAAGTCAGATGGACTATCGGTATTGTAGATTCCATCGAGATCGATCGGATCAACATTTTGCGCGCGAGCCACCGTGCGATGCGCCTGGCGATCGAAGCGCTGATCGAACGACCCGACCACGTCTTAATCGACGGTTTGCCTGTGATACCTTTTCCACTTCCGCAGACGGCTGTCGTCGACGGTGATTGCATCAGCTTGAGCATCGCTGCCGCCAGCGTCATCGCCAAGGTCACGCGCGACCGGTTGATGCGTGACTTTTGCGCTCAATTCCCCCAGTATTGCTTCGGCCAGCACAAAGGCTACGGAACTGAACTGCATCTGCTGAAGCTCCATGAATTCGGTCCTTGCCCGATCCATCGCCGGTCTTTCGAGCCGGTGGCGCAACCACTTCTCGCGTTGGACGAGCTTGTCCAAATCCGGTCATCTCCGCCGCGGCGCGCGCGGCGAGAAGTTAGCGTGTCGATTCCTGAAGCATAGCGGTTACAAAATCCTGTTGCGCAACTTTCGCGGGCGCACTGGCGGTGAAATTGACGTGGTTTGCCGTGATAACGACACGCTAGTGTTCGTCGAAGTAAAAACACGCGCACGCGAAGATTTCGGCCGTCCCATTTCGGCCGTTGATCGAGAAAAACAGAAACGAATCTCGCGCGGCGCACTGGCGTGGCTGCGAATGCTCGATAATCCCGACATTCTTTTTCGATTCGATGTTGTGGAAGTCATCATCGTCGACGACGCCAAGCCACGGATGGAATTAATTAAAAACGCATTTCCACTTTCGAAACCGTATCTCTACTGAGCCGAAGGTTGTTGCCTTGAAGTCAGCCAGCCTGGCTGACTCGGCCGCCCGGCTGCTAGCCTGGCGAGTTTGCCCAGAGCGGGCTGGCAGCCCGCTCGCCGAGTCAGGCTGGCAGCCTGACTTCCTGTTGTACATCGCCCCAACAGTACACGTCTGCTCAGCGCTGGACAATCCCACTGCCGTTGGCAAAATCATAACTGGCTACTATGGCCGAACCGATTCTCATCGCTCAATTTAAGGAACAAATCTTCTTGCTGCCGAAAATGGCGAACCGGCACGGGTTAATTGCTGGTGCGACCGGCACGGGAAAAACAGTTACGCTGCAGACGCTCGCAGAGAATTTCAGCGCACGAGGCGTGCCCGTGTTCATGGCGGATGTGAAAGGCGACCTCGCGGGCCTCAGTCAGCCGGGCGGAAACAATCCGAATGTGGTCGAACGGGCGAAGGAGCTTAAGATCGACGGTTTCAAAGGCGAAGCTTGCCCAGTCGTGTTTTGGGATGTGTTCGGTGAGCAAGGGCACCCTGTGCGCGCGACTGTGTCCGAGATGGGTCCGCTGTTGCTTGGGCGCTTACTCGAATTGAACGACACGCAGGAAGGCGTGCTCAACATGGTCTTCAAAATCGCCGATGAAAACGGCCTGCTCCTTCTCGATCTTAAGGATCTGCGCTCGATGTTGCAGTACGTCGCCGACAATGCCGATCAATTCAAAACGCAATACGGCAATGTCTCCGCCGCCAGCGCCGGAGCGATCCAGCGCAGTCTCCTCTCGCTCGAATCGCAGGGCGCCGACAAATTTTTCGGCGAGCCCGCGCTCAATCTCGATGATCTGATGCAAACGCAGAGCGGCAAAGGCGTGATCAACATCCTTGCTGCCGACAAGTTGATGCAAAAGTCGCCGAAGCTTTACGCGACATTCCTGCTTTGGATGCTTTCGGAATTGTTCGAGAATCTTCCTGAAATTGGCGATCCGGAAAAACCGAAGCTCGTTTTCTTCTTCGACGAAGCGCATTTGCTCTTCACCGACATCGCGCCGGCGGTCGAACAAAAGATCGAGCAAATGGTGCGACTGATTCGATCGAAGGGCGTCGGCGTTTATTTCGTCAGCCAGAATCCCCTCGATATTCCCGAAGTCGTTCTCGGTCAGCTCGGGAATCGTGTGCAACACGCTTTGCGCGCATTTACGCCGCGCGATCAAAAAGCGGTGAAAGCCGCCGCTGAAACCTTTCGGCAAAATCCAAAGCTAAAAGTCGAGACGGTGCTTACTGAGCTCGCCGTCGGCGAAGCGCTTGTATCAATGCTGGATGAAAATGGCAGCCCGCAAATTGTCGAGCGCGCAAAGATTGTTCCGCCGCGCAGTCAAGTCGGTGCGATCACACCCGATCAGCGAAAACAGATTATAGGTTCCTCGGTGCTTGCCGGTCATTATGAAAACGCGGTCGACCGCGAATCAGCTTACGAAAAATTGCAGGCGAGGGCAGGGGAGAAAGCACAAACCGCCAACGCGCCATCAGTAGCTGCCAGCGCCGCAGCTCCCGAAGAAGGAAAGGGTTCGTTATTGGCTGAAGCTTTTGGAACTGTCACGGCAGCTTTCCAGCCAACTATCGGTCCGCGCGGCGCGATCCATGATTCGCTCGCCACTTCAATGACCAAGAGCGCGATGCGCGCTGCCAGCAGCCAAATTGGCCGACAACTCGTTCGCGGAATCCTGGGAGGAATTCTCGGCGGCAGCGGGCGCCGAAGGTAGTTGTAGCCACGGCCCTGCGGGCCGTGTGGGCACGTCACACAGCGACGTGGCTACAACAAAATCGCCGGATACGCTTCGCGCGATCCGGCGATTTAAGTCGTTCTTCGTTTATTGCTTCGGCGAAGCGGCTGGCTTGGCTGCTTCTTTCTTCCCGCCCTTGCCTGCCTTCACTTCGATCTCTGTAGCTGACATTGTGTAGGTGACGTGAACTTTATCGCCAACTTTGACGTCTCCAGTGACTTTGGTGTTGGCGTCACGATTGATTTCCCAGCGGTCTTTTCCCTTCTGGATCGCAATCATCGAGTCATTCACTTCCAGCACTGGTCCCGTCGCCTCGTAGGTTTTTGCGCCCGCGGCAAAAGCTGCGCTGCTCAGCGCGAGACTCGCTGCGGCCAATAAACTGAGTGGTAATTTTGTTTTCATGTGCCGTTGGACGTTCCCGCCTTCGTTTCACTACGGGCGGGACAAGTGAGCGCCTGCCACGCCGAAGCCTCGGCGTAGGCTGGTTCGGCGTTTTCTTACTCGTTAGGCGGACTCCGCATTCCCTTTACGCCAATGCGCAACGTCAGCGGCCATCTAACTTTTCGCGTTTGCTGCGGATCCCCCCAACCAGTACGAAGCTCGTCGCTTATCTGTTCCAGCGGATCGCTACCTTTCGCAGCCATGAACCGCTGAGTCGAAGACCACGTTCCAAGGTAGCCGATCAGATGATCGAGGTCCCAATGCGTGGTTATTTCAATTTTCGGCGGCTTGATTTCGTGAAATGGGAATGGGAGATCGGCGAAGTTTTCGACCAGTTTGCGCTCCGGCGGCCAAAACGGCCCGACCACCTCGTAGTAGTATCGATTTACGATCTTATCGATCGTCGGCTCGATCTGTAACAAGTTGTAAGCCGATGCAGCGAGCACGCCGTGAGGTTTCAAAACTCGCCGCGCTTCCGCGTAAAAGCGGTCCAGATCGAACCAGTGCAGCGCCTGCGCGACCATGATTAGATCGACCGTCCCAAAGTCTATGTTGCTGTCTTCTGCTGGTGCGACACGATAATCGACGCGCTCGTGTAGCTCCGCACTCGCGATCTGCTTCTCGCTAGCATCAGTCGCGATCACCCGATCGAACGCCGTTGCCAATCCGACTGATGCCTGGCCGTTTCCCGTACCGCAATCCCAGGCGAGTTGACGACTCGGCGCGATGTTGCCGAGGTACTCGAATAGCTCACGCGGGTACCGCGGCCGGAACTTCGCATAATCGGCTGCCTGCTTTGAAAAATGATCTTTGAACGTCATAGCAGCCTCCGCTCTTGTAGCGGCGGCTGTGTCAGCCGCAAAATGGATGCAACGTCACGTTGCTATTGCTTGGGCGGGTCTGGCATCGTTCTTAGCCCGACGCGAGCGAGATATTCGTCGGCTTGGAGAAGATCATTCCCCGCACGTTCGATGATCTTGAGCAGATTATCCATCGACGAAACTTCCTCGAGCTGTTCGGTCAGGAACCACTGCAGAAAATTGATCGTGATGTAATCGTTCTGCTTTCGCGCCAATGCCACCAGCCCGTTTATTTGCTGGGTTACATGAATCTCCTGGTCGAGCGACAGTTTCACCGCGTCGCGTGGAGTCTTGAATTTCGATTTGGGCGCATCGAGCGCCGGGATCACCACGCGTCCGCCGGCATCCACAATGTATTTAATAAACCTCAGCGCATGCCCTTTCTCTTCTTCGGCCTGCTGGAAAAAATGCTGTGACAACTGCGGCAACGCTTCCGACGCGAAATGCGCCCCGATCGCGTAATACTGCAGCTCCGCGCTGAACTCGTACCCGATTTGCTCGTTAATGGCATCGATGACTTTTTGGCTGGTAAGCATGGCGAAAGCTTACCGCGGATTACGCGGATGCAAATAAGTGACGCATTGATTCGGCTCGCGGCCAAAACGATAGCAATTCGTCCGCGCTTGACCGTTTATTGGCCGGCTTCCAGCACGTCGCATTCCCCGTTCGACTAGGGGGTGCAAAGTAAGCAATTTGGCGTGAAAGGATGATCGTCACTTGGGCAACCTGTCCAGGAATTCGTTTTCACGATTTTTCCAGGTTTGCTCGGGCTGTTCGAGCCAGGCCATGTGTCCACACTTATTGAGATTTAGTATCGAATTCCTGATCAGCAGGTGCCCGTCGTCGATGTTTGCGTCTCCCGCGATATCTTATCGGCCTTGAAGCGCACGTGCGACTGGAGTTGACTCATTTCTCGCTGTGAAAAGTTCGGGTAATTTCGCGCAGCAGTTGGTTCTGATCTTGCCAGCGCGATTTGAGTGTCCAGGCGAGGATCTGTTGAAAATGATCGCCGTCATCCACCGTAGTATGAAGAGAAACAACGTTGGTACCGTTTTCCGTACCGGTTAATTCGTCTTGCAAAGCCGGATGACCGTCGATCGTCAGCGAAACGGGTTCAGTGGCTGACACATTTTTCATCTTCTGCCACGTCCGATCACGCGTCAGGTCATGATGTTTTTCCAAAGTCATATTTTCTACGTCAGCTTTCGCGTCCGTGATTACGATCAGATACATCTGTTTGCTCTTGTCGCCCACTTGCAGCGTCGCCTGCTTGTTGAGCTCGGGCAGTTTCGTCCACGTGCCGGGGACAGTGACCTTGATTCTGCCATCGTCAGAAGCGATTTCCTTTCGTTCAGTGGAAAGCCGATGCAACCGCTCGCGGTCCGACTGGATCATGCTGACAAGTAACGGGATGCCCATTACACCGAGCACGAACGCGATGTAGCCCAAGATTAGCCCTGCCGTGGCGATTCCCTTCCGCGGCGCTCCTCCGGATTTGCGAATTTTCGAACGCGCGACGTGGCCGCAAATGACAGCGGGGATCGCTGTAAAGAGCCACCCGCATGTAAATGAGAGAACCGCTAAAACAAGACTCCAAATCGCGGCAGGCACAGTGCGAGGAACCGGCTGAGAAACAGGCGGCGGCGGCGGCGTTGTTTCGTCGGCCATCGCGCCGTTGTAGCGAACGCAATAGCAAAATCAAGAAGCAACCGCGAGCACTCTACGGCTGGCACTCCGAAAAGTGTTCGAGAGTAGGCAGGGCAATCTTGTGACCATATTATCATCGGGCGATTTTGCGGCTGACACAGCCGCCACTACAGCCCTGCCCCTGTTGGAAATGGAAAACCGAGTTGCGCTTTGCTAAACTCGTTTCGGTTCGCGCTGCTCCGACAACTTCATACGATTGGGATTGTTTCTAATGAACGCGCCTTGTACTGCGGGGAAGCGAGTTTATCTGATCTAATGCAAAGCCGCCGAGTCAGAATGCCTGGATTGATGCGAACACCCACGCTTGGTGATTTGCGGTCGACGACCGGGCTTGTCATCGGCCTGTACGTCACGATGCATCTATCGAACCACGCGCTCGGTTTGATCTCGGTGCAGACGCAGGAGGCAGTACGGCCGTGGGTAATGGCGCTGTGGCATTCGTTGCCGGGCCAGGTGCTGTTGTATGGCAGTTTGAGCATTCACGCGGCAATCGCGTTGCTGATATTATTTCGGCGACGCCACTATTACATGCCTGCCTGGGAAGCAATCCAAATTCTGCTTGGGCTGACAATTCCTTATCTGTTGCTCGTCCACATTATGAACACGCGGGGCACGCGCATCCTTACCGGCATCGACATCGATTACACCTACGAAATCGCCAACCTTTGGGTCGATCCCTGGACACGGTATAAACAAATTGCGCTCGTATTGTTGGTGTGGGGACATTTCGCGGTTGGTTTGCATTTCTGGTGGCGGCTCCACAATTGGTATCGGCGCGCTTTTCCAGCTATTCTTCTCGCGATGGTGCTCGTGCCGACTGCGGCGCTGCTTGGGTTCGCGGAAGTTGGGATGACAATGACAGCTCGCGCGCGAAGCGATCCTCAATGGATGCGCGCAACGAAAGCGCGCGGTGTGCCGGCCGAGCCGCACCGGGCAAGGTTGCGCGCCGTGCTGAAGGATTGGGTCGGACCATCGTGGTTCGGTGTCGTCGGGCTTGTTTTTTGCATGGCCCAGATCCGTAACTGGCGGGAACGTCACGCCCGCTTCAAAGTTAGCTATTCAGACAATGGAGTAATTGAAGCGCCGATCGGTATGTCAGTGCTCGAGGTGAGCAGAATGGCCCGTCGCGCTCACATGTCGGTCTGTGGAGGTCGCGCGCGGTGCACGACTTGTCGCGTGCAAATTGCCGGCGCCGCCGGAGAATTGCCAGAGCCGGGGGAACTGGAATCGACCGCCCTCCGGCGAATTGGCGCACCAACTAACGTGCGGCTGGCTTGTCAGCTGAGGCCACACGTGGACCTAACGGTACAGCCGCTTCTTCAGCCGACAGTCGTCGCGACGACGCAAACTCGCGCTGGCCAGGAATTCGGGGAGGAACGAGAAGTTACGATTTTGTTTGTCGACATTCGCGGCTCGACTTCACTGGCGGAAACACGATTACCATACGACGTCATTTTTCTGCTGAACTCTTTGTTTGCCGCGTTAGCCGAGGCGATAGAAAAGTCTGCCGGATATTATTCCAATTTTACCGGCGACGGTTTGATGGCTTTGTTCGGATTGGATGGAAAACGGGCAGAAGGCGCGAAAGCTGCCCTGCGCTGTGCGCGAGCGATGTTCGAGGCGCTTGATGGCTTGAACGACCGGCTCGCGGGCGAATTGGAATTGCCCCTTGCAATCGGCATCGGCATTCACACAGGCCAGGCGATCGTCGGCCGAATGGGGCCGCCGAAAACCCCAATCATCTCTGCGATAGGCGATTCGGTAAACACCACTGCGCGGCTGGAAAGCACGACGAAGGAACTGGGCGTTCCACTGGTTGTCTCCGCGGAAACACTGCGCGCCGCTGAGCTGCACACGTCGGCGATGCTAACAGAAGTATCTTTGCGAGGGCGCGCTGGTACAGTCGAGGTAATTGCGCTTGACGAGGCAGGTCTCCGTGAAATTCTAATTTAGCCGGCATGGGATTTGTCAGATCCGCATTTTGCGGAGCCTCGCGGCAAGTGCGCCTCAGCGAGAAAAGAAGAGCCCAGCCCGGAGCCTTTCGGGGCTCGGTTCTGGCGACGTCCTATTGACTCGCGTGTGCCCACACGCTCGCCGGCTACCCTCGCCGGTTTGACCGTCTATGTCGGCGCTGCCCCACCGCCATTCTCTTACGGCATGCGGCGTTCCGCCGCGCCGCGCTCGAGTAGAACGTAGAAAAAATGCCCACTGAGATAAACCCAGTGGGCATTTTGTTCTGGCGACGTCCTATTGATTCGCTCACACCCGCTCGCTCACCCGCTGCCCGCGCGGGCTTGACCGTCTATCTCGCGGTTCCCAACCGCTCGGTTCTCTGCTCGAGTAGGCGACGCCAAAACAAAACGCCCAGCACATCTCGCGACATGCTGGGCGCTCTGTTCTGGCGACGTCCTACTCTCGCACGGCCTATCGCCGTACTACCATCGGGGCTGCAGCGTTTCACTTCCGTGTTCGGAATGGGAACGGGTGGTGCCACTGCGTTATTGTCACCAGAGTGCGGAACCGCACCGGCATTTCGCTGCTGTCGCAGCGACGCTGGCGCGAGGCCGAATCTCTGGGGACCGCGGGCGATTGAGGTCAATCGCCCCTACCTAAATCGGATTTCAAAAGAACTCTCAACACTCAGCTCTCAACCATCAACTGATTCGCTGATCCGCTGGCATCTACATACAGGAAGTATTTTCGTGGCTCGCTTCAACGCTTTAACGCTTCAACGGATCACGTAACTTCAAGGCTTCGTTTTGTTTTGAGATCTTTCATTTCCCATTACTGCCCCGAAACCTTTCGGGACAGCTTATTGGAAAAGTAAAAGATCAAGCCGAACGGGTTATTAGTACTCCTGAGCTGAACATGTTACCATGCTTACACCCGGAGCCTATCAACGTGGTGGTCTACCACGACCCTTCAGGGAGATCTCATCTTGGGATAGGCTTGGCGCTTAGATGCTTTCAGCGCTTATCCTTTCCGAACATAGCTACCCAGCACTGCTCTTGACAGAACA
>Ga0193715_1000432_pt1 | contig 10384 bp, 8 predicted proteins | sample U2m2metaG_FD_143040 | JGI IMG/M metagenome (GOLD analysis project Ga0193715, IMG submission 143040) | Soil microbial communities from a riparian zone of the East river system, Colorado, United States - U2m2 | ecosystem: Environmental > Terrestrial > Soil > Riparian zone | place: USA: East River... | reverse complement strand
CGTTTCGCGTGCCGCCTTTTCAGAATAGCGAACCCAATCCTTGGCCTTTGACAGCGGCGGCTCGGCCGTTCCAGTGGGCTTATAATCTTCGAGCGGCGGCGGCACGACAGGTAGTTCGTTCTCGCCTAACGACCGGTGACTGCCATCCTCCCAGATAATCGGAAACGGCTCACCCCAGTAACGCTGCCGCGAAAAAAGCCAGTCGCGCAATTTATAATTAACTGCACCTTTGCCCAGGCTCCGTTCCTCCAGCCATGCGGTGATTTTTTTCTTCGCGTCCGAACTCGTCAGACCGTTGATAATTGGCGAATTGACTGCGAGGCCGTCGCCGGTGAATCCAACTGCTGGTTCATCCCCTGCTGGCTGGACGACAACGACAATTGGCAGATTGAATTTTTTCGCGAATTCCAGATCGCGTTCGTCATGTGCGGGCACCCCCATGATCGCGCCCGTCCCATAGCCGAGCAGCACATAGTCAGCAATCCATATTGGAATGCGCTCACCGCTCGCGGGATTTACGGCGTAAGCACCGGTAAATACACCGGTCTTTTCCTTCGTCATCTCGGCCCTTTCGAGGTCACTCTTGCGGGCTGTTTTTTCTCGATATTCCCGAACTGCCGGCCATTGCTCCTCACTGACAATGAGATCGACCAGCGAATGCTCGGGAGCGATCACCATGTAAGTGGCGCCGTAAAGTGTGTCGGGGCGCGTGGTAAATACCTCGATAATTTGAGACTCGAAGTTTGAAATCTGAAACTTAATCAGCGCGCCTTCGCTGCGACCGATCCAATTGCGCTGAAGTAATTTGATTCCCTCGGGCCAATCGAGTTTGTCGAGTTCATTTAGCAACCGCTCCGCATATGCGGTTATCCGCAACATCCATTGACGCATCGGCCGCCGGACGACTGGAAATCCGCCAATCTCACTCTTCCCGTCAACGACTTCTTCATTAGCCAAAACAGTGCCGAGCTCCGGGCACCAGTTCACCGGCACGTCAGCGACATAAGCGAGGCGAACTTCATCCGGATTTTTGCCTGAATAGGTCGAAATGGGCTCGGCTTTATTTGTGGCCGGATTGAACCAGGAATTATAAATCTGGAGAAAAATCCATTGCGTCCATCTGTAATAACGTGGATCGGTCGTGTTGATCTCACGCTGCCAGTCATAGGAAAAACCAATTCGCTTAAGCTGGTTCTTGAAACTGGCAATGTTTTCGCGGGTAGTGATCGCCGGGTGCTGGCCACTTTTGATCGCGTATTGCTCCGCAGGAAGCCCGAATGCGTCCCATCCCATCGGATGCAATACATTGAATCCGCGCATCCGTTTATAACGCGCGATGATATCCGTGGCAGTGTACCCTTCGGGGTGGCCAACGTGCAGACCTGCGCCACTCGGATAGGGAAACATGTCGAGGACGTAAAATTTCGGCTTCGAGGAATCGAAACCTTTGTCACCGGGATTGGGCGCATGAAAAAGTTGCTGTTCTTCCCAGACGGCCTGCCATTTTGGTTCGAACTGGTCGAATGGGTACGGTTTGCGGCGCTCGTCCATAGCTCAACCACGAATGGACACGAATGGATACCAATTCACAAAAAATCTCTTCACACTCATACTTTCCGTTACTCGGAGTTATCGGTGTGGACTAGTCGCTAATCCTGAATCCTGTCAAACGCGCATGCAATTCATTGTGGCAACGCACAACACGCATAAAACACGCGAGATCGAGCAAATTCTCGAACCAGGTTTGGCTGTACGCGATCTGACCGCGCATCCCGAAATACCCGAAATAGCGGAGAGTGGGGCATCTTTCGAAGAAAATGCGAAGCTCAAAGCGCTCGCAGTATCAAAAAAATTGCCCGGCTTGGTAATCGCGGACGATTCAGGGCTGGAAGTCGAGGCTTTGGGAGGCGCGCCGGGAATCCATTCAGCACGTTACGCAGGCATGAATGCGAGCGACACAGAAAAAATCGCGAAGTTACTGAGGCAACTTGCAAGCGTTGGCGCGAAGAGCGATCAGCGCCGCGCGCGATTTCGTTGCGTGCTGGCGGTTGCGTGCGATGGCCAGATCCTTGCGACGATGGAAGGAGTCGTAGACGGAAAAATCGCCGAGCGACCCCGCGGTTCACACGGATTCGGATACGATCCGGTCTTTATTCCAGATGGGTTCGAAGAAACTTTCGCCGAACTGCCCGAACAACTGAAAAATAATATCAGTCACCGGGCAAAGGCGATTCGCAAATTGCAAGCTAAACTGCCGACGCTGTGCGGCGAAGTCTAGGGTTTCGGTGGGGGTGCCGGCGGAGGCGGTGGAGCACCTGGGGGCTGAGCACCTGGGGCCTGAGCACTCTGAGCTCCCGCGGCCCTGATTTGGTAACCAACTTTGGTGATTCCGGCGGACCGCACTTTGTCAAGAACAGCAATCACATCACCGTGCATGGCCATTAGGTCCGCGCTAAGTGAGACCTTAATTTCCGGATTTCCCCGGTGAAGTTCATAAAGGCGCGGTAATACCTGGTCATCGGTCACAATTTGATTGTCAAAAGTAACGACGTTGCCCTCACGGATCTTGATGGAGACATAGTCCTTTACCGGGCTTGGGGGCGGAGCAACTGCAGCCGGCAGATTCACCCGAATCCCTTTCATGTGCGTCTGGCTCAGACTCACCATCATAAAGCTGGCGAGTAGAAAGAACATGATATCGATCAAAGGGATGATCTCGATGCGCGCTCGTTTCTTCGGAACCGGTGAAGAGACTCTCATATGTCCAAAATTTCAGATCTTCAGTACTGGGCGCCCGTCATTGTGAACGTGATAGGAATTTTAACCTTGGAAACTGATCCCGGCTTAAATCGCCACTGTCGGAAAGCGCTTGTCGCTGCGTTATCCAATATCGGATTTCCGATGCTCTGTGCCATCGACGCACTGGTTACGCTGCCGCTTGGACCGACCTCAACCACACATGTTCCGCTGCCTGTAATGTGTCGTGAACGCGCCTCATATGGATATTGAGGACGCGGCGCGTAGGTTGCCAGAGCTTTGGCTGAAGAGATCGACATCGGGCCCGGGCGACCAGCAGCTTGCGGCGCCTTAATCGGCGTGAATTTTTGAGCCTGAGGTTTCTTTGGTGGAGGAGTTGTCTCTTCTACATACTCCGGCTTGATGTCGGGCGGCGGTGGCGGTTCCGGCAAGGGAATATCTTCTGGTGGAGGCGTAGGTTCCTCACTGGCCTGCAGCGTCGCCTCCACAACTGCCGTCGGTATGTCGGGAGGAAGCTCGGCTGGTTGCTCATGCTTTTGAGCAAGCGCAACCGCGGTAAGGTGAATTGCCAGGGCGGCGCCAAAAGCACCCCAGAAATACCAAGCCTGAGGTGGCCGATAAAGCAGTGGTCCTCGTGCTTTCTCCGCCATAACCAATTATGTGCCGGCGCCCGGCACCCCCTTTAACGCTTCGCTCTTAATTTCGAAGGAAATTTTATAGAATCCCGCCGAGCGAAGCAGATCGAGCAAGTGAACAATGTTGCCATGAACGGTGTCGCGATCCCCGCGCAAGAACACTTTCGCTTCCGGATCTGACTGGTGCACTTGGATCAGGCGCGCCTGCATATCCGCCTCGTTCATTTCAGTTTTGTCGAAAAAATAATGACCATCCTTATCGACTGAGACGCTGATATATTCGCGCTTTGCTTGCGTCTCGCCCGAGCTGCCCGTGGGCAGGTTCACCTTAATGCCTTTCATGTGCACCTGGCTCAAGCTCACCATCATGAAACTGGCGAGCAGAAAGAACATGATGTCGATCAACGGGATGATTTCGATCCGCGCCTTCTTGTGAGGAACGGGTGAGGCGAGTTGCATGGAAAATTCCTAAATTGAAGACCGGGTTGCCGAGGCGGGTGTACCGTGCTCGATCTCGACTCCTCTGTGCTCTCTGTGCTCCTTGTGTTGTGCTTCGAGCATCACTTCCAGGTTCGTGGCTGCGGTTTGCAGTTCGAACTCTAAGTTAGACACTCTGGAAGTGAAAAAGTTAAATGGAATCAAAGAGAAGATGGCAATACCGAGACCGCAGGCCGTGGCAATGAGCGCTTCGGCGATGCCGCCAGTGACGGCTTGCACGGCCAACTCTTCGTTCCCGAGAAAACTGAACGACTTAATAAGACCGGTAATCGTGCCCAGCAGACCGAGCAAGGGTGCCAGAGTTACGAGTGTGTCCATGACCACGAGAAACCGGCCGGCCCGCTTGATCTCGATGCCGGCAGCGACCTGCAAAGCGCCTTGCAACGAGGCGTGTTGGTGATTGAGCCCGTTCCACATCATCCGCAAAACCGGATCACGCGATCCGCGGGAAAGCCTCGATGCTTCCGCCACATCGCCGTTTTCAATTGCGGTGAACACCTTCTCGATCCTTTTTGGATCGCGTCGGAACCAGCGGCCACCCCACCAAAGGATTCGCTCGATTACAACCGTTAGCGCAATGATCGACACGATCAGAATCGGCCACATCACCGGGCCGCCTTTGTGAAACTGATCGATCAACCAGTTGCCAGCACTCGTGGGCTGCGCTTCAGCTGCAGGCGACGGACTTATCGCCGTGACCGCAGCCGGGCTGGTGACCGCACCCGGGCTAGTGATCGCACCAGGGCTGGTTGCAACTCCTGGTGCTGGGCTCAGCGTGACAGGAATGGATGCGCCTGGCACGGCGGGCTGCTGGCCTGGAGGCACGTTCGTAGCGGGCGGCTGCATGGGGGCGGCCGGATTTGCCGGCGCCTGAGCGCCTGGATTCACGCCGGGCGCTGTGGCCGGATTTTGCGCAGGCGGCTGATTTTGCGCAGGTGGCGGAGATTGCGCCACGGATGTTAGTACAAGCGCTAGTAAGCAGACAGAGGCGATGAATGGTGTTTTCATAATTTTGTTAAATCAGCAATTTGATGGAACGATTGCGGTACAGGCATGCCTTTATCGCAAAATCACGCCTGGCGAGTCCAGCAAAACTTTTCACTTTTTTGTCCCCTGAGAGTGTTCCCTGCTTCCAATATCACCAGAGGCAGGATGTAAGGCAAGTCTTTCACATTATAATCGTTGCGCGCGTTCCTTCGGATGTGCGAGAACGATCGCGCGCGATCGAAACGCTGTTCTGCAAACACGGCCAATCATCGATTACTGCTTCAAGTTCGTCTCCCGCATGAATGGGACCGACACCGGCGGGCGTTCCAGTTAAAATAACATCCCCCGGCAGTAGCGTCAGCGACTGACTGGCGAAGGAAATAATTTGCGCAATCGAGTAAATCATTCTGCTGGTCCGCGTGTTCTGGCGCACCTCTCCATTCTGCAGCAACTCAAGGGAAACATCGCTCACATCGACATCCGCATAAACAAAGGGCCCAATCGGTGTGTAGGTATCAAATGATTTGCAGCGGCCAAACTGCTTCTCGGTCTTTTGTAAGTCCCGATCGCTGATATCGAGACCAATTGTGTAACCGAAAACAAAATCCAGCGCTCGCTCTGTGAGGACATTTTTCGCGGTCTTGCCAATGACGACTGCCAACTCCGCTTCGAAATCAGTTTGATGTTCGGGAAACGCAATTTCGATCGTACCACCATGTGGCAACAATGAACCCGGTGATTTGAACCAGATCAACGGCGTACCCAAAGTGGTCCGCTTCATTTCCGCAATGTGGTCCGCATAATTCAAACCGACCGCGATCAATTTCGATGGCGCGACTGGGAGATCGACAATGACATTCGTTAGGCGGATAACCTCACCGGTCGGCTCAACGTCGATCCAGAATGGATTTCTTAAGACGTGAACTTCGTCTCCGCGAATCTCGCCGTAGAAAAATCTGTCGGCAGATCTAAAACCTCCGAGCGTGCGCATCTGAATTTAGATTACGCGGTTTGCAGTATCCGTCATCCTGAGCAGAGCGAAGCGGAATCGAAGGATCCCGTCTTGGAAGCTTAAAGGTAACGCAACGGGATTCCTCGACTGCGCTCGGAATGACGGCGCAAACTACTTTGGAACAATCCCCACAAAATCGCGCACAGATTTCTGTTCAGGAATTGAAAACACGGTGCCATTTTCGCGGGCGAACCAAAATCCGGTCGACGATCCGCCATCCAGATTTAGCGCGCGTTCAATTCTCAAATCTTCGGCGAACGATGTTGTCGCAAGTACCTTCGAAAATTCTGCCAAAGAAACGCCTGAGCAAACACCGACCAACGCACGATCACCGGTTGTCGTCGCCGCAAAAGTCCGTCGGGCCAGATGTGAATCGTTCAAACCGCCAATGGGCTGACCTCGATCAACAAGAAACGGCCCGCACTGAATTGCTGCAGTAACCGTGGGGCGCCGCGAAAATTCACGGGAGCGCACGATTTGCACTCCGCGCGAGGAAGCGACAAGCACGCCCGTGATTAACCGCGCGCGCTTTAGCGGAGCGATCGGTTGCCCATTCGCTATCCTCAAACCGATCGGAGCAAACTTTTCATCGAAATAGCCGCCATTCACTCCAGCGAGACATTTTTCATGTTTCATCACGTCATAGAGACTCTCAGCGCCGTCCTCATTTTGAAGGACGCGCAATCCACAGGACTTCGTAGAAAAAATTGCAAGATCCACAGTGATGCGCTCGTTCCGAGTACCGTCTTCAAGAACAACATGCCTGTGTACTATCCCAGTGCGTCCCGGCTCCGACGCGCTTGAGAGAATCGTCCAGTCAGCCTGTGCGGTTGCCGCAAAGACAAGAAAGAAAACGGCGCACCTAAATCGCATGTGTCGGATGCCGTTTTTCAGATTGCGACCGCCGTTCCCACCTAGGCCTTGCCACCGTATTTCTGCAGCAGAGCCTGAAAACGTGGATCGCTCCGCAACGGATCCCAAATCGGATTTACTTTCAGAACCTGGGCAGTCATAGCGCTGGGGCGGTTTAACAGTCCATCCAGAATTTCGATCGCGCGATCGTTGTCGCCAAGAATAGTGTAAACTTCAGCTACCCCAGCCGCAATTTCCGGTCCGCCAAACGCGTCCTTGCTCTCCGGGAGTAATTCAGTGGCGCGCTGCGCCTCGGCCACTGCGGCGTCCGTTTCGCCAAGTTGCGCCAGCACTTTTGCCACCTGGATATGGGTCTTTTCGATGTCGGGACTTCGTTTCAGCTGCTCTTCGACTACGCTCTTTGCTTTTGAGAAAGCCTCGCGCGCGCCCGCATCGTCATGCAAAGCTTTTCGTGCAAAACCGATGGAATAATATTTGCCGAACAGAGCTCCAGGAAAAGCTGCGAGCTGATCGTCCGGCAGACTTTCGGCGATCTGCAATCCGTCCCTGTACTTACGTTCGAGTAGAAACACCTCCGCCCGGGAAGTGGCGGTCTTGAGCCTCTGGTCAGCGCTCATTGGCACAGATTTCACGGCATCAAATGCTTTCTCTGCGACGCTGAAATCGCCCTTTTCAGCGACGGCCAGCTGGCACTTGACCTCCAAAGGTCCCAAGGCGTTAGGATCCGATGCAATGGCGCGATCAATGGTTTTGTTAGCCGAATCCCAATTCCGCAGCATCTGGTAGTTGAAGGTGAGATTTTGCAGCGCCCAGACGTCCTTCGGATTTAGACTCGCTGCTTTTTCGAGATTGGCGGTCGATTCGGTCCATTTTCCCTGCCGACGCTGAATGGCGCCGAGGGCGAGGTAAACCTCCGATTCGTTAGGCAATCCGCTTTGCGCGATCTCAAATTCTTTCAGCGCTGCATCGTAATTGTTGTCGCCGTAGTAATACGAAAATCCGCGAGCCAGATGCGCTTCGGGCAGATCGGGCTGCAATTGCAAAGCCCTCTCGGCCAGGGTCTGAGCTTTTTCGCGACGTTCCGGCGTCCGTTCGAACGTATGCAAGATCCAGCTTTCCAAGTGTGAATAGCGCGCAATGGCTAGAGCAAAGTTTGGATCGAGTTCGATGGCTCGCTGGTAAAGCTGCTCACTTTGTTTCAACTTTTCGAAGTCCTCAAGGGCAACGGAAAGATTGTGGGCCTGGACAAAGGCGAGATAGGCCTCGCCGTTCTCCGTGGGCTTACGCTCCATCTGGGCTTTTTCGTTTGGCGATAATTGCGCCCGCAACTCAGTCGCGATCTTTTGAGCCAGATCGGTTTGGATGGCGAACACGTCTGTCAGCTCGCGATCGTAATCCTCCGCCCAGATGTGCTCATCGTTCTCAGCGTTGATCAATTGCACATTAACGCGCACACGATTGCCGATGCGGCGAACGCTACCCTCCAAAATGGCACCAACCCCCAGCGCCTTTCCGATTTCACGAACATTCGATGCTTTCCCTCGATAAGGCATCACGGAGGTACGTGAAATAACTTTCAGGTCGCCGATCTTTGACAAGTTGGTAAGCACGTCGTCCTGAATGCCGTCCGCAAAATAGGCGTTCTCCTTGTCGTCGCTCAGACTTTCGAACGGCAGCACGGCAATCGACTTGTCAACCTTGCGCGCCGAGACCCGAGGCAGCAGAAAAAAACCGGCGGCAGCCGAGATAATCACGCCGGTCGCTACCAGCATGATAATGTTTCGGCGACGATGCGATCCGGGCACTGCCTGCGATGGCGTTGCGCGGACACCTTGCGGAGTGATGTCGTATGCCCAGGCTAGCATCAGCGCGATCGGAAAGCCGAGGAGCAACAGGGCGATCACCAATCGCAGTGCCCAGTTTGGCAATTCCCACGCCGGAAACGCAGCGGACGCCAGCTGAATGACTCCCCCCGCAGCGATGATGTAAGCCACCGCCACGCGATACACCTTGCGCCGTTTCACTTCGTCAAAGAAGCCGCTGCTCATACCAGGAGATTTGGATCGAGCGGGACTATAGCTCAACGGCGAAAATATAGACACGACAATAAAGAACGCCGTTCATTTCACATGGTGGCAATTCGGCTTCCGAATTTTCTCGCCCCCATTCGCGATGATGGCGATAAGCGCCATTGAAAACTGAAGCAGCGCTAAACTCTTAAGTCGTACTTGTCGATCAAGGCCTGGAAGCGCGGATCGCTTCTCAGCGGGTCCCAGACCGGATCGATCTTCAGAGAGGAAACGGTGATTCCACTGGGCCTACTCAGCGAGTGGTCGAGAAGTAAAAGCGCCTGATCGGTTTCACCTGTCCATGTATAAATCTTGGCAAGCTCAAGCGCAGCTTTTGGTCCCTCGAGAGCATCCTCAGATTCGGGCACAAGGTTGACCGCGCGTTTTCCTTCGGCGATGGCCGCTTCCTTCTCACCAAGCCCTGCGAGAATCTGACCGAGCACGGCATGCCGGAAAGCGTCGTTAGGAGCTTCGCGCACAGATTTTTCTGCAATCGGCCGCGCGTATTCGAAAGCAGAGCGCGCCTTTTCCTTATCATTCAAAAAAGTATAAATCGCGCCTTCCAAAAATTCTCTTGGCTTAGAATCATGAGGCAGATTTGGTGACAATTGCCTTAGAACAGCGAGAGCCTCTGGGAATTTTCGTTGCAGCATCAGGAGTTGCACCCGACCGAACGTGACGAGACCCTCGGGATCGACGCCTAGTGGCATATCCGCCAAGTCTTTCTCCATCATGCTCAGGTCTCCTTTCCAATCGAATGCAAGCATTGCCTTTTCTGCGCGCGCGTTAAGCGAGTTAGGCGCGGCTTCGATGGCACGATCGAAAATCTTGTCTGCGGTTTTAAAGTCCTTGTTGGCGCGATAGTTGTCGCCAAGATTTACAAGAATAAAGGAGTCCTTGGGACTGAGGGATGCCGCTTTCTCGAAATTGCCGGTGGACTGCTCCCATTTCCCCTGGCGGCGCTCAATGGATCCAATCGCCATGTAAACTTCCGCCGAGTTTGGCAAACTTAGTTTCGCAGTCGCAAATTCCTTCAACGCATTCTGGTAATCGCGCTCGCAATAGTAATAATAAAATCCAAGCGCGAGATGCGCCTCAGGCAGGTCTGGCTGCAAACGAATCGCCTCGTGCGCTGCGGCACGCGCTTTTTCCTTTCGGGCGGGAGTTGGATCGAACGTGTGATACATCCAGTCATCGATCCACGCCAATGCCGCAAATGCACCGGCGAAAGTCGGATCGAGCGTGGTCGCCCGCTCAAACTGCTGCTCAGCCTCTTCTGTGTCGGCGCGGAGTTTGTCTGGACGCGTAAACAAATCGTGTCCCCGCACAAAAGCGAGATAGGCCTCGGGATTCTGTGTCGGTTTCTTCTCGATTTGCGCTTTCTCCATTGGCGACAGTTTCGCCTGCAACTCCCGCACGATTTGTTGGGCTAGGTCCGTTTGGATGGCAAACACATCCGTTAAATCACGATCGTAATCTTCCGCCCACATGTGCTCGTCGGTGTCGGCGTTGATCAATTGCACGTTCACGCGGACGCGATTGCCCATGCGGCG
>Ga0193715_1000431_pt1 | contig 10388 bp, 4 predicted proteins | sample U2m2metaG_FD_143040 | JGI IMG/M metagenome (GOLD analysis project Ga0193715, IMG submission 143040) | Soil microbial communities from a riparian zone of the East river system, Colorado, United States - U2m2 | ecosystem: Environmental > Terrestrial > Soil > Riparian zone | place: USA: East River... | reverse complement strand
GTCCCACCAATCGGGCTGCATTTGCAAGGCCGCCCGGTAATGAGCAATTCCGTCATCGAAGTGGCCTTTTTGGAGAAGCACAAGGCCGAGGTTCGTGTGGGCCATCCAGCATTCGGGATTTCTTGCTAGAGTGGTGCGCCAAAGCGTTTCGATGTCCCCATACATCGCGGCTTGCCGCCACGTCAATGCTCCCAGGCTTGCAACCGCAAATAATGCCGCGCTCAAGACCAAGGCGCGATGCTGCTTAAAGACGTCGGCCAGACTAGCTACGCCTGCCGAAAAGAGCGCGATTGGCCCGATACACGCCAGATACTGGTAGTGGTCCGCCACGAACGTGTATCGAAAAGTGAAAAGCATAATGAACCCAAGCACCGGGCTGAGCGTGATAACGAAAAACGCGGCCGCGACCTCGACGCTGCGTCCGACATATCGCTTCAGGACGTAGATCGCCACGCACAACACAGTTCCCGCCAGCAACCATGTGTAGTCCAGCAGATGCGCCGGTGAAATATTCCATCTTGGATAAATGAAAGTCAGATTCGTGGGCCAGATAAGCTTGTTCAGGTAGAACCAGACAGCCCGGCTCGCGACGAGAATTCGCTCAATCGGATTCAAAAAAGGAAATACGGCTCGGTTCGTGCCCTGATGGTAGCGCTCCCACCAGACTGCGAGCAGACCTATGCCGATGCCCAGGATAATAAAAGGTATGATCTGGATCAGACGCTGTTTAGTAATCGGCCTTTTCTGTAGCCAGAGAATCAAGAGCAACGCAGCTGGCAAAGTACAGGCGGTGCTTTTGGCTGAAAGCGCCAGTACGTAAAGGCCCATGGCCAGCACATAAAAACGCCACGGCCGCTTGGTCCGCTCATCAATAAAGCCGATCCACGCAAGCAGCGTCAGGAGAAAGAAAAAGCCCATGAGAACATTTTTGCGTTCGGTAATCCAGGCAACGGATTCCACCTGTACCGGATGCAGAGCAAAAATCGCTCCGGCGAGCCACGCGCCCGGCACGTTCAGACGCACCAGCAACCGCCACACCAGCAGTGCGTTCGCAATGTGAAGCAGAAGGTTAACCCAATGGTAGCCGGAAGGACTCAGATCCCAAAGCGCGCGCTCGATGCGAAAGGTGGTATAAACCAGCGGGAAATACTGAGAAGGCGAATCCAACGAAAACCAAATCCGCTGTAAACCATCGGATGCAGTCAGCAGATCGTTCTTTATGATGTAATCATCATCGTCCCACAGGAACCCGCCATTCCATGCAGGTCGATACGCAAAGATCGTGATGGCCGCCAGAAGCATGCCAAAAACGCAGGCGCGACCGCGCGGAGAAAAGACAAATTCAGGAAGCTTGCGCAGGATTGCTCTGTTAAACTCCATTTTGAGAAGACGCAGTGCAATGGAAATTGCCCAGTTGCAAGTCGCCTGTTTTCAGCGGAAAAAAGACACCTTTCCTGAGGGATACGATCGATGATCACGGCAAAGCATTGCGCGTTGGTTGGTGCGCCCTGGTCGTAATCGTTTTTGCGCTTGTGATCGCAATCCGCATTCGACTTCTGCGGATCCCGCTTGAGCGCGACGAAGGCGAATACGCGTATGCGGGCCAACTGATGCTGCAAGGCATCCCTCCATCCAAGCTCGCCTAAAACATGAAGTTCCCAGGAACCTATGCCGCGTAGCCGTGATCAATGACAGCGGTCGGACGTTGGGACTTGGTTCTTGCCACAGGTTCCTGATTTTTTGGACTTCCCGGGAGAACAGCGCCCGAGATCGCCCAGAGCTCCTTTGGAAGTGCCGAATGAGCCAGGAATAGGGGCCAGCGCCCGAAATGCCATTTTTCGGCTTGTAGGAGTCAATCCGACTTTGCAAACTCGCACCGCAGTTCTAGTGCGGACTTTGCGCGGTACGCTGAAAAGAATTTCGCAATCCGCCATGCCGGTATTCGTGTTAAAAAATCGCTAAAGAGCTGTGAAAAGCGCTCGGCAATCAGATCGTAGAGTCGACGAAGAAACCACGCCTCGTGTCCCGGCCGCTCGTTGGGCCGCCGCGGTTTTCCTCTTCCTCTTTTGCGTGGGCGCGGTCCTCCGGCTCCTCCTTTGCTGGTTCAATCCGCCGCAGAACGCGTTTGATGATCATTACGAACCGATCTTCCTGATCATGCAAACGGGCGCCACTCCCCCGAAGGACGCCTGCTTCCAATGTTATCATCCGCCAGTCTTCTATTGGATCTCGGCCATCATCGGCCACATCGCGTTGTCTCGTGGCGTGAACGTGCCGCACATGATGAAGCTACTGCAATTCGTCTGCTGCTTTTACGGGATCGCGACGCTTGGTGTGTGTTATCTTATTCTTAAGAAATTCCCGTTCTCGGCCTTCTCGGCCGCGATCGCCTTTGGAGTGATCTGCTTTTTGCCGCGACATATTTATATGTCGGCAATGAATTCCAACGACACGATCTCCTACCTGTTTGTAGCGATCTCGATCTACCTGACCATGGTTGCCTTGGAACGCCGAGTTGCTCCGTGGCGTCTTGTAATCCTGAGCATCATTTTGACGTTGACCGTGTTTACGAAGTACACCGCGTTCGCGGTTCTACCGGCGGTGTTGGTCGGATTAGTATGGGCATACCGGGTTCGGCTTATTGTTTCACGAGAGCAACTTTGGTTGTCGATCCTCGCAGCGCTCTCCCTGCCTTTGTTGATCCTGGTTGGCTACATGGCGTCCAACGTAAGGCATTACCACACCCCGTTGCCTTGGAACGTGTCAATCTACGACCCGAGTATGGATCGGCCACGCGATCCCGGCGGGATCAGCTTTTTTTCTTTCAAGCCGTGGGAAGATGTCACTATGCCGATGCTCGCTCCCGGCAAACTGCATTCCTTTTGGACGATGATTTACAGTGGGATGTGGTTTGATACGGAGCCCTATTTTCTCTCTTTCCTCGATCGCAACGACGATTGGTGGCAGCGCTACAATTCGTGGTACCGCGGAGAAGGGGCCTTTCCCGGCAAAAACCCTTCGCTCTCACGTCTGACAATGTTTGCCGCAGCCGGGCTCATTCTGCTGGGGCTTGTTCCACTGGCTCTCCTCCTCATTGGCGGCTTTCTCTGTGTGAGGGGGAAATGGAAGAAATTATTCGACACAAGTCCGGCAAATCGCGCCAGCATGAGTCTCTTTCCTGTGTTGCTCGCTTCCAACATAGCGGGAATCATCGCGCTCACTATGCGGTTGCCGGTGTATAATGCCATAAAGCCTTCTTACCTCCTTAACTCGATGTCCGCGTTTATGATCTTTATCGCACTAGGCGTGATGTTCGTTGAAAAAAACAGAATCCTGAGACGAATAGTGCTCGTCACATCGGGCGCGCTCTTTGTTCTTGTGACCGTGCATGTGCTGCACATCGTGCTGTCCGTTCACGCGCTCATGGCGCAGGCGGGCTAGTGGGACGGAAGACTTGAGGTCGCAACGCAATCAGGTACGCGAAGCTTACAGCCGGTCACATCATGCTGTGATTCGCGTACGGGCCCTGTGCTCACCGAGTTTCAAGACGTCGCCAAGCGTCCGGGCGCTCAGCCCAAGACTGGTTCCAAAAGTCCTTTTGTTTCGGTCGAACAAGTCGTGCAGCAGGCGATAGCATCACTGGAAGCAGATCGTCCGCTCGTGATTCCTGGATTGGCAATGAAGTTTGGATGCTTGTGAGTCGATTTATGCCAATGCCAGTCTTGCGCTTGCTATTGCGGCTTTCTCTCAGGCAAAACTAGCTGCGTAGTATCGTCAGAAAGCTTCGGAGGAGACGGCTAAATATGAAAGAAGTTATACTCGCTCGCGAAGACCCCGTAGTTCGTAACAATCTCTGAGGTTGTCGCAAACACTATTATTAAGGCGAGTACGGCTACCGGCACAGCAGAATTAATTCGGCGGAACAGGTAGGCGATCCCATACACATAAGCCACGGCGAACGGAATTAGTGCGCCACTCAGCAACCGGCCCGATGTGAAATACGGGTGTGCGTTGGAGGGATTGACGCAATTGCCAAAGTCGAACTGAATCGAAAGCAGCGCAAGAAATCCGACCGAAATAATGAAGCTCAACGCGGCGATGCTTATCGCTTGCCGCTGAAAAGTGGAAAGCCCGGTGCCCCTTCGCAATCCAATTAATGCCGCGACAAGCAATGCCACAGAGGAGATTGCATAGAATCCGTCGGCAAACTCGCAACGTAATATTTGTCCGTGCCATTTAACCTCGCCCCGCCAGAAACTCGCAAGGAGATCGGACCAGAAAATCCAAAAACCTCCCGGTGTAAAAATCGGATGCTGCCACCAGTGGCGAAAGGTTTCCGTGTCCAGCCGAGCAAGGCAATTTTCGCGGTTGATCCCGTCAGATCGCCGAACTGATGTTTCGTCCAGAAGATCCAACTGCCAATCGGGATGACCGAGCAGATTACAAGCGCTGCAAATGCGATGAAGGTGGCACGAGGTAATTGACGGATACGCCACCCCAAGTTTGCAACTATCGCGATGAGTGCCACGGCGATTTGAGGTAAAGTGGACAGTTTCGTTACGTACGCAGCTGCCATTGCCAAACCTGTGAGCGCTCCAAGCAAAAAACTCGGTGTGGCCGTTCGCAACCAGTGCAGAACGCACAGGAACAACGCACCACAGGACACGGGCGACAGAACATCACTGTTAATCGCGTAGAACACATTCTGAGGAATGAAAGCCAGCAGCAGCGGCACTCCGAGGCGCAAATCCATGCACTCCGGTGCAATTATGCGTGCAGTCGCGTAGCCCAATCAAACCACCATCGCCATCAGCGGAACATTTAGAAATCGGATCCAATACAAGGATTGAATGTCCCCGAATCCGATGTGCTTTCCAATCCACCACCAAAGACTCGCGACTATGTAATAAAGCGGCGGCTTGAGAAGACTCAAAATTGATGTAGCGACTCCATACATCCTTCGTCGCCGCAAAATCTGACTCGGCCTCCGGCCCAGATTGCTTCCATAGAGGCGGCGGGAATTTTCCGCCTGGGAAGTGATCTGAAGTGAACAGGAATTCCGGCGAAGCGTAAGGAACGATCCAAAAAACGGTCTCTTCTTTGAGCGTGTCAAAAGCGCGCGGAGGCCGACCGTGCGAGTACTGCGTGATCAGGCCGAAATGCAGATCTTCGTCAATGTCGCTAAAGAACGGAAATGCGGCTGAGAATGTCAGTACGCGAAAGGCCGCAACAAAACTGAGTACCAGGGTAAGGATGCGTTCGCTCCTATTAGTAAGCGTTTTGATTCGCTAGACTCCATAGAAATTGCGTACCAGACTCATATGGAAAGCACAAGCAGCGGATAAAAGGCGAGTTCAGAAATCTTGTGCAAGATTGCTATATTAAGCGCCATTTCGAAAACACGCAGTCCAATAGAAATCCCTCAGTTGCAAGCCGTCCCGCTCCATCGGAAGAACACCTTTCGTGACACATAGGATCGATATCAACGGAAAAGCGTTGCGTCTTGGGTGGTGCATCCTGGCGGTAATCGTTTTCGGCTTCGTCCTCGCAATCCGAATTCGGCTCCTGGGGATTCCGCTCGAGCGCGACGAAGGCGAATACGCTTATGCCGGCCAACTAATGTTACAAGGCATCCCTCCATATAAGCTCGCTTATAACATGAAGTTTCCGGGAACGTACGCCGCTTATGCCGTGATTATGTCGATCTTCGGACAAACAATTTTTGGAATTCATCTGGGTTTGCTCCTGGTCAATGCCATCACAGTCGCGCTGATTTTCCTATTAGGGCGACGGCTAATAGATTCGACTGTAGGAATCGCCGCAGCAACGAGCTATGCCGTTCTCTCCATGAGTCCATCGGTCCTGGGTTTAGCTACTCACGCCACAAATTTTGTGATGGTATTCGTTCTTGGTGGGACGTTGCTGATCCTAAGGCTGTCGGAGTCAGAGCGGCATTCGTTCGAACGACTATCCGCAAGTGGATTGCTGTTTGGCATCGGCGCGTTGATGAAGCAGCCCGCGCTGTTGTTTATCCCGTTTGGAGCAATCCACCTTCTCTGGAACGATGTCCACCAGCGATTTATCCTGAAAAAAATCCTTCTACGAAATTTGATTTTCGGGGTTGCTGCAATTGTCCCCCTCGGAATCACATGTCTCATTCTTTGGTACGTAGGCGTATTCGATAAATTCTGGTTCTGGACAGTTAGGTACGCTGCCCAATACGGCACTTTTCTTATGGGTGAGATATACACTGGCAAGTGGCCTTTATACCGGGCCATGCAGGTTTCTGGTCGGAGCATCACAGAAGCCATTGGAGTGGCCTGGGGATTGTGGGCATTGGCTGGACTCGGCTTGATGGTCGGACTTTGGGAAAGGAGGAGTCGCTCCAGCACAACTTTTCTGCTCGGCTTTCTCGTGTTCTCGGCTTTAGCAGTATGCCAGGGATTTTATTTTCGACCGCATTATTTTATTATGATCCTTCCGGCGGTCTCGCTGCTTGTCGGCGTCGCAATTAGCAACCTGTCCGATCTTCTGGCCAGCCGGATGATTGTGGTTAGATTCGCGCCGCTATTTCTGCTCGGCGTGACCCTTGGCCTGCCAATTTTCTGGGAGAAGAAACTCTTCTTTTTAGTCTCTCCAGTTGAAGCCTCCAGAATGATTTACTCCGATAATCCGTTCGCCGAGTCGGTTAAAATCGCAGACTATCTGCGAGATCACACAAGCCCGGATGATACGATCGCGGTGTTGGGATCGGAACCGGAGATTTATTTTTATGCGCAGCGGCATTCGGCGACCGGATACATTTATACTTACGGCTTGATGGAACCGCAAAAATATGCGCGACAAATGCAGGAGGAGATGATCCAGGAGATCGAACGCGCTCGTCCTAACTATCTGATCTCGGTGGTAATGTTTTATTCCTGGTTGTGGCGTCCGGGATCTGAGCGGTTGATCTTCACTTGGGCGAATGAATATACGGCGCAAAATTATGTTGCAGCCGGTCTCGTGAATATTACGCCTCGGCAAACCGATTATTTCTTTGGGGACGTTCCGCCGTCGGTCGAGAGTCTGACAAACTATATCTTGATTTACGAACGGAATCGTTAAGCAGCGTTGTCTCACAAAAGTTTAGCGTTGCACGTGCACCGGATCAATTCCAACTCAATCGCTTTCCCTAAGACAAGCCGTCACTGGGTAATTGTCTGCGTTTGCATCTTTCTTGCATTGCTTACGTGGATCGTCTTTGGCCAGACGCTTTGGCACGACTTCGTTAACTATGATGATCCGCGGTATGTCTATCAAAATACCAAGATAACCAGCGGCCTTAACATCGCCGGTATTGCCTGGGCATTCACTCATATTCATTCTGAGAACTGGCATCCGCTGACGACGATTACACACATGTTGGATTGCTCGTTATACGGGTTAAAGGCAGGAGGGCATCACTTTAGCAATGTACTTTTCCACACAATTGCCGTGGTCCTACTCTTTCTTGCGCTGCAACAAATGACTGGTGCGCTTTGGAAGAGCGCGTTTGTGGCAGCGGTGTTCGCCATTCACCCCTTGCATGTGGAGTCAGTGGCCTGGGTGGCGGAGCGCAAGGATGTACTCAGCGGTGTTTTCTTCATGCTAACTCTGCTCGCCTATGTCCATTACGCGCGCGCACCCTCGACCTGGCGCTATGTGATAGTGGCATTTGTGTTTGCTCTTGGTCTGATGTCGAAGCCGATGCTGGTGACGGTGCCATTTGTGCTCTTACTTCTGGATTACTGGCCGCTCGGAAGAATTACAGATCAGCGATCACATACCGGACATCAGCTTTTAAGCCTGCTCGTGGAAAAAATTCCACTCCTCGCACTTTCTGCCGTTTCAAGCGTTGTCACATTTCTGGCGCAACGAGGAGCAATCGGTTGGACTGAACAATTGCCAATGTTGCCACGAGTTAACAACGCCCTGGTGAGCTACGTGATTTACGTGCGGCAAATGTTTTGGCCAGCAAACCTTGCGGTATTCTACCCTCACCCTGAAAATCGGTTGTCACCGTGGGAAATCAGCCTTGCCCTGGCCGTTCTTATTGGCATTACCATAGCAGCGGCTATCCTGAGAAAGAAAGCGCCGTATTTCATCATGGGTTGGTTCTGGTATCTGGGGATGCTTGTTCCAGTCATCGGGTTGGTACAAGTAGGATGGCAGGGGCATGCCGATCGATATACGTATCTGCCACAGATCGGCCTTTACATTGCAGGCACCTGGGCGTTTGCCGATTTGACTGCTTCGTGGCGCCGCCGACGCGTACTTCTAATCGCTGCTGCGCTGCTCGTAGTTGCCGCGTTAAGTTGTAGCGCCTCGATCCAAACATCTTATTGGCGCAATAGTGAAACGTTGTTCACTCATACGCTCGCTGTGACCAAACACAACGATGTTGCTGAAAACAACCTCGGTATAATTTTTCTGCAAAACGGCCAGTTGGATGACGCCATTTCCAGGTTACAGGCAGCGATCGACCTTCGCCCCGAAAATGGCCCGGCGCATAACAATCTCGCAAAGGCCCTCCTTCAAAAGGGCCGGGTCGCAGAGGCAATGGTGCACTATCGTAAATTCTTGGAGATAGAACCCGCGAACGTAGAGGCACGTAACATTCTGGGAACAGCTTTCATCCAGCAAGGGCGAGTACGGGAAGCAATTGAGCAGTGGCAGGAAGCGCAGGCGATCGAGCCGGAAAACGGCAATGCTGCAAGCAATCTGGCTTGGGTGTTCGCAACGTGTCCCGATGATTCCATCCGAGACGGGCGCCGCGCAGTTGAGCTGGCAGAGAAAGCGCTGCGTATCTCAGGTGGCAAAATCCCAATGATTTTTCGGGTGCTAGCAGCCGCATATGCAGAGGATGGGCGGTTTTCACAGGCGATCGAAAGTGCGCAGCGCGGCGCCGATTTAGCAACTAGCCAGGGAAACTCCGCGTTAGCCGCCGAGCTTCAGAGTAACATCGCTCTCTACCAGACTGGCACGCCACTGCGCGATCCTAGCCTGGCAGCTGGCGGTTCTTCCCCACAGTGAATAAAAACAAGCGGCCATCTGCCCAGAACCACCGCGGATTACCAAAAGGAGTTCGAAGTCATCGCACAACGATTGTTATATACCTGTTTCTTATTGCAATCAGCCTGGCCGTGTTCGGCCAAACACTGCGATACGATTTCGTTAACTTTGACGACGACGTATACGTCTATAAGGCACCGGCGATTCAGGCCGGATTGACAGTAAAAGGGCTGGCGCTTGCTTTTACCAGCCCACACGCACGCAACTGGCATCCACTGACGACCATTTCGCACATGCTGGATTGCCAGCTATACGGTCTAAAGGCCAGCGGCCATCATGCGACCAACGTCCTTTTGCATACCATTGCGGTGCTGTTGCTCTTCCGGGTGCTGTGGCAAATGACCGGCGCACTGTGGAAGAGTGCCGCTGTAGCAGCGTTGTTCGCAGTTCATCCACTCCATGTTGAGTCAGTGGCATGGGTGAGCGAACGAAAAGACGTTTTAAGCGCCGTCTTTTTTTTACTCATTCTGGGTGCATACTGTCGTTACACACGCGCACGGTCTGTAACGCGTTATCTGGCGGTTGCTGTGCTATTCGTAGCCGGGCTCATGTCCAAGCCAATGCTGGTAAGCGCACCCGTCATCCTTCTTCTTTTGGATTACTGGCCACTACGTCGCTTTGAACAACTCTCTTTAACAAAAGAGAGAGCGAAAGGCGCAAAATCTGGTGATCAATGGCGCGTAAGACGAGACCTTGTTTTGGAAAAAGTTCCCTTGCTCGCTATCGCCGCGGGTTCTTGTGTCATCACATTTATCCTGCAGAAACGAGCTACTGGTGCGATCCCACCGCTACCGTTCCTCTGGCGCATAGAAAACGCGGTCGTGACTTACGTGATTTACGTCTGGGAAACATTGTGGCCGGCACGCCTCGCCGTTTTCTACCCTCATCCAAATGATACTCTGACAATTTGGGAAATTCTTCTCGCGATTGGACTGCTTCTCGCGATGACTATCGCAGCAATCGTTTTCCGAAGGAAAGGACCGTATCTCTTCGTCGGATGGTTCTGGTATGTCGGCATGCTACTCCCCGTGATCGGCCTCGTCCAGGTTGGAGAACAAGGCCACGCGGACCGCTATACGTACCTCCCCCACATCGGTCTGTTTGTGCTCGCAGTGTGGCTTGTCGCGGATGTGACCGCAGTGTCCCAACGAAGATCACGGGTTGCTGTAGCATCCGCGGTAATAATCATCGTTGCCCTGGGGTGGGCTTCCTTCATTCAGGCTTCGTACTGGCGCAATAGCGAGACTCTTTGGACCCATGCTCTGGCCGTGACTTCTAATAACGATGTTGCCCAC
>Ga0193715_1000430_pt1 | contig 10420 bp, 7 predicted proteins | sample U2m2metaG_FD_143040 | JGI IMG/M metagenome (GOLD analysis project Ga0193715, IMG submission 143040) | Soil microbial communities from a riparian zone of the East river system, Colorado, United States - U2m2 | ecosystem: Environmental > Terrestrial > Soil > Riparian zone | place: USA: East River... | reverse complement strand
GCCGCGAGTCGAGCTGTAGACTCCCGCAAACGAATCACAAGCATCCCGCACATCGGTTGTCTCGAGCAGCTCGAACAGCTCCCAACTCGTCAGCCCGTCCTCCTCGGCGCCGACTATCTGGTCGTCGTAGGCGTTGCTCGACGCCAGGGCTTTCTGGAAGATCGTCGGGTTGGATGTCATGCCGGTCAGCGCATCTTCACGGATGCGACGGTCCAGCTCGCCGTCGTGCAGCATCCGCCGGTCGATGCTGTCGAGCCAGATCGATTGCCCGACGTCGTGAAGCTCCTGCAGCCTGTTCTTAGCCATGAAAATCCCCCTCTCCAATTCTAACTATCCTCGCGGCCCAGCGCTCCCCGTCGGCGCGGCGAAAAAATTGCTTCAGCTCCGATCGTGGACCAACGGCGAATTTTTCTGCTATCACCGGCGAGCTGCGGCGGGAAGCGTGCCGCGCTCCTGTTCAACGACAGGGCCGAGTTCGACATCGCCCGCCGGGTCCGCCAGCAACCGGGCGCGCCCCTTGGCGACGTCTTCAGCTTCCTGAGCGGCCTTTATTTCCGAGGCAAGCTCGCCTATGCCCGCGAATTCCAGAACCCGCCGCCCCGGCGAGCGCCCGGCATTCAGATCATAACACCGACGGACGGGCTCTACTCCCCCGGCGCTCTGGTGACGCTCAAGGACCTGGAGCGGTTCGCGGGGGTGCCAATCGACGCCGAGGAATCACGGTACCGCTACCCGCTCGAACGCGACGCAACCAAGATCGCCGAGAGGATCGGACCGAAGTGCCAGGTCGTGCTGCTGGGGAGCGTGGCTACGGGAAAGTACGTAGACGTTCTGTCGCCCATCTTCGGGACACGACTGGTATTTCCAAAAGAGTTCATCGGCCACGGCGACATGGCCCGCGGCGCGATGCTCCTGCAGCGCGCTGCTGCGGGCGTCCAGCTCACCTACATCCCGGTCTCCGACCCATCCCGCCTGGGGACTCGGACAACGACAAGGGCGCGCGCCGAACTCGACGCGCGCCCTTGAGTAGAGTCAGCGTCCGACCCGCCAGTCGGTAGAGAGCTCCGTGGTGCCCCACGCAAACCTGAGCACGCCGTGGGGGAATGTCTTTGACGGGGGATTCTCGACCGCGGGAATGAGCCAGAATGTTAGACTTTCGACAGGCTCAGTGAGCGTCCGCTGCCGCAGATCAATTCGGGCCAAATCCTTCGAGGGATCGTAGTTGGTTCCCCACTGATTGACCTCCCTGCTCACTACCAGCTTCCAGCCGGTCCGGGTGGGGAGGGAGAACAGGGTGTAAGTGCCGCGCGGGATGAAGGCATTCCCGAGCGTGATGTCGACTTCCGTGTTGAGCTGGGTGGCCATGTTGGCGCCGGTGCGCCAGACGGTGTCCCAGGGAACCACCCCCGGCATTCCAATGACGTTTCGCCCCCGGAGGTGGGGCTGGCCGTAATCGATAGCGATCTTTGCGGGGCCCGCCAGGTTCAGCGCACCGAACCACCCGCCTTCGTCAGGGTCATATCGGCTGTCCACGAGCACTGCTACCGACGCTCGCGTGCTCGCGGCAGCTCTCGGAATTCTTGGCGCTTGCTGAGGCTGAGCCGGCTGCGCCGCGGGCGCGCCCTGAGCGGGCGGAATCGGCTGCCCCTGCCCGCCGAGCTCGGCGGCGACTACTAGCGTTGCCGCCGCGAAGATTATGAGTCGCGAAGCAATCATTCTGCTCTCCCGTTCAAGTTTGTTGACCGCTGGATGGACTACGAATCGGGGTATTCCCCGGTCAGCTCAAACTAGAATTCGCGCTTGCGCATCTCCTTGAAGAAGCGCTCGTGCTCCTGGCGCTCCTTCAGCGTCGCCTCGTCTGTCGGCAGATCGGCGAGATTCTTGTCGTATTTCTTGCCGAAGCCCTTTCTGCCGCTCGACTTTGCCGCCTTGGCGGCGTTTTTCTTGGCGAGCGCCGCGATCTTCTTGTCGTCCATAGCCCTCCCTCGGTCCAGGGTAAACGTGCGCTTAAATATGTCACCCCTGCGCTAGTCGCGTTACAATAAGTCGTGGCCAACTTTCCAGACCCCATTGCCGTCCTTTCGGCGATGATCACTCCGGCAGTGCTCATCTCCGCGTGCGGATCACTCATCCTCGCGACATCCGATCGTCTCAGCAAAGCAGTGAGTCGGACGCGGGAGATCTCGCAGGCGTTGATCCCCCGGGCGAACGATCAGCGTGCCGATGGTCGCGAGGAAGAGCGGCGGATGCTGTTCACCCAGCTCGACTTCGTGACGACGCGGGCGCGCCTTCTCCAGCGCGCGCTGTCTAGGCTGTACGCGGCGGTCGCCTTTTTCATTGGGACCAGCGTAGCGATAGCGTTTCTGGTTGCGATCACGACCTCCGACATGAATCTGCAAGTGCTTCTCGCACTGCTTCCGATCGGGCTCGGACTAATTGGGGCTGGCCTGCTGCTCTACGCCGCGTTCCTGCTGATCAAGGAATCCCGCTTCGCGCTTGCCGCCGTGAATGAGGAGATGGATTTCACCTGGAAGCGCGGCAAGGAGTACGGCCCTCCGGATCTCGTCAAGAAGGGGATCAAGCGTACGCGCTGGTTTGGTGGGGTGAAATAGAAACGGGCAACGCGTTGCCCGTTGCCCGTTCCCTGTTGCCTGTTGCCTGCTGCCCGTTACCCGTTTTAGTCCCTCTTTCTCACCCGCACTCGCTGAAGCCGCACACGTGGCACTTTGCACAGCCCTCGGCGAACTCCAGTGACGAGCCACAATCCGGGCACGTTCCTATGAACGACTCGCTCCGATTCACGGCATCGAAGCGGTACTGACCCTGCCCCGCCTCTCCAGTCACTGGTGTAGGCTTCGGCTGAATTGCTTCGACCGACGGGCTCTCTGAAGGCGAAGCACCGAGCAGCTCCTGCTGCACGCCAAGTTTTTCCCGCATCCACTTCTCGAGCGCGATTCCGATCGCGTCCGGAACGGAGAGTACTTTGTTCGGCCCGAGTCCGATCGCCTTGTCCGACGCGATGCCGCGCAGCTGGCGATGCACTTCGCGGATCGGAATTCCAGATCTGAGCGCGAGCGAGATCAGGCGACCCATCGCCTCTGCATCCGCCATCGCGGCGCCACCAGCCTTGCCCAGGTTGATGAAGACCTCGAATGGCTGCCCACGATCGTCCTCGGTGATGTTCAGGAACATCGTGCCGAGCGGCGTCTCGATGCGGGTCGTGATTCCACGCAGCGTATCGGGACGGGCTCTCTTCGCGCGGCGCTGAAGATTCTCCGCCTCCGCATCGAACAGCGCCTGCTTCAGTCTCGCGTTGTCGGCCTCGAGCTCCGCAATCGTCCCGTGCAGCTCACCACGCTCGGCTCTGGCGTCGGCCTTGCCTTCGCGTTCGGCCTTGGCCTGCTCAGTCGCTCCGGTGGAGAGAACCTGATTGTCGCGCGAGCCATCACGGTAAACCGTTACGCCCTTGCACTTGAGCGCGTAGGCGAGCTCGTAGATCGCCCTCACGTCTTCCGGAGTCGCGACGTGCGGGAAGTTGGTCGTCTTGGAGATGGCGGAGTCGCAATTCTGCTGGAAGGCCGCCTGCATTCTGACGTGCCACTCCGGTGTGATGTCGTGGGCCGTGACGAACACGCGCTGCCATTGGGCCGGCACCTCGTCGAAGTGGATGTGGCCTTCTTTCGCGATATTCTCCATCAGCTCTTCGGAGTACCAGCCTTCCTTCCTGGCGATCGCGACGAAGTCTTCGTTCACGTCCGGCATGAGCACGCCCGCCTGATTCCGCATGAACGCAACGGCAAATAGTGGCTCGATGCCCGAAGAGCATCCCGCAATGATCGAGATGGTACCGGTCGGAGCGATCGTGTTGACGTTGCAGTTCCGAAGGAGCTGCATCGGCCGGATGCGATTCCCCCTCGTATCGCGCGCGCACGTCTCGTCCGGACCCCAGATCGATCGTGCCCACTCCGGGAAGGGGCCCCGCTCATTGGCGAGCCGCTCGCTTTCGCGCTTCGACTCGACGTCCACGAACTTCTGCAGCTGACGCCCGAACTCGACGCCCTCGAGGCTGTTGTAGGCGATGCCGAGCCGCACCAGCGCATCGGCGAAGCCCATCACACCGAACCCGATGCGACGAATTCTCTTCGACAGCGCGTCGATCTCGGGCAGCGGATATTTGTTGACGTCGATGATGTTGTCGAGGAAGTGAACCGACAGATGGATATCGCGCTTGAGCGCGTCCCAATCCATCTGACCGTCCTTCACGTAGTAACCGACGTTGATCGAGCCGAGGTTGCAGACGTCGTACGGCAGCAGCGGCTGCTCGCCGCACGGATTCGTCGCCTCGTACTGTCCAACGTGCGGCACCGGATTGTAGCGGTTCGCCTCGTCGATGAAGAAACAACCTGGCTCACCCGTCCTCCAGGCTCCGTCGATCATCTTGTCCCAAACACTGCGAGCGTCGAGCTGGCCGGTGACCTTGCCGCTGCTCGGATCCCTGAGCTCGTAATTCGTGCCCGTCCTCACCGCATCCATGAACTTGTCGGTGACGGCAACGGAAATGTTGAAGTTCGTTATCTGGGTCAGGTCTTCCTTGCAGGTGATGAAGTCCATGATGTCCGGATGGTCAACGCGCAGAATTCCCATGTTGGCGCCGCGCCGCGTACCACCCTGCTTCACGGCGTCAGTCGACGCATCGTAGAGCTTCATGAACGACACGGGACCTGATGCAACCCCAGTGGTTGACCGGACCATCGACCCCTTGCCGCGCAGCTTCGAGAAACCAAACCCCGTTCCGCCGCCAGACTGGTGGATGAGCGCCATCGCCCGCAACGTGTCGTAAATGCCGTCGCGGCCGTTGGAGAGCGCGTCCTCGACTGGCAGCACGAAGCACGCGGACAGCTGACCGAGGGGGCGTCCCGCGTTCATGAGAGTCGGTGAGTTGGGCTCGAAGCGACGCTCTACCATCAGCCGGTAGAAGTTCTCGGCCATCCCCGTGACTTCGCCGTCGTTTGCACCGTACCTGCGATCCGCCTCGGCGACGGTTCCCGCCACTCGCCAGAACATCTCTTCCGGCTGTTCCACCGGCGTGCCCGTGCCGTCCTTGATCAGATATCGCTTTCCGATCACGGTACGTGCGTTGTCATTGAGCTGGGCGTCGCCTTGCGGCGGTGCGACGGGTATGGGCATTAGTTACAACTCTCCGCTATAAAAAAAGGTTGTCAAGAACTTGACGACTGGACTCGGAACAGTATGCTGGTGCATCGTGATTTCGATGCGGGCACGGAAGCTATCCCTATTCGTGAGTCCGCACCAGTCGTTAGTTATCTACAGTCCTGACAACGACTTACGTAATCCACATCACAGATGGGCGGACGGCCTCCGGTTTTCCACGTTGTGAGAAAACGAGCAAGCTTCTCCGAGATCAAGCACGGGTCATTCCGAAGTGTTCCGCCTAGGGCGAGTAGCCACCTTACTGTAAGTACACCAGAGGGCAGCGGTTAGATCGCCGTCGAACAGCCGAACTGCCCTCGCGTCACCAATGTGCGATCGGAGCAGAGTCGTGCCACTCCGCGCGTTACCAACCCTACGGCAAACGTACGTTTGCTTAGACACACGTGCTGTTGCGTGATCCTAGAAAGAAGCTCCGAACGTCACGTACGCCTGCGCCGTGCTCGCGCCCAGTTGCTCGCGATTGGCGAGTGCAAACGCCAGCCCCAGGCGCAGCCTCGCCTGAACATCGAGCTGCAGACCCGTATCAATGTTGAGCTCTGCGCCGGCCGAGCGCATCGTCGGATTCAGGACATCTGAGACTCGGCACACTCCATTCGTCGTGTCCACGCCAGCAGGGCAGAACGCGCGGCCTGCTTCGCCAAAGAGGGCTAGGGAAATCTTGTCGATGAAGACAGGTATGAACCTGAATCCGCGGGACGGCGCCGCGAGGGGAGCCCGATACTCGATGGTGCCCGAGTATGCGCGTATTCCCTGCTCCGCACTGACCGGATATCCGCGAACGCCAAAGGTCCGCCGGCGCTCGCCGAGCTCGACACCTGGAAAGACTTCGAGCTGGGTGCCGCTGATTCCTCCCGCCGAAAAGAGGTCGGCGCTGCGTTCGTCGGTGATTCCACCGGCTGCGCGCAACGCGATCACGTGATGCGCAAAGCCCGGCAGGTCCAGTGATTTGTACGCCGAAGTTACGGCGATGGCGCTACGCGTCGAGCTTCCGGAGGTTCCGCGCTGCCAACGCTGCCGTCCACTGACGCTCGCTCCTATTCCATCCTCGGCCGAGATGCTGAGACCGGGTCGGCGCGCGTTCGACCAGCCAGCAGAGCCAATGAGCGCGGGAAAGGAATGCGTTGTGTTGTAGAATCCGGGAAGCTGTGGGAGGAGCGTGGCGGGAGCAGTCGAATAAGTGATGCTCTCGATCTCGGCGCCGACGGATGCCACTGTGTAATTCCGGAATCTCGGGCGGACCAGGGTCGTTTGGAGCGACGCAATGCGCGACCGTTCGCTGATCGTCCCGATTTTGGGCGCGGTCGGACTGGCATCGGCGAAGACGGAGCCGTGTGAAAAGCTCTGCGAGGCGTACACGTCGACGAGCGGAAGTCCGAGTCCGGCGTAGCGGTACCACAGCCACGCCGAATTCTCATGGAATTCGTTGTTGCGCAGGGCCTCGACTGTGTAGCCATGGCGCCCGACGATGTCATAGCCGCTCGTGACCGCTCCAAACGATGTTCCATCGTCGGTAGTACTCTCGATGACAGGCGACCAGTAGCGAGGGAGGAGCGAGAGCCAGGGTGAGTACGGTCGCGAGCGGGATGTGTCGGCAGTGCCCAACGGCGGCATGCCGCTTACCAGATTCAGGCAAGTTGAGCAGCCGCCTCTCGGGCTCGTTCTCGAGCTGTCGGCGGCGGACAGCCGCAGCGAATCGGTGAGAGGCGCGACGCCGATGTGGTATCCGTCGGCGCTGAACAAGAGTACAGCCAGTTTGGTGCGGTCGGGCGATGTTTCGGGGGAGAACACCCCGGTGGCTGCGTCGGTGACCCGTGAGATTGTCGGCGAGAAAGTCGTCACGTCCGCGACATAGATCTGCGGTGAACCGCTTCGCTCCGATGAGAAGTAGATGCGCCTCCCATCACTCGACCAGCTCGGCCCCGAATTGATGGAGCGGGTAGCACCGAACGAATCAACCCGCTTTCCAGCGCTATCGAGTATCACGATCTCGGATCGTCCCCTGCTCTGCATCACCGCCGCGATGCGCGAGCCATCCGGAGACCAGCTCGGATCGGACGAGCCGTGTGGTCGCCGGAACGTCCTGGACGGCGACGATCTCTCCATCCGCGCGCGCATCGGGTGCACTCAACCTCGCGCCGTTGGTGAGCCGCACTTCGTCGCCGCCCCGCTCGACGTACAAATCGTTTCTGATGTGGTACGGCCCCAGAAACTCCGGCTGTGAGAACAAGATGCCTCCGTCCGGCATCCGCACGTTCGGGCTCATGCCGTTTCTCCGGCCGAGTCGGTGCTCTTTTCCTGTCAGCGTTACTTCGTAGGCGCCGGGCATCTCCCGCCCTTTGTTCCCCGCGTAAATGAGCGACGTGTCGTTGAGCCACCGCGGGAAGAGCGCGACGCGCCCGCCGCTGGTGACCTGTCGCCACCCCGGCATCACTTCGTGCGGTGCGCGCATCTCGCGTGCGAGAGAGTCCCGCCAGTGTTGCCAGGCCGTCTGGAATGACATTCCAAACGCACCTCGAGATGTGGGCGTGAGGATGAACGGAAACGGGGTCTTGGCGCCGCGCTCGACGAATTCGCGAATGCTTCCAGGCCCACGCGTCCGCGACAGGTAGTCGAATAGCAGCGACCCGTAGATATAGACGACCTCGCCACCCGGAAATCGAGACGTTCCCGGAGACAGCTCCTGCAGTGTCGGGACGCGATTGGCGAGCGCGGCTGCCCGCGCGATCATCGAGTGTTCCGAGCCCTCGAGGCGTCCGTATCCAGTCAACCTCGACTCGAAGTACACCGCCAGTCCCTCGACGACCCAGCTCGGCTCATAGGCGTTTGGAAAGAGCAGTGCGTTTCTGCCGAAGATTGCCTGACCCACGCGCCAGATTCCGCGAGTGCGATCGAGGTGGAAGATGTGCGTGAGCTCGTGGGTTATGACGAGCGCATTCCAATCGGCATAGCTCCGGAGCCCGGAGGCGTCTGTCGGCGGATGCGCGAAGACCACGATGCGGTTGGATGGAAACGGCGTGGCGTAACCGTTCACGAAGTCGACGTTGTCGGAGACGACGAGGTCGATCGTGCCTCGCGGCGGGACCAGCTCTGTCGCGAGCTCCGTGTAAGCTCGCTCCGCGTTGACCGCAGCCCGGCGGGCTTCCCGCTCCAGTGGCGGGGTGAAGTGAATGCGAAAGTGCCGCGTCTGGATCGTGCGCCAGTCGTCGTTCGGCGGAAGTTGTGCGCCGGCCGCGCGTGCCGCGCACAAGCATAGCGCGGCTGCGAGTGCGATCGCCCTCACTGCGATCGCGCCAGTGATGCGAAGTAGGTCTCGAGGCCGCGCGCGATCGCGGTGGCGTATGACTCCTGATATGTCGGCGTCCTCATCGCTGCTTCCTGGTCCGGCATGATGACGAAAGCTCCCTCGGTGAGGATGGACGGCATCCATGTGCCGCGTGCTACAGCGATGTTCTGAAACTTCGTCCCGTTGTCGCGAAGTCCGAGCTCGCTGAGGAGCGCCGCCTGCGTCACGACGCCGAGCGGAATCGATTGCGGCCAGAAATAAAGCGTGAGCGACCCGTTGTTGACAAATGGATTGACACCATCGGGAAAGGCATTGAGGTGAATCGAAACGAAAGCATTCGCGTTGGCGCGTCGGCTGATTATCGCACGCAACCCGAGATCGACGGGATCGTGTGTGGTCCGGGTCATGACGACGGTCGCTCCGCGCTGGGTCAGAAGATCCCTCAGCTTGAATCCGACGTCCAGCACCGCGTCGCCTTCGTATAATCCGGTCGGGCCCGTCGCGCCGGCCGGAGGATGTCCAGGATCGACAGTAATGGTGAGCCCGCGGAGCGGAGTCGCGGCATTCGCGATTCTGGGCGGTCGCCTGACCCTGAATGTGAGCGCGCCATTCTGCCAGAGGGCCAGGTACCCGAATGGTGCCCGGTTCAGGTTGATTCCGAAGCGAACCCGAGTCGGCTCGGGAGTCGAGCTCAGACTGTTCAGGTAGGTGTCGGCCGGCTGCGGCATCATGGACACTACAGGAGCTTCAGTCACACCGTACAGCAGGAGCGAGATCGAGCGGTCGGCCTCCTCGACCAGGTATGGCGGCGGTGGCCCTGTCATCGGAATTACGATGTCGATCCATTCCGCACCGGGCTCGACTCGAACTGTTCCGATACGGCGTACGGGCGCAGCCGAATCACCGACGAACGTGCCCGGTGCAGTGCTCGAAATGTTCTGTGTCTGGATCTCGCTTCTCAGCACCCAGCTCTCCTGCGCCGAATCGAGTTGAATACGCACGAAATCATCTCCGCTGGCCTTCTGCGAGCCTGTCGCCTTCACGACAGTCCCGGGAAACAGAAACCACTTGTATTCCTGGCCGTTGCCGGGAGCGGGGCGAGCGATCGTCACGCGGTCGGTATCGTTCACGGTCGACGCTGGCGCACCGAGCGTCACGTAGACGTTCCCGACGACGGGAAGCAGCGTATCGGGCTTCGGAACGGGGTTCAGGGTATCACCCACCGGCGGCACGCGGTGCATCGTATCGGGCAAGGGCGGAATTTTTACGGGCAGCGTGAGTCGCGCAGTTGCAGTCGCGTTTCCTGCGAGTAGCTCATAGCGAGGCGCGCTGTCCGGCGGAACTGGGAGCCAGCCCATGAAAGCTCCATTCGGCCAAACCGGAACGGCCACCCCGTTGATGCGAAGCGCCGCGTCGCCCGTCCCGACCGTTCCAAAAATGAAATTGGAATCGCGGACGGTGAGGAGTTGGTCAGGCTTCGGGTACGTCACTGTGATCTGCAGCGGACCGCGAACTTGCGGCACGGGTGGAAGCTTTGGATTGGGTGAGGGAATCACCGCGGGGATGAGCGGAACGGGCGGCGCCGGAGCGGGGACTGGAGCGGACGGTCGTCGCGGAGCCGCGCAGGACGCACCGGCGAAGGCGATGCAACACGAAAAAACCCTGAAGGTCGATGCTTTCATCTCGAGAATGTAGGTTGCACGTGTGATGGCGAGCCAGTCCATGTAATACGCATGGATGCGCGTAATACGCATGGGTAGTGCCCCAGTTCGTTCGCTCGCGCTATCTTTTCCCCACCGGAAGAGCAGCCTTCTCCCGTGACCTGATTACAACGCTCTTTTCGAGCCACAATTGATTGCAGAAATCTTCGGGATCTCGAATGTCGGCCTGATCAGGCACGACAAT
>Ga0193715_1000427_pt1 | contig 10461 bp, 9 predicted proteins | sample U2m2metaG_FD_143040 | JGI IMG/M metagenome (GOLD analysis project Ga0193715, IMG submission 143040) | Soil microbial communities from a riparian zone of the East river system, Colorado, United States - U2m2 | ecosystem: Environmental > Terrestrial > Soil > Riparian zone | place: USA: East River... | reverse complement strand
CATCAGTACGGATCTGTTTATGCCCCCAAAGTGCTTCTTAATAAATCCTTAAATGAAGGCTATAACCCGGATTACTTTGTTACCTACATAGAGACTAAATACCTTGCACCCTGAAGCCTAGCCTATTTTGATTATAGATATTTCATACTCTTTTTATACTATTTTTTACACGTTTACTAACCCACTCTGGACGCTCATTATTTCATCTAAATCAATTTCCATTAATTATAAATGCGCAAAAGTAAACTTTAAAGCTACCTTTACTCTTTAGTAGATAGAATCCCAATTTGGAACCGATAGCGTCGTGGGTACCGACGGAGGCGTTAACTTTTCGGGTTCGGGGGAACAGTGAAATTTTACATTAGTCCAATTGAGGCTGGCTGATGTAAACTATTTACAGTATTACCATGTTTGCTTAAAAAAAAGTAAAATATTGGTGATTGCTTACAAGAATCGCTAGAAACTATTACTCAACGTAGTCCGAGAGCGTCTTTTAGATCTATTTCGTGATCCTGCTCTTGTGCGATGATATTTCTTAATTTTTCGGACAAAGCAAATTCACCTGCGCGCTCTGCTTGACGGATTCTCTCCCTATAGTTCTTTATAGTTTCTTGCTCGGCTCTCAGATCGATTTCAAGCATTGTCCTGGAGTCTTTTGAATATTCGGCTTCTTTACCTTTTACAGAAGGGTCTCCACCCAAATAGTCGATCTGCCTAGCCACTTCCAAAGCGTGCGAGAGTTCTTGGGAAGCGTGTATTTTTAACTGCTCTGCTATATCTCCATACTCGGCCCCCTTTAACGTAGAACTGAAAACCACATATTGGATAATAGCCTTGTACTCTCTTGCAAGATCATCGTTCAATCCCCTGATAATTTCTTCCTTACTGGAAGATGACACTCCGTCTGCGTCTGCTGGTTCAGAATTTGTGCTTTTTGACACAGTCTTACGTCTATCTCTCTTCGTTTAAACTTTTTTGTTGCATTTTGAGCATAATACGATAACGTACGGAAACATAATACACGATATGACTGGGTGGGTCTTTCGTGGCCCACCAAACACCAAATTCTCTTAATTGAATCATTTTATCGTTTGTTGAACATAAGATAATGCGTCAATCCATAATAACACTCCACCTGGTGGGTTCAATACCAGCGCTTAAGGCCTAATGAAACGTCACCTATTTCAGTAACCAGTAAACTCTTCTATTTTTATTCTTTCATCAGGTACTTTCAATTCGTCTTTAAGAATTTGTTTCATAGCATTAAGCATAGCAGGTGGTCCACAAACATAGAACAAGGCGGATTCCAGTTCATTACCACTCAGGTATTTTTCTATCATTGCTTTATTTATTCTACCTTGTTCATATCGCCATTCATCAAGATTACTGGATTGTTCTTCTTCTGAGATGGTGTATATTATTTTTAGTTTATTATTATGTTTCAAGCAGTCATCAAATTCTGCTTTAAATAATGTATTCTCTATATTTCGGTTTGAATCAAACATTGTTATCTTTGAGGGAACTTGATTATCTGTAACGTACTTTACCATGCTCCTAAAGGGTGTAACGCCTATTCCACCCGAAAGAAATACTACGGTTTTGAATTATCATCTGGTAGGACAAATTCTCCCATCGGCGAGGTGATATTCACCTTGGATTCAATGTCTAAACTTCTAACTTCTTTTTGAAAGGAGTATCTCGTATTCTTGTAGTAATTAAAATACCATCCTCTGTTGGAGATGAGGCCAGGGTAAACGAGCGTGTAGGTCCTTTTGGATCCTCGTTTGTTCCCAGATCTACTATTGCATACTGTCCCGCCTTGTAGTCGAGATGATTATATTCATCATTTCTTGAAAATTTGAAAGACATAACATCTGTCCCTTTTTTTGCTGTCTTCTCAAGCAACTTTAATTGTAATTTCAGTGGTTTTGTTGGCACTATTTCTTCGTTGACTATCCCCCGTTGACCAGATACAGATTTATTATTGTTCTTTAGACTAGTATCACTAGGAAAAGTTTCTATCGAAATTTCTCCACTTTTTTCGTCAACAATTACAGAATAAGAGTTCAAATCACTAACCCAGCTTCTTTCAGGAGATGCTTTAGCATTGCGTATATCAAAAATTCCTTGATGCCATGGACAGATTAGATTATAACCTTCTAATAAGCCATCTTCTAAAGGACCTCCTTCATGTGAGCACACAGAATCCATGGCGAATAGTTTACCATTTAACATTACCAGTACAACTGATTTGCCTTCGATGTTTGTTTTTGCTAGCTTTCCTTCTTGAAAATCGGTCTTCTTTAGCCCAGTTTTGAGTGTAGGCGTCATTATATAATAATAAGTTACGAGACTTATAAGGCGTTTCCTGTTGTTTGATTCACCATATTGAATACCAATCATTCGTTGTTTACCATTAGTAGCAAAAGCTACATATCATATCAGACTTTATAGTATATGTCATGAGCGAATATGAAAACATGCGTACTGCTGATATTGTAGCTGAAGCTTTACTGGACTGGAAAGTTGAAGTCATTTTCGGGTTACCTGGTGATGGAATAAATGGATTTATGGAAGCATTAAGACGTAGACAGGATAGAATCAAATTCATCCTTGTGAGACATGAAGAATCGGCCGCTTTTATGGCTTGTGCATACGCAAAATATACTGGAAAACTTGGGGCGTGTCTTGCAACTTCAGGACCTGGTGCAATACACCTTTTGAATGGACTTTATGATGCAAAATCAGATAACACTCCTGTTATTGCCATTACGGGAAGCACATACTCCGATTTGATGAATTCAAGTTACCAACAGGACATAAACCTATTGAATCTTTTCTCCGACGTCTCAGTCTATAATAGCATGATAAGTGTTCCAGAACAAGCCGAGATGGCAGTGGACATTGCGTGCAGAACCGCTCTTGCACAAAGAGGAGTCAGCCACATAACAATTCCGATAGATATTCAAGAAAAGAAATTGAATGGTAACTATACTAGACATAATGTTGCCTACCACACCTCTAGTGTTTATGCTGCCGAAACAATTCCAAGTCAATCTTTACTAGTAAAAGCAGCCAAAATTCTTAATGAAGGTAGTAGGATCGTTCTACTTGTAGGACAAGGAGCACTTGATTCTGGAGAAGAGATAATTGCACTTGCAGAAAAATTGGGTGCTCCAGTTGTTAAAGCACTCTTGGGTAAAGCAGTAATTCCTGACGATAATCCATATAGTATCGGCGGTCTCGGTTTACTTGGAACAGAACCATCCAGTGATGCTATGAGTGAAGCAGATACGTTACTCATGGTTGGAACATCGTTTCCATATATTGATTATCTTCCAAAGCCTGGTCAAGCAAGAGGAATTCAAATTGATATAAAAGCTGAAAAGATAGGTCTTCGTTATCCTGTTGAAATTGGTCTAGTAGGTGATTCAAAGCTCATACTGTCTGCACTGCTTCCACTGCTAAATCAAAATGATAATCTAGAATTTTTAAATTCAAAACAACAAGCAATGAAAAGTTGGAATAGTTTATTGAAAGAGCAAAGTACTAGAACTGATAAGCCAATCAAGCCACAAGTTATTGCAAAAGCGGTCTCTGATGAACTGGAAGATAATGCAATTATTTCTACAGATTCCGGTACGAATACATCTTGGGCAGCTCGACACATAATTATTAGAAAAGGAATGAAATTTTCTGTATCAGGTACATTAGCTAGTATGGCATGTGGTTTGCCCTATGCGATAGCAGCGCAGATCGCATTCCCAGAAAGACAGTGCGTGGCGTTTGTTGGTGATGGTGGATTGACAATGCTGATGGGCGAATTTGCCACTGCTGTACAATATAATCTTCCAATAAAAATAATTGTTATCAAGAATAATACCTTAGGTATGATTAGATGGGAACAAATGGGATTCCTTGGAAACCCGGAATTTGGAGTTGAATTTTCTCCAATCGATTTTGCAAGGTTTGCTGAAGATTGTGGTGGCAAAGGATATGCTATCAATGAGCCATCCGAAATAAAATCTAAAATACATGAAGCTATGAAAGAACGAAAGCCAACCATAGTGGAAGCATATGTCGATCCATTTGAGCCACCCATGCCGCCAAAAGTAGAAATGGAGTTTGTCAGGAATTTGGCTGAATCATTTGCAAGAGGTCAGCCATACGCTAAAAGGATTGGCTTAACCCTATTCAGAAATAAGGTGCATGAAATATTAAAAAATATACATACCCATTCTCAAGCAGATAACTAAAGTATAGGGTGCTCAAAATCGATATAAGAAATGGCATTATGAAGTAAATAGAAGCCCTTATTACGAAGATAATAATTCACTCTTGTATCTATTTGAAATTATAAAGAAGATCTTGTAAGAACAAAATATTAAAAATAAGACCCGAAACATCGAATTATAAGCATATTCGTAAGAAAACTGATTACAATACTCACTATAAAAACAATTTACAGAAGTAACCTAGACCTATATGGAAAATCAGACTAATCTCTCTGGATCCGAATTGTTTACAATACGATTCCCGACGCGTTCTCAGTCATACATATTGACGTAATTACTGAATCTTCTACTATATTTTACTGATTAAAATTTATAGAAACTTAGGAGGTATAGTTATTATATATGCTCATAGACTTGAACTTGTGTTTGCAAAATTACCGAATTTATTGTCACCATATCCAATATTTATTATATTGAGCACGGTTTTGATAACAGCATCAGCTTCAGCCAATAATGCTTTACTAAATAGCAGTTGGGCACAAACAAATAATGGGATATGTGCCGATGATACGCAAAGTCCATTTGCGTCGAATCCTTTCCTAGAAAAATTAAGGGACAAATACTGTAAGCAATATCTAAAATCGGCCGAAAAAGATGACAAAATAAAAGCTCAGTTTAGCGAGCACGAAAATAAAAAAAGTGACAATTTACAAAAAGCAGAAGACAGAATACAGAAAAAATTACAAGAACTAAAAGATAGGTTAGAGAAAATCTTGTCAGATGAAGATGAGGAGCAGCAACCCTTACCAACAGAAGAACAAAAGAAAGTAGAAGAAGAGGATCAATTTGCTATTAAGGAACATAAATCTGAAAACGATAAAGACTGCAGAGATGGAAATGTTCTTGCTGGTGCTTCAAATGAGGAAGATTTGAAGGTGTTGGCAGAGTGTCAAGAAGCTGCAGGTGAAGTAGTTCACACTAAAAAAATGGATGATGGGGATTACAAGTTTCTTTTAGATGTGGAAGACAAATACAAGTATCTTTTAAATGAAAAAAATGACGATAAAACCGACGGATATTTAGTAGTAGAAATCGTTCCGCCAGATCAAGATTCCAAAGACATAGCGTTACCAGATTCAGGCGATAAAGTGCATGTATGGGGAGCATGGGTTACTGATAAACCCAAGGGATGGCATGAAATACACCCTGCTTGGAAAGTAGTTAAAGAGTAAAAATTCATTATTCTTTTTGTTTAATATTAGAAACCTGATAAAAGAGATATGATATCGACCAAATTATTAGGATTTGAACATGAGAAGAGAAAAAGCTGAATGGAGGTTAGTATAACCCTACTGCATTCAAGGTTCGATTCCCGACGAACTTGAATAAACTAATTTCTAATCCCCAGTAAAAGAAAACTTTAAAGCTTTACAAGTCCTATGATTGTAACAGAATCCCATTTTAGAACCGATAACGTCGTGGGTACCGACGGCTCCAAACCTATCAGCGTACATTATCTAATGATGAATGAGACAGCTCGAGCTCACAAGTTACTGGGAACTGGGCCAATGACCGGCAAGATAGTCTTGATTTGCAACTGATAATATGGATCCTGATATTAGCACTAAATCTATAGATACCTCTAAAAAGTATCCTAAGGCATTATCACTGATTCATTTTTCTTTATCAGGCGCCTTGAATAATGAGGCTCTCTTACCCCAGTCAAGGAACATTCCATATGCGTGGCGGGTCGCTATATTTCGTATTATGTCAGACAAGATTGCGATGATTTCTTCATTTGACATAACGGTATTGTACAGGAGAGTTTCAGCTGTCAAAACCTGAATTAACTCCTTCTGAGGTCTAGTCAAATTCAATTGCTCAAAGCTTCCAAACAAGTCCTTTGCCCAGCTGTTGACCTTAGGGTTTACAAAATCGATGGCCTTACCAAGATTCTCATCAGAAAACATGTTTCATTAAGTCTATAGACGTTAGAATAATAATACTTATGTAAAGGACTAATCACGAACACATGATGATGTTGTTGGCTAGACACCTCTTTTAATTGTCGGACAACCTTGGACATGCCTATGTTTCGAAGATAACAGATAAACTAAGTGACTCGAATCTGGTGGTTAGAAATAAATAAAAATGATTATTTCCCTATAAGCGAAGCTGGAAAATAGCTATTTTATTTGACTCCTCACATGCCTATCACAGATTCAGGTTTGAGCCTTGGACCGCACGATTAGCTTAGCCTTGCAGGTATCTGTATGGTGGAAGTCCGAAAATTGTGTCTATTTTTAGTCACAAACCTCAGCGCCCATACCAACAAGATTTAATTTATGTTTTATTTCAGAAAGGATGTAATTTTATTATATGTGTGACTTATATGACACATTTTGATATACAATTAACTTTACTTACGGGATAAACGTATAATAAAATAGAACGTTTATAATCTCGAGTAATAATTTTGAATATTTCTGTATTTTGATATTATATAAGGATGTTTTGATATTAAAAATATTGAAATTTGTATCTAATAATAAGTAACGATTATATAATAAGTGACATATACTAATGCACGATGAAAGAAACAAGATTGTTAAAAATACTGGTTGAGGAAAAGGCACTGGTGAAGTTGTTAAAGACAATTGGTGCTGGAAAAGAATATCCAACTAGAGTACTGTTAACTAAGTTGGGTGCATATGGATACGGACATAAAATGCTCCTTAAGGCGGAAAAGCGTGGACTCGTAGACCGAAAGAGCGTTAAAAATAAAGTATTCAACAAATTGACTGAAGACGGCAAAAAACTTGTGAAACTAGCAAGAGAGATAGGAGTATAAAAGACTTATTCCCTCCCAATTTATTTCCTCTTCATATCATTAAAATTATTAAAAATTGAATTATGAGATTTAAATTCCTGAAATCAAAATGTCTCGCGTTTTGTCAGTTATTGAAGAAATTCATTTATAACCTTCGGGATTATATGTTCTTCAGATAAGTTATCATTTATCTTAAAATCGTTCTATTTTGGATTCACATTGTAAACAATGTCAATCCCTCCCAGCCCACCTGAAAATACAATCCTTTATCCATTAGCTAACCCTCACTAAGGGTAAAATTTGAGTTTAATTGATGTGATAGTTAGGGCTGAATATTCAGTCATATCCCTCTGGACCCAGATGTAAATCATATAACTCGAATATTAAGGATTGAATCAGAACATATCAGGATTTCAATTTCATCAGAACAAGATTATTCGGTCAAGAGTTCTTTTTACTTTCATACATCCAGTTTACCAAACCCAACCCACCTACCTATTGTTTTAAATTAATCTTGATAGTTACGGTACCATCTGTTACATCAAATCTAGCTCCGGTTATTCCCAAATCCTTAACTATGTACCAAAACACCTTTTCTAAGAAAAGAGACCATTTTCTCCCAACTCCATGATTTATTATGTATGTCAAAGAACCTTCGCTAGATTCATGATCGAACTGCATGTTTGACACATTTAACCAAGAATCAAAGAGGTCGAGGATTACTGGTAAAGAATATTCTTTACTCATCATCAACAGTGTTTCTTCATACCCACTTTTCCTAAACTGTTCCGCAAGTCTTTCTATCTGATACTCAGCGAGATTATCAATAATAGGAATTAACAAGCATTTTGGAACAAACATAATTCCAGCCCTTTGTGCCGGAGAGTACCATTTAATGTATGATTTAATAATTTGGTTTGTCAGTGTATTTAATGATACCGTCTTCTGTTCGGACTCTTTGCGTAAATCATCTAACATTTCTTTATCTATCCTTAAAGTAAGAGATTCTGTTTGACGTTTTCGTTTATTCATAAATGTACCTTAACTGAGTGGTAAATGCGAATTAAATTCATGCAATTAATTGCAAATGAGTCATATAAAAAAATTGTCTCAAATTTTGGTTTTTAATTCTTGCTGTATTAAATATGATAGTTTTGCATCATTATTGATTATTGATATGCCAGAGAATTCTGAAGATTGTAAGATAGAAAATCATATTACGTCTTCAGACAACCAATTTTTGGCACAAGTCCAAAGCAAAGTTGGAGTATCAAATAAGGTTAGACAGAGAACCTCACCGTTAGTCGAAAAAAATCCACAATTGGAGATAGACGATTATGCGAAACTTACGAAAGTGAGATATTTTATGGTATGTGAGTCTTGTCTCTGGTGTGCATCTTATATCAAGAACCAAACAACTTTTACTAAATGTCCTCTTTGTCATAACGGAAAAATCGATTGTATGCCAATTGGCGAGGATGAAAACTATCTTTTCGATTATAGTCATTCTAAGGGTGTTGAATTGAAATTCGCCAATAATATTAGGTGCTGACTGGACATTGAATATAGCATATATGGAATCATCGTCGCAAATTGAAGCCAAAACTTGTGGATGCAGAGAAAAGAGTGTAAAGATAGCGTATTCATTCGTTGATACTTATCACAGTTTGTGTCTTTACAAGAAAGACATTATGTTAGGTCAGATATATGCCTGTGAGAGACTATTGAAGTATACTACTGATGAAATGGACAAAAGTGCGGTAATAAAAGAAATAGCAGAACTAAAGATGACCTTGGATTTGCTACCATAAGATAATCTTCGTTACATGTACCATCTATATTATAGATATCCACGAATATAACGATAATATAACAAGATTCACGACCCAATTGGTATCTTAATTTGCAACCTAACGACGTGTTCGACCCACAGACCATTGGATTTATAGATCCATTGGTGCACATTTTCGTTTAACAATCAATTCTTTAGACGCATCTGAAACATCAATAGATAAAGTTTATTTTTAATCAAAATCTCCAAATCAACAAAATCCTTTTGGCCTCTTACTTTACTATGTGATAATGAACCTCAGTTTCGCTGACTTTTACCTGATACTAATATAGAAAAGCGAAGACTTTGATAATTGACATTTTAAATCGATAATCCATTCCTATACGGTTATTGTATGGTATCCAGTAGCACCATTGGGAAACGAGGGCTCAACTCAGTAGTTTGGGTCTTACCTGTTTTGTCAGTTGCTCTAACTACAATGGCATAATTTTCTTTATTTGGTGGTACATATCCAGCTGTCCATAGTACCCAAGTGTACTGCGAGAGAGGATCCTTTACTTGGGCTGTTTTCCAGGTAGTCCCTCCATCAGTGCTAACCTCAATCTTAGCTATTCCTCTGTCTCCTGCAAATGCTATCCCCGCAATTGGAACTTTACTGCCGTAAGAGGGAGCTCCAGTTTCATCTAGCTTTCTGAATCTTTGTCTTGCCGGCGCCTGACCGGGAATTAATATGGACGAACCAGTTTTGTCCTCAGCGTTATTAGCCCATCCTAGTCGCTGCCAATAGCCCTCGTAAACCTTATCTACTAATTCAATTTCTGTTATCCACTTTGGATTCATCATTCCGTATAGACCTGGTACTATTGCCCTAACGGGGAATCCATGCTTCGGCGTAAGTGGAGTATAATTCATATCATATGCCAGTATAGTACCTTCCATTTGGGATCTCTCTATAGGTATTCCTACATCATAACCGTCGGCGCACCTAAACACGACATATTTTACATTTGGCTTAATTGCAGCCTTATCAAGCAGATAGCTTAAACGTACACCCTTCCAAAGAGCGGTACTTATTAGGTCGCCACCAACCTTGTTACTTATGCATTCTAATGTTACATATTCCTCTACTGAAGGCATTGCCTTAATCTGGTCATAGTTAATAGTCAATGGTTTTTCGACTAGCCCCTTTATTGTAAGATTCCAAGACTTTGAATCGACTTGCGGAACTATTGGATTGATATCAATCCTGTAAAACAAATATGTTGGAGTAACTTCAGAAGCAAGAAGTGGTATTAGATTTGGATCCTCGAAGCCTTTAGGTCTAGGTCCGGTCTGTGGTAACAGTGGGGTAGTCGATGCCGGTTCTTGTTCCTCATTTTGTCTGGAAAGAAGCCTATCAACCCCAAGAAAAATTATCGGTAATGCTACAGCCGAGCCTGCTAAGAGGCCAAGAAATGCTCTTCTACTATATTTAACACCCATAGTATCAAATGATTTATCAGGACTAGGCTTAGACTCAGGTGCCTCCATTGATTTTTCCTTAGCTCTACCGTGGAAGAATGATGAAAACACAAATCCAAAGGCAACCTGGCATGGAATAAGGG
>Ga0193715_1000426_pt1 | contig 10480 bp, 10 predicted proteins | sample U2m2metaG_FD_143040 | JGI IMG/M metagenome (GOLD analysis project Ga0193715, IMG submission 143040) | Soil microbial communities from a riparian zone of the East river system, Colorado, United States - U2m2 | ecosystem: Environmental > Terrestrial > Soil > Riparian zone | place: USA: East River... | reverse complement strand
TATCTCAGTCTGGAAAGGGAGTTTGCCACGCTTTCGAATTGGAACGAAGCCGACACCGAGCTCGTAGGCGACCGCTGATCCAAAGAGAAACCCGCGCGCATCGATCCCAACGATCTTATCAATTTTCCTCCCGCGGCAACGATCCAAAAACAGATCGATGGACGCATGGAAAAGGACCGGATCGCTCAAGATCGGCGTAATATCTTTGAATACGATACCTTTTTTTGGAAAGTCGGGCACATCGCGCACGGCTGCGCGGAGTTTTTCAAGTATATCCAAAGCCATCGGCGCGAACGCTAGCGGACCTGGGGCAGACGTCAATCGCCGCTCGCTTCTGCAGCATGTAATACCAACACGTGAGGCTTCTAAGAGCAAAACGATAGAGCACAGATTGCGAAGGGGAAAGCCACCTCTTACAGTATCTTTGTTCTTGTGGATCGAGATCTTCTAATTATTTCGACAATCTGTTTCCTCGCGGCAGTGGTGCGGACAGGGATCACTTTGCGTGCTGGTATTTTTCGACCCGGAAAATTTAATTTTCTGGCGATCGGACTGGGTTTTGTTTTTCAAACGGCGTTTTTGTCGATACGCGGTCATTCGCTGGGGCGTTGTCCGCTAACGAACTTGTTTGAGGTTTTCATCTTTCTCGCCTGGTCTGTAGCGTTGATCTACATGCTGGTCGGCCCGACCTACCGCCTATCGCTGATGGGCGCGTTCACTGCGCCGCTGGTAGTCATCCTGCAAGGCTTCGCGTTAATTGCGCCACTCGACGTTCGTCATCTGGTAAAGGTCCCGGCCAATTCCGCGCTGGAGTTTCATGCATCGGTTTCGCTGATAGCCTATGGCGCGTTCGCCCTCGCCTGCATCGCCGGGGTAATGTATCTGGTGCAGGAGCGCCAGCTCAAGACACATCAATTACATTCGATTTTTTATCATCTGCCGCCGCTGACTGATCTCTTTGCTGCAATCACACGTTTGCTTTGGTGGGGCTTCATTCTGTATACGATCGGGATTATCGGTGGCTTTTTTACAGGACGACCCCTGCCACGCGTGCAAGTGGTGGCTGCCGTTGGCGTCTGGTTGCTCTACGCGGCTATCTTGCAAGGTCGGTATCTTCGTCGAATCGCGCCAAAGCGGGTTGCTGCGCTGTGCATAATCGGATTTAGCGCGGCTCTGACTCTTCTTTGGGGTATCACGTTCTCGGCGCAAACACACTCGGTCCCATGAATCTTTTCTGCGTCGGCCTGAGTCATCACACTGCCAACGTCGAAACGCGTGAACGTTTTGCCGGCGGCGCCGGCGCCCGGTCTACCCTTCGTCAGGCGGGTTGCACTGAAGCGCTGGTGCTCGCTACATGTAACCGCGTGGAAGTGTATGGTGCGTCAGAGAAGCGCGTGTCGACGGATCAAATTGCTCATTGCTTGTTGCAAAACAATGAAGTCAGTGACCGCGGCCACAGTGAAGCGTTGCCGTTTTACCGCTATGAAGCTGAAAAGTGCGTACAACATCTGTTCCGCGTCGCTTCCGGGCTCGATTCGATGGTCGTAGGCGAGACGGAGATTCTTGGCCAGGCAAAAAAAGCTTATCAATCTGCGCGTACATCCGGTGCGGTTGGGCCCTGCCTTCATCGGCTGTTTCAACGGGCTTTTCGTGTTGCCAAACAGGTCCGCACGCATACAGAAATCACCCGCGGTTCTGTGTCGGTCGGCTCGGTCGCGGTCGACCTGGCTCAAAAAATTTTCGGCGAGCTCGGGAATTGCAGCGTTTTGGTTTTAGGAGCGGGTGAAACGAGCGAGCGCACGGCGCGCGCGCTGGTTTCCCGAGGGGTGATCGATCTGCGCGTGAGCAATCGTTCAAATGATCGCGCCCGGGAGTTGGCACAACGCGTAGGTGGCCAGGCTGTCCATTTCGATCAATGGCCGCAGCAATGCTGCGAGATCGATATCCTGATTACATCTACTTCTTCCGAAGCTCCATTGCTGACTCCGGCAAACCTGGGTCCCATGTTGGCCGATCGAATCGATCGCCCACTTTTCATCATTGATATCGCCGTTCCACGCGATGTCGATCCTACCGTGAATGAAATGGAAGGCGTGTACCTTTACGACATCGATGCGTTGCGCTCTGTCGCGGAGCAGTCGCTTGCCGTGCGCCGTCAACAGATGGCTTCTGCCGAAGCGATCATTGCCGAGCATGTCTCAGATTTCCTCGAGAAAATTTCGTGGGAACCGGGTGGCGCTTCGCAAAACACGGGGCATCCGCCGGTTGCTGACAGTACGCTGCGCGCATCGTAGCCATAGGGCCCCGAACGCTTCCCCTGCCCTCTATCGCAGGCTACATTTCTGCGATGACAAAAAAAATCATCCTGGGCACGCGCGGCAGTGAGCTGGCACGTGCGCAAGCCCGGTTGGTTGAAAAAGCAATTCAAACGGCGCGACCGCACACGGGAATCGAGACGAGAATCATCGCGACGCAAGGCGATAAAGCCACGCGGCTCGAGCGTCAGGCTGGTCGCAAAGGATTGTTCACGGCTGAAATCGAGCGAGCCCTTCTCGTACAAGATATCGATATTGCGGTCCACAGCGCAAAAGATCTTCCTAGTGAAATGAATCCAGACGCAGAAATCGCCGCAGTTCTTCCTCGTGCACCGGTGGATGATGTGGTGATTTCCAAACGTCCGGGCGGTTTTGCTTCGCTGCCGTACGGCGCGATTGTTGCCACCGGTAGCGTAAGAAGAAAGCGCCAGTTACTTTGGAAACGCGCAGATCTCAAAGTTGTCGACCTTCGCGGGAACGTTCCGACACGGCTGCGCAAATTGCTCGAGAACAATTGGGACGCAATCGTACTGGCTCGTGCGGGACTTGAACGCCTCAGTCACTCGCCCACTCTCGACGAAATCAGCCTCAACGGCGGCCAATTTTTCGGTGAGATCCTTCCGCGCGAAACCTTCTTGCCCGCAGGCGGTCAGGGAATCATTGCGATTCAAGTTCGCGCCAATGATCAAACCATGAAGGGAATTGCCGACCTTGTGAACGATCGCGAGACATTGCTTTGTTTGCGCGCCGAACGAGAGTTTCTCCGTTTGTTGCAGGGCGACTGTAATTGTCCGGTAGGCGTGCTGGCGACAATTGAGAACGACAAGATGAAACTGAGGGGGCAATTGTTTACTGATCAATCAACAGGGCCATGTGAAGCCGAAGTGAAAGGCATTCACGATGAGGGTGAACGTTTGGCATCGCACTTGTTGAAGGCGTTGCGAGCATGAGCTCGAGCAAGAGCAGGATTGGGAGCGGAAAGGTTTACCTGGCGGGCGCCGGGCCGGGCGACCTCGGTTTGGTAACATTGCGCGCCAAGGAGTGCATCGAGAACGCAGATGTGATCGTTTACGACCATTTAGCTAACCCTGAGACGCTCGGCTGGGCGCGGGATGACGCCGAAATTATTGAGGCTGGCAAAACGCCTGGCGAATCGCGAATCAGCCAAAATGAAATTAATGAATTGCTGATCGAGAAAGCGCGTGAAGGAAAGCAGGTCGTTCGGTTAAAAGGAGGAGACCCATTTGTGTTTGGTCGAGGCGCCGAGGAAGCGCAGGTGTTAGCCGACGCGGGTATTCCATTCGAAATTGTGCCTGGAATTACTTCGTCTATCGCCGGGCCGGCGTATGCGGGCATTCCCATCACGCACCGGGCGCACAATTCTCATGTCACATTTTTTACGGGACACGAAGACCCGGCGAAAATGAAAAGTGCAATCGATTACGCTGCGCTGGCGAAACTTGGCGGCACCCAGGTCATGTTGATGGGCGTGGAACGCCTCGGACCGATCACGAGCGAAATGATGAAGCACGGTGTGCGCAGCGATTTGCCAGTGGCATTGATTCGCTGGGCGACTACAGGCCAGCAAGAAACGCTCACCGGAACACTTGCAGATATTGCCCAAAAAGCGGTCGCCAGTGATTTCGCGGCGCCTGCCGTAGCAGTATTTGGAGAAGTTGTGGCGTTGCGGGACAAGCTCAATTGGTACGAAACACGCCCGCTGCTTGGGAAAAGAATTGTCGTTACGCGGACAAGAAAACAAGCCAGCGTGTTAAGCGGCAAACTGCGCGCGCTGGGTGCCCACGTCATCGAACTGCCCACTATTCGAATCGAGCCACCGAGTGATTTGCGCGAATTCGCAGAGCTTGTGCAGGACGCACACGTTTACGACTGGATCGTGTTCACCAGCGCAAACGGTGTCGATGGGTTTTTCGATATCTTCTTTAAATTATACGACGATGCGCGCGAGATCGGCGGCGCCCGGATCGCCGCCATTGGTCCGGCCACCGCACAACGGGTAAAAGACTTTCATCTGCACGTTGATCTTCAGCCCAAAGAATTCGTGGCCGAGGAGATAGTGCGGGAGTTCAAGAAACAGGGAAGCGTTGAAAATTTGAAGATTCTTTTGGTACGCGCAGAAAAAGCGCGGGATGTGCTTCCGAAAGGTCTCTCGACCCTGGGGGCAATTGTGGACGAAGGATTTGCTTATCGGACCATGCCCGAGACGCGCGACATTAGCGGTGCGCGCGGACAGCTGGCGAACGACGGAGCAGATTTAATCACGTTCACCAGTTCTTCGACGGTGGAAAATTTTCTCGCACTCGGGATACCGTGGCCGAAAGGAATGCAAGTTGCCAGCATCGGTCCAATCACGTCGCAGACGGCGCGCGACCATGGTTTGAAGATCGACATCGAAGCTCACCGACACGATATCGACGGTTTGGTGGACGCGATCAGGAGGTTTTTCGAGAAAAGGTGAACGCCAAAAGTTAAATCAATATCGGAACGGCTTGAGGCCGCCCAACCTTTTTCAACTTTCTAACATTCTAACTTTTAACTTCTGTTCAGTTTACGGATTGAATCGGAACTTGGTTCGGCCTCGCTTCGCGTTGGCTTTCGCTTTGCGACGGTGCTTTTGCGAAGGCGTCTCGAAGGCGCGCAAACGGCGGACCTCCTCGAGAATGCCCTCGGCATCCAGCTTGTTTTTCAGCCGCTTCAGCGCGCGATCGACGGGCTCACCTTTACGAACGATCACTTCTGGCATCATTAATCACTCCTGACTTTAACGATAGATTCCTAATCGGCGAGCGGGAGCCTACTCGGGGCCGGCGTCCCCGTCAAATCTGCTCGAAAAAGGGCTGAAAGACCCCCAAAACTGCCGCTACAACGAAGCGATTGGCGCGAGAGCCGGCCTCCAAAATGGCTCAACGCTGGGCAAGAGGATTGGCTGCTGCCGCTTTTTCGGTAATTTCGCGTCGCAGGGCCGTCGCACCACCGCCGCGGGCGCGCGTCCACCACAGCACGATGGGCGAGGCGATAAAGATGGAGGAGTAGGTACCAACAATTACGCCAATGATGATTGCCAGCGAAAAATCCCGAAGCACCGCGCCACCAAAGAAGAACAGGCACAGAATCGGAATAAGCGTCACAGTGCTTGTAAGAATGGTTCGGCTCAGAGTCTGGTTGATGCTCGAGTTCATGATTTCGTCGATGGTCCCGCGCCTCCCGCTGGCCAGACCCTCTCGGATCCGGTCGTAAACGACGATGGTATCGTTGATGGAATAACCGGCGATGGTCAGCACTGCGCCAATCATCGTCAGCGTAAGTTCGCGGCCGAGAAGCGAGAACACGCCAACCGTCATGAAGACGTCGTGCAACAGTGCGACAATGGCTCCCACGGCAAACGCAAGTTCGAAGCGGAACGTCACGAAAATCAAAATCCCAACAATGCCCAGCCCGAGTGCAATCAACGAGCTTTTTGCCAGCTCACCGCCTACGAGCGCACCGACGCGTTCCGAGCCTTCCACTTTAAAACCAGTGTTTGGAAGCGTCTGCATGATTTGCTTTTCCACCTTGTCGCTGGTGTTCAGTGGCGTGCGGATGGTGATGTAGCCCTTGCCGGCTTGCGTGGACTCCTGAATTGACGCATCGGCAAATCCGAGTGGCTCTAACGCGTGGCGGACCTGCCCGATATCAATCTTGCCAGGCGCGCTCAGTGTGATCATATCGCCACCGCGAAAATCCACGCCAAAATTTCGTTCGCCCCGGAGGTAAAAGGCGCCGGCGCCAGCGATCAGCAGCGCCAGCGAGCACATGCACGCGATAAAGCCTTTGCCGAGGAAATTGATATTCTGCGCTGAAATCAAGTGCAGCATCGAGATGCGTTTCAGCCGCCCTGTATCGACCAGCCAGCCGAGCGCGTTGCGGCCCACGATGAGCGCTGTAAAAAGCGATGCGAAAATACCGAACGTGAGTGAAACCGCGAAGCCCCTTACAGGTCCTCGCGCCTGCCAGAACAGAATAATCGCGGTGATCAGCGTTGTGACGTTTGCGTCAAAGATCGAACTGAACGCTTTTTCGTAAGCAGTGTTGAGCGCCACCTTGAGCGATTTCCCGAGAGCCATCTCCTCGCGCAATCGCTCGTAGATGAGGACGTTCGCATCCACGGAAAGTCCAATCGTCAAAATAATGCCGGCAATGCCAGGCAATGTGAGGACGAAATGAAACATCGCAAGCGCGCCGACGAGCAAAATGAGATTGATGATCAGGGCTAGATTTGCGACTATACCGGGAATTTTGTAGTAGATGCCCACGCACACGAGGGTGATGATCAGGCCGATCAAACCAGCGAGAATGCTGGCCCGAATAGAGTCTGCACCCAGTGTGGGCGAGATGCTGCGCTCTTCCTCGATGCTCACAGGCGTTTGCAGCGGGTTCTGCAACACGCTTGCCAGACCCCGCGCCTCTTCTTCGGTAAATTTTCCCGTGATTTGGGCGTCGCCCCCATAGATGGCGTCCTGGATCACAGGCGCAGATTGGATGATCCCATCAAGCACAATCGCGAAGCGATGATGAATGTTTGCAGCCGTAATGTTGCCGAACTGCTTGGCGCCTTCGCTATCGAATCGCAAATGAACTACCCAACCGTCTCGCTCATAAGAGGCGCCCGCATTCGAAACTCGGTCACCGGCCAAGTCGGCTTTCTTCTTTACCAGCAATCGTTCCTCGACCGGTTTTTCTTCCTCGCCCTGATGTTTATGAGTTTCGATCCTGTACTCTGGCGGAATTACTTGTTTCCCCTGGTCGATTTCGCGTAATCGCTCGCCGTTATCCGGATAAACCATGCGGAACTCGAGCTTCGCTACCCGGGACAGCTGATCGCGTGCTTCCTGAATCTTGGCGGTGTCCAGACCTGGAATCTGGACCAGAATCCGATCGCTCCCGACCGGACTGATTATCGGTTCGCTGACTCCAAAAACGTCAATACGCTTTCGAATCACCTCGACCGCCTGGTCGAGCATCCCCTTGGTCACTTCTTTGTCGCCGCCCTTCAGTCGGATGAGGAAAGATGTGCCGCCTTGGATGTCGAGACCGAGCGCGATCGTCTTCTGGGGCGGCCAGATCGTGGCGATGCTAAAGACGACGAGCACCAGCAAGAGCGCGGTGGCGAGCAAGCGTTTCCGCAACCCTTGATCGGTGGCGAAATACCACCCGAAAAGGACGAGCATCGCGAGCCCGACAATAAATGTAATCCCAGGGGTCATTCCGATTTTAACGATTTAGCGATTCAACTTTCATCGACTATCGACCATCAGCTTTCAACTATGAGCTTTCTTTGAGCACTGTCGCGATGGCCGATTTTTCCATCTCGATTTTGACGTTGTCGGCTACTTTCACCAGCACGGTATTCTCCTTCACATTCGAGATTAAGCCGTGGATGCCGGCATTGGTCACGACCCGGTCTCCGGTTTTCAAACTCGTGATTAATTGCTGTTGCTGTTGCTGCCGCTTCTTCTGCGGTCGGATCATCACAAAGTACATGATGACGAAAATGAAAATCAGCGGTATGAAAAATGAGCCAATACCGCCGCCCGGCCCCTGTTGAGGAGCCGCGCTTTGCGCCTGAGCAAGAAACGTCTGGAACATATTTAGAATTGGAGAGCGCACCTTAAACGCGAAAGCGTTCCCTGCAATCGTTCTTTCGCGCCGCTCGTATTATCGACTGGCTTGCCGAGTGTAACTCGCCGCGTTTGCATTCACAAAATCAACAAAGGCCGCTTTCGCCAAGCCTTCAGCAGTACAGTCTTTCGCTCTTGTCCACGATGGCTAGCGAAGACTGGAGGTAAGGGGATTCGAACCCCTGGCCTTCTCATTGCGAACGAGACGCTCTACCAACTGAGCTATACCCCCCGTTTACCTATGAAAACCGAGCCGAAACGAGCCGCCAAAAATTCCATTTACACACCTATTTTTTATACTCGAACGGATCTCCTGTCGATTAGGTCGACATGTTTCGCCCCGGCCATCGTACATCATTTCTTCTCCTGATTGCTTTTCTGCAGCCCTTCAACGTATATCAGATTGTTTCGCGCGTCGATATTGTTGGGATTGATCCGCACTGCAGCTTTGAGTTCTTCTATCGCCTCGGAAATTCGACCCATCTGTGCCAGGGCAGCTCCCAGATTACTGTGCGCGTCGGCAGAATTCGGACTCATGCGCAAGGTCTGCTTGTAATGGTCTATTGCCTCTGAAGCTCGACCTGTTTGGGCCAAGGCGTTGCCTAGGTTATTGTGCGCATGGGCATAAGTAGGATCGATCCGCAAAGCCTCCTTGCATTGCTCTATCGCCGCTGAGGTTCGGCCTGTTACCAACAACGCATAGCCTAGGTTATTGTGTGCCTCAGCGTAATCAGGATCGATCCGCAACGCCTCCGTGAACTGATCTATTGCCTCCGGAGTTCGGCCTTTTCGGAGCAGGGCATTGCCCAAACTATAGTGGGCTACCGCAGGCTTGATTCGCAACTCGTCTTTAAACAGATTCATTGCCTCCGGAATTCGGTTCGCCTGGTATAGGATGTCAACAAGATGATCGTACGCCAACCAACAAGCAGGATTATGAGCAATAGTCGTCCGATAAAGCGTCTCCGCGTTGTTATACATTCGGCTTTGTTGCCAGGTCAGGAGAAACAGTACTCCAGCGATCACTAGGGTGACTCCGGGCTCGAGCCAAGCGTACCCAGGTTTCAATCGCGTCGCCAGTAGGACAATCCCACTGGCGCAAGGCGTGATGATTCCCAGGCAGGCCAGGTATTGCCAGTGATCGGCTACAAAGGAATACAGAAAAAAATAAATGTTGGCAAAACCCAGCGAAGGCAACAACAGGACCATATAGACGAGCACTCCAGCCAATGGAGTTCGGGACCACCGGCGCAGACTCCATAAAATCCCAAGCAACACTAGGACAGCGAGCGGAAAAATATATTGCCACGGCACGGCAGCGCTAATCTCCCATCGCGGATAAACGAACATCAGGTTCGACGGCCAGAGCAGTTTCCAAAGGTAAAACCAAAAGGCCCGCCCGGCTATCAAGCAGCGGTCAAGCAGGGAAAGATCCAGCATTCTCGCTCTGTAACCGATGTTGCCGTATTCCACCCAGCGGGTCATCAACCCCGCTGCCGCCGAGAAGAAAAAGAACGGGATCAATGGGACGACATCGCGCCGCCAGGAAATCGCGCCTCGTTTCCACCAGAAAATCACCAGCAACGCCAAAGGCAGCGTTACAATGGCCGTTTTACTCAGCAATCCCAGAAGAAAGAGGCCGAGGGCCAAAGCATAACTCCGTCTGCTGTGATTCTCGTCAAACCTGAGATACCAGAGTGTCGCCGCGAGCGCAAAGACTCCGGAAAGGGTATTCTTACGCTCCGCAATCCAGGCCACCGTTTCCACATTCACCGGATGCAACGCGAAAATGGTTGCTGCCAGTTCTGCTCCCGGGACTCGCAAGACCCGAACGATTCTTAACACCAGCACGACACAACCAATGTGCAGAAGCACATTGACGATGTGATACCCAGTGATCGAATCGCCCCAAAGCTTTTGCTGGAGCCAATAGGAAGTATGAAGAAGCGGATAGTATTGCTGGGTGGTTCTTGGCACGAACCAGATGCGCCTCAAGCCATCTAGTGTTCGCAATTCAGGACCGCCAATGTGCGGGTCGTCGTCCCATAAAACCCCCCCGTGCCAAGCGGGGTGATACGCCAGCATCGTGACCACGGCCAGAACCAGGCAGAAAAACCAGTCACGTTTCGACCAACTCATGACTAGAACCTATCTCATAAATAGGGAACGGGTGCGTTGCTGCGTAAACGATCCTCAAGAGATTCTTCTGTATCGAGAATTTCTTGCCCCATGCTTTTCAGCATCGACGCGGTTGTAACATAGCCATTCCGGGGATCAATTTTCACTACCGCTACGCCCTTCCCAGTTAGACCTTTATCACGTGCTTCGCACGGATAAGCTGGCGGCAACGAATACGTAGGTGCATATTCGCTCACATCAAAGTAGAAAACGCGCTTCGGTTTCGGGAAACCCATCGCCCCAAACTTCCTCAAAAGTAGCAACGTGATAAGATTTCCCGTTGTAATGGACGACGATCCGGGTCCCGAC
>Ga0193715_1000425_pt1 | contig 10497 bp, 9 predicted proteins | sample U2m2metaG_FD_143040 | JGI IMG/M metagenome (GOLD analysis project Ga0193715, IMG submission 143040) | Soil microbial communities from a riparian zone of the East river system, Colorado, United States - U2m2 | ecosystem: Environmental > Terrestrial > Soil > Riparian zone | place: USA: East River... | reverse complement strand
CAGACCGCGGACTTCCTGCTATACAATAGGCAGCGTGGAGGGAGGGCAGAATGCCGAATTCCATTAAGAGCATCAGGACGATCGCGCTCGTAGGCCAGGCGGGCAGCGGCAAGACCACACTGGCCGAGTGCCTGCTCGCGAAAGCAGGAGCAGTTCACGCCGCTGGGAGCGTCGAGCGGGGCACTACAGTTTGCGACTACGCCCCCGGAGAAAAACAGCTCGGCCACTCACTTAAGCTCGCGGTGGCGAGCTTCGATGCAAAAGACGGGGACGAGCCGATCCGCGTGCATTTGCTCGATACACCGGGCTACCCGGACTTCGCTGGGCACGCCTTTCCCGCGCTGGCGGCGGTCGAGACCGCGGCGATCGTCATCAACGCGCAGAACGGCATCGAGATGATGACCGGCCGATTCATGCAGTACGCGCAGAAGCGCGGGCTCGACCGGATGATCATCGTCAACAAGATCGACGGCATGAACGTCGATTGCGCAGATCTGCTCGACCGCATCCAGCAGACCTTCGGGAAGGAATGCCTGCCGCTGAACCTTCCGGCCGGCAACCGCACCAAAGTTTCGGACTGCTTCTTCGCGCCATCCGGTGAGGCCGACTTCTCATCGGTGGAGGAGGCGCACCGGCGGCTTGTCGAGCAGGTCGTGGAGGTGGATGAAAATCTCACCGAGAAGTATCTCGAAAAGGGTGAGGTTACGCCGGAAGAGCTACATGAGCCCCTCGAGCAAGCAATGCGCGAGGGGCATTTGATTCCTGTCGTCTTCACTTCCGCCAGGACGGGTGCGGGCATCTCGGAACTGTTGGAGGTCATCGTCAAGCTGCTGGCGAATCCGACCGAGGGAAATCCTCCGGTCTACGTGAGCACACCGACGGGGATTGACGGCGACATCAAGGACATCACGGCGATTCCCGATCCGGGCAAGCACGCGCTCGCGCACGTCTTCAAGATCGAAACCGATCCCTACATCGGACGCATCGCTGTATTCCGCGTGCACCAGGGACGCCTGACCCCGAACATGCAGCTCTACATCGGCGAGGGTCGGAAGCCCATCAGGCCTGGTCACCTCTACGTGCTGCGCGGGAAAACGCAGACCGAAGTGCAGGAGGCAATTCCCGGCGACATCTGCGCCATCGCCAGGATCGAAGAGATCCAGTTCGATCAGATCCTGCACGACTCCCCCGTGGAGGCTCACCTGCACGCTCGCCCGCTCGAGCTGCCGACATCCGTCTTCGGTTTGGCCGTGGTGCCGAAAAAGCGAGGCGATGAGCAGAAGGTTTCCGATGTGCTGCACAAGATGGCGGCCGAGGATCCCTGCTTCCGCATCGAGCACAACGCGCAGACGAACGAGACCGTGATGCGGGGCCTGGGCGAGATGCACCTCAAAACGATCCTCGATAAAATGGCCTCGCAGTACAAGATCGAGCTCGACACCCACCCGCCGTCGGTTCCGTTCCGCGAGACCATCGGCTCCAAGGCCGACGGTCACAGCCGCCACAAGAAGCAAACCGGTGGGGCTGGACAGTTTGGTGAGGTGTTCCTGAAGGTGGAGCCGCTACCGCGCGGCAAGGGTTTCGAATTCGTCAACGCCGTGAAGGGCGGGACGATCCCCAGCCAATACATCCCGTCGGTTGAGAAAGGCGTGCGCAACGTTCTCCAGAACGGTTTCGTCGCCGGCTTCCCGCTGCAGGACGTGCGCGTCATCGTCTATGACGGCAAGAGTCATCCGGTGGATTCGAAGGACGTCGCGTTCATGTCCGCCGGCCGCAAAGCATTTCTCGACGCGCTCGCCAAGGCGCGGCCGATTGTTCTCGAGCCGATCGTCAACGTCGAGATCGTGACGCCCGAAGAGAAGATGGGCGACATCGCGGGCGAGCTCTCCGCGCACCGCGGTCAGATCAGGGGCTCGGACTCGCCGCGTCCCGGCGTTCTGCAGATCTCAGCGCAGGCGCCGCTGTCAGAGCTCGAGCAGTTTCCCGCGCGGTTGAAATCGATTACCGCGGGGCGTGGGTCGTACAGTTTGGAGTTCAGTCATTACGAGCCGGCGCCGGCGCTGCTGCAGCAGAAGCTCCAGGCGGCGCATAGGCCACAGGCGGAGGCGGAGTAGGGAGAAAGGAACGCTGACGACCGAGGCCCGAGGACTAATGGCATCGATAATCGCGGACTAATCGAGGAGACCGGACCAACTGAGAATGTGGCAATGGTCCTCGCTCCGCAGTTAGTCCGCGTTCATAGATGCCGTGAGTCCTCGGGCCTCGGTCCCCCCTATTGTCGGACCTCCGCCGACTGGATCGTCTGCTCAAAGAGCTGCATCAACTTCTCGAATCCAAGCTCCGCGTTTGCCTGGTCGTACACGCGCCCGCCGGGAATCATCCAGCCGTGCTTGGCGTCGTACATCTCGCTCTGGTAATCGCCGCTCCATGAGCGCAGCGCCCACTCGAATTTCTCGATCGCCTCGGTAGACATACTCTGGTCGTTGGTGGCGTGGCCGAAGTAGAGCCGCGCTTTCACGCGCGGCAGGACGAGATGCGGGCTGTCGATCGTGTCGGTGAACAATCCGCCGCCGTGAAATGAAGCGGCGGCGGCGATGCGATCAGGTCGCATCGCCGCGGCGAGCAACGCGAACTTGCCGGCGAAGCAGAACCCGATGACGCCCATCGGTCCGTTGCCGACGAACGGCTGTGACGCCAGAAAATCGACGTACGCCGAGCCGTCGCGCTCCATTGCCGCCGTCGTCATCGGAGCCTTGAGCTCGGCGAAACGCTGCCGGGAGCGCTCGTCGGCGAAATCGGGCTCGGACGGAAAGACCGGCGTTTTCGATACCCGGTAGAAAATGTTTGGGGTCAGCACTACGAAGCCGCGCTCGGCGATGCGCTTCGACTGCTCGGCGAACGCGGGGCGGAAGCCGAGTCCGTCGGTGAGGTTGATGATGGCGGGGAGCGGGTCGTCGGAGTCCGGGCGGACAAGGAGTGCTTCAGTGACTCCGTCGGCGGCGGGAATCTCGAGGTTTTCCTGGATCATGCTGGTGGGGGCGCGAGTTGGAGTGGACGCGGGTTTCGGCACCTGATCTTACTCGCAAATATCCTGCTTGGAACTGACGGCGGATAGGGATTGGATCGGCGCAGCGCTATGCCACAGCCGCCGGTGCGGGCCCCGCGTCCACCAATTTCTTGGTGACGGGCTCTATTCGAAAGTTGAGGCCTTCCAGCGTGCGCGCGCCCAGCAACACGAGATCGCCGGTCTCTCCGAACACGACGTCATCAATGGTTCGTTTGCCAGCGACATGGACAAACGCACCGCCCACCCAGCGCTCGAGAATCGTTCCGTCTGCCTGGCGGAAGTGCGCCTTGTTATATCGCTCTATCCCCAGGAATTCGAGCACCTCGGCCGGGACCCACGACAATTCGGCACCAGTGTCCACGAGTACGGACCTGAGCTTTCTTCTCTCGCCCGGGCGGGCGGGGTTCTCGATCTCGACATCTACACGGAAGGTTCCCACGTCGTCGGGCATAGTCGCTCCACAGGTGACGTCGAGTAGTACTATATCGTTGCGGAGCGTGTCAACGCGTCGCGACCTTTAGGTTTGCGGGCATTCGCCCAATCAGCTCTGGACCTTTATCTGACTGACCACAGAGGACTAGCCCTAGCGCTGCTCGTCATCGCATGTGCGCCGGCGATGCACGCGCCACCGGTGCCCGCGACGCCGGCTCGCGAGCTCGCACCCGGCGTGTCGTACAGTCAATTCACCGATCCGCGTGGCCCGTGGGCGTTCAATCTCGTTCGCGTCGATCTGCGACGCGCGAATATCGAAGTCCGGAGCGCTCGCGCTTTCGATCAGCTGAAGGGTCGCGAGCGCGTCAGCGACATGGTTCGCCGAGTCAACACAACCGGTGTGCGGGTACTGGCGGCGGTGAATGCCGACTTCTTCAACCTCGAATCGGGGGAGAACGAGAACAACCAGGTGATCGCCGGCGAGTGGTGGAAGGGCCTCAAGGTCACCGACTCGCCTTACGACACGTACGACAACGCGCACGTTCAATTCGGAATCGACGCCGCGCGACGGCCATTGATCGACCGGTTCATTCTCGATGCCAAGGCGTGGGATCGCGGCGTGATGACGCCGATCATCACGGTCAACTTCAATCCGTCGGGCAAGCCGGAAGGAACCGCCCTTTACACGTCGCGCTATGGCGCAACGACACCTCACGACACCACTCGGCGCACAGCGGAGGCGGCGTTGATGTCCGCCGGGAAACGGGCTGACACCTTGCTGTTCGTCCGCCGGGGGGCGATCTCCGCAACTTCTGGATCCAGCATCCCGACGGGAGGTGCTGTGCTCGCCGCTTACGGTTCCGGCCTTCGCGCGGACGAGGTTCAGAAGATGGGTGATGGCGATACGGTGAAGATTTTGCTCGCGACATTGCCGCGCATCCCGCGCGGTGCGGCGCCGGTGATGATCATTGGCGGCTGGCCGCGCATCCTGCGCGACGGCGAGAACGTGGCGGGCGAATCCGCTACTATGGAAGGTACGATCTCCCGAAACGCCGAGGCGCGCCATCCGCGCACGGCGGTCGGATTCTCGCGCGACAGCTCCACGTTGTTTGTGCTCACCGTCGACGGCCGTTCCGAGAACAGCGGTGGCATGACGCTCGTCGAGCTCGCGAACGTGATGCGCGAGCTCGGTGCCTGGCAGGCAATGAACTTCGATGGTGGCGGATCGACGACGATGGTCATCGACGGGAAAGTCGTCAACCACCCTTCCGACAAGGAGGGAGAGCGCGCCGTGGGAAACGCGCTTCTCGTGGTCGCGCACTAGCTACCGTTTCTGCGGGATGAGATTTCCGTCCAAATCCCGATGCTCCACGGGTCCCAGTTTCAGCGCGGCGAGCTGCGGCTCGATCTTCACCGCATCGCCCACGGCAATTACATGCATCCTGTCCATTCGCAGATATCGCCGCGCAGCGTCGAGTGCGCCGCTCGACGTCACCGCTCCAAACCGGGCGGGAAGCTTCGAGAAATAGTCCAGTCCAAGTCCATAGACGTACGTAGCTGAATAGTTGTTTGCCGCGCGACTGCTCGTCTCAAAATCGCCCGGCAAGGACCTGATGTAGGAATCCCTGGCCAGCTTCAGCTCGTCGGGCCCCAGGGGTGTCGAGCGAATCCGGTTCAACTCCGTCATGATCTCTGATACGGATGCGCCCGTGACATCGGCGCGAACACCGCTCGCCACGGCAAATGGTCCGCCGGCTCGGCGAAAATCGAAGTATGACCACGCGCCGTAAGTGTAGCCGTGAGCCTCACGCAGGTTCAGGTTGATGCGGCTCGAGAACATTCCCCCCAACGCAGTATTCATCAGTGTGATGGCATCGTAGTCGGGCGTCGATCGCGGAGGGCCGATCAAGCCGACGCGTAGCTGCGTTTGTGGCGCATCGGGAAGATTCACCACCACGATCTTCGCATCCGTCGTCGTGGCCCCACCGAAGCGGGTGGTCACCGGTGCGCCACGAGACCACGAGCCGAATTCCCGCTCTGCCAGGCCCTTTAGCTCCGTGGGATCGATTTTTCCGACGACGACCAGCGCCGCGTTGTTGGGTACGAACGCGCTCCTCCAGAAGCTGACCAGCTCGGCACGATTCGTCGCCTTGATCGAAGCCTCGGTGCCGACTTGAGCGTATCCATACGGGTGGCGCGGACCGTAGAGCGCCATACCCAAAACTCGTGGGGCGATCGACCACGGATCCTGGCGGGCTTGGGCGAGATCACCGAGTCTGCTCGTTTTCAAACGAGCGATTTCTGCGTCGCTGAACTCAGGATGTAGAGCGACGTCGGCGAGCAAATGGAGGGCGGCTGGAAAGTTCGCCGTCAGCGACCGGACCGTCACGCTTGACTGATCCATCGTCGAGGCGGTTTGAAGCGTGGCACCTAGTCGCGCCGCCTCGTCGGCGATAGCAGCTGCACTGCGGGTTGTCGTGCCTTTGTCGAGAATTGCGACGGCAAAATCCCCGACGCCGGGCTTGTCGATCGGGCTCGCGTCGTCGCCCGTCCGCACTACCAGGTTGGCGGCGACGACCGGCAGACCCGGCCGCTCGTCGTAGATCACCGTCAATCCGTTCGTAAGCGTGAGCGCCACTTGCCGGCGGCGACGCCCGCCATGCCGCAGGCGCGTTGATCGATTCATTCGCTGATTCGACGGTGGGATGAGTGTTCGGTATCTCGGCGCCAAGGTCTCGCTTGCCGGGCAGCCCGTAGACGACGACGCGCTTATCGTTCGTCAGCTGTTGCTGTGCGAACGCTGTGATACTGGCTGGCGTCGCGTCGCGGAATCGCTGGATGTCGCGCTCCAGATAGTCCGGGCTCCCGAAGTAGTGATTGTATTGATTCAGACGGTCGGCGACGCCGCCGAAGCCGTTGAGGCGCTCGAGACCGCGAATGAGATTGGTCTCAATAGTATTTCGCGCTCGCTCCAGCTCCGCCGCCGTCGGACCCTCTGCGCGAAAGCGAGCGAGCTCGGCGTTCAACACATTCTCGAGCTCCGCTGCCGTGTGTCCTGGCTTCGCCGTCGCGTAGAGCTCAAAGATCGAACCGAGGAGCTCGGATTGAAGTACGATGGCGACGTCCTGCGCGATCTGCTTGTCGTAGACGAGGGACTTGTACAGCCGACTGGATTTGTCACCGGCCAGTATTTGTGCGGTGAGTCCAGCTTCCGCGTCGCCAGGCTTGTAGATCGCCGGCGTCAGCCAGCCGATGTAGACGCGTGGGAGCTCCACCTGATCCGAGACGGTGAGTCGCTGTTCCGAGGTGACCGGTGGCGTCGTAGCGGTGATTTTGGGCACCACCGGTCCGCGAGCGAGTGGCCCGAAGTATTTCTCGACCAATTGCTTCGCGTCGGCGGGATCGAAATCTCCGACGATCGCCAGGCTCGCGTTGTTGGGCGCGTAGTACTGCTTGAAGAAGCGCCGCACATCCTCGAGCTTCGCCGCCTGGATGTCGGCGTGAGACCCGATGACGTAAGCGTAATACGGGTGCGTTGCGGGAAAGAGGCGGTGGAACAGCGCCTCTTCGACCATTCCGTACGGAACGTTCTCGGTGCTTTGTCTGCGCTCGTTCCGAACAACGTCCTGCTGGGTCGAAAGATTCTTCTGATCGAGCTTGTCGATCAGATATCCCATGCGGTCCGACTCGAGCCAAAGTGCGAGCGCGAGCTGGTCAGCGGGAACCGTCTCGAAATAATTGGTCCGGTCGAAATCCGTCGTGCCATTGTATTCGCTGGAACCGGCGCCTTCGAGATAACGGAAATGCTCGTTGGCCTTCACGTCTCTCGACCCCTGGAACATCATGTGCTCGAACAGGTGCGCGAAGCCGGTGCGGCCCGCCTCTTCGTTCGCCGGGCCCACGTGGTACCAGAGATTAACCGCCACCAGCGGAAGCCGATGATCCTCGGACAGGATGACTTCCAACCCATTCGCCAGCTGATATTTCTCAAACGCAATATGAGGGATGTCCTGCGCTTCGATGGCCGGCGGCGGAGACGCGATTGCGAACGCAGTCGTGAGCAGGAGGAGAGAGCGTGCGGCCGTGCGCGACATATGCTGACTCCTGGGTGGGGTTCCTACTTTAACCCCATCTGCTCGAATGGTCAAACTACGGGCCACCAGCAGAAGCTCCAGGCCGCGCACCAGCCGCAGGCCGAGGCGGAACAGGGTGTTATTGCTTCAGCTGATAGAATATCCTGTCGATAGTTTGCCCACCCATCTGGAATCCTTTCCCGATGACGCCGAGTCCGAATGCGGTGACGCCTTTGTCGGTCGGGCTCTCGAACCTGGTCTTGTTGATGAAGACTCCCTCTAATGGCTCGGACGCGACGTCCGCATAGACCCTTTTCGCGGTGATCAGAGCGCCGCGAATCTGGCCGTCTCTCAGTTGGAAACTGCGCGAGACACCTGAGTCACCGTTGAGCGGCTCGTAGCCGGTGCCTTCGACTTTGCCGTCACGATCGACGCGAAGCCGCAAGGAAAAGCCGAGCTCGGCCTCCTCGTACTCGCCGGAATAATCAGCCGGGTTTTGTTTGACCACGGGCACACTGCGCACGTCGAGGTATTTCTCCTTTCTGACGCCGCGCTTTTCCTTCACCACGTGCTTGCTCTTGTTGAACGAAGCGACGATCGCGCGAGTGCGCGACTCGGCCGCGGCAACGCCTGGCTGCTGTGTCGCTCCAACGCGGGCGCAAAAAACGCTCGCCGCGAGAGCACCGAGTAGCTGAGCGGAGTGGGAAAGCTTCACGATCTCTCCTGTAGGGTCTATCCTTTGACACCAACAGTCCCAAGAGTGTTGAGGAGGCTTTAACCGTTCTGAGCCTTGCCGTGGAAGCAGTCTTGGACGCATCGTTGGGAATGATCCGGCCGCTTGCCGTAGCTGCCAGCGCGATCGTCTTGTTGATCGGCGCCGATCGCGCTGCGTCGCCGCGTGTCACAATCGACACGGGCACACTCGAAGGTCTCGACACAGCCGGCGTTATGGTGTTTCGCGGCATCCCCTACGCGCGACCGCCTGTTGGTCCGCTTCGTTGGAGAGCCCCGCTACCAACCAGGCTCTGGCGTGGCGTCCGGGATGCGAAGCAGCTTGGGCAGAACTGCATCCAGCACCAGCCTTGGCCCGACATCGATCCATTCAAAGCCGGCGTGTCGGAGGATTGCCTCTTTCTCAACGTCTGGACGAATTCGCTCGACAAGCGCGCCGCGCGTCCGGTGTTGGTGTGGATTCATGGTGGCGGATTCTGGGCCGGGTTCGGCGGCGAAGAACGCCACAACGGTGCGCGCCTCGCGAAAAAGGGTGCGGTCGTCGTCACCCTCAACTATCGGCTCGGCCCCTTCGGTTTTCTGGCGCATCCGGCGTTCGTGGCAGAGTCGCCGTACCGTGCTGCCGGTAACTACGGACTCCTCGACCAGATCGCGGCGTTGCGGTGGGTGCAACGCAACATCGGGCGCTTCGGTGGCGATCCGTCACGCGTGACGATCTTCGGCGAATCCGCCGGCGGAATGAGCGTCGGCTCGCTGATCGCGTCGCCGTTGGCCAAAGGACTTTTTCAGCGCGCGATTCTGGAGAGCGGCACCGGAGTCAGCATTGGCGTCGCTCCGCGCGACACCGCGCAGGCGATCGCGCTCAAGTTCGCTGAGTCATTGCGCGTGCGCGGAGTTGGCGCGGACGCGGCGACGCGCCTTCGCGCTCTCAATCCGGATGCTCTCCTCGCCGCTTCACTCAAGCTCGGCTCACCCGGTGAGCCGCGGTTCTTCCCGACTGTCGATGGATGGGTATTGCCGCACGCCGTCGATTCAATCCTGGCGGGCGGCGCGGCGAATCTGGTTCCTGTCATCGCCGGCACGAACCGCGACGAAGGCGACGAATGGATGGGCGCGCCGACACGCACGTTCGCTCGACTCATGTCGGCGCGTGGAGCGCCGACTTACGTGTACATGTTCTCGCGCGTGGGAGACGATAGCGCGAACCGGGCACGCGGAGCCTACCACAGCGCGGAGATCACCTTCGTCTTCGGTCGGCCGCGCCCGTTGCAGTCGAGCGCGGGCTCGACCGCTTACGACTCAAAGGTGGCCGAGGCGATGAGCGACTACTGGGTCGCGTTCGCTACCAGCGGCGATCCAAATGGTCCACCAACCGCTGGAAAGTGGCCGCGCTGGCCGCGATACGAACCAGCGACGGATGCATTGCTCGAGATCGGGCCCGAGATCGCTCCGCGCGAGCTGGTCAAACGCGCGGTCTACGATTCACTTGATGCAGTCGCTCGATCGCGTGGACGCATTCGGCCACCTGGCGGCATACCCAGATGAGACTGATCATCGGACGCCTCACGGCTGCGAACTGGGTCGCGCACCTCGTGCTCATTCTCGCCGCGGCAGCAGCAGCGGCTGGCCTCGCCAGCGCCGAGGGCGACATGCTTCGGAAAGTGATTACGGTTTTTCTGATTGTGCTGGTGCTGATGCTCATAGCCCAGGTCCCGGTCGAGCAGCGGCCCCCCGAGGGACGGGTCAGCTATGGATTCCCTTACGCCATATGCGCAGCTGCATCGATACTCATGCTCGTTGGCACCTCCGTGACATCCGACTGGCTCCTGGCCAGAGTCATTCAGGTGAGTGCCCTCCTTTTCGCGATCGGGGTCCTCGTGTTCGCGTTCCAGGTTCAAGGCCTGCTGCGTTCGGCTTGACACCCCACGGCCAGCAGCTGATCAATGGTCGATGGTGTGAGGAGAAAAACACCTACCATCATTTTCCCTTGAGACCTACAGACGAAGCGTGGCGCTCGGCCCAGATTCCCGTTCGTAGCAAGTCGTATCGACACGAACGCAGGATGAGGTCGAACACCATGTCACACATTACACGAATTCTCAGCGCTTCATTCCTACTCGCATTGGCCGCCTGTGGTGGCGGGACGGGCCCATATGGCTCGAAGTCGCAGTCCCCACCCCCTCCTCCGCCGGC
>Ga0193715_1000424_pt1 | contig 10508 bp, 9 predicted proteins | sample U2m2metaG_FD_143040 | JGI IMG/M metagenome (GOLD analysis project Ga0193715, IMG submission 143040) | Soil microbial communities from a riparian zone of the East river system, Colorado, United States - U2m2 | ecosystem: Environmental > Terrestrial > Soil > Riparian zone | place: USA: East River... | reverse complement strand
TTCCAATGCCTCTATCTTTTGTGGAAGTGTACTTTCTTCGTAAAAGACGATATTCTCATCAAATCCTCCTACCTGGACAACGAATTCCTTTCTAAAGAAGCGTGCTGATTCGATTGCTGAGCCGACATACAGACTCTTTTCGAAATCCCTCACTCTTATCCAAAATCCGGAACCAATTGAATGTTCTGGGATTATTACTCCGCCAATCCTATTGTCGGAAGAAGAGATTGTAACACATTCTTCAATTACATGAGGCTCCAATATCATGTCTGAATCTACGAAAAACAAAAAATCACATCTAGATTTCAATATGCCAAAATTTTTTGCTGTTGTTCTCTCGCCCTCAATTGAAAAGATATTTGTAGCAAACCTAGATGCAATTTCAACTGTATTATCAGAAGAAAATCCATCAATGACGAGAATCTGGAGATTCTTATAAGTTTGCGATAGGATGGATTCTAAACATTTCTCGATCGTCCCGGCAGAATTCCTAGTTGGAACAATCACTGAAACACAGGTTTCTAGACTATGATTGTACAAATTATCTTTCTTCATGTCCAACAATTTCACAATCTGAAAGTAAACGCAGATCCCCTACCAACTAATATCTTTCAATTAAATGAAACTTATTAAGGGTTCAGAAGTGTTATCAAAGTATTGACGGCAGTCGAATCTAATTTAGATTTTTACTGGTCTGGAATAAAAGAGGTTGTTAATTATTTTCGCTTCACTTCCCTTTCAGAATATATTTGAATCATGGATAGCAATTTCAAAAAAATGTGACCAGTTCGTTTTGGGATGTTGTCTATTATATCAATGATACATTAGAGCGTGCAATTGATGAAAATGCTTCTTCACGAATTCAGCATCGAAATTACGAACAGAAATCATATAGAATAATCTTTGCCTGATTCTGTTCTTGGGATGTCCTTTAGATGATCTAAGAAAAATACGTTGGTTAATCTGAACATAGCACCTTCATTATTCAGCATAAGGATCAACTACGAAAACTTCAAGAAGGAGGAGGGATTAAGTAAAAATTAGATGAAGCTCTAATAGAAATAACTAAGAGCCAAATACAAATCGGTAAAAATAGTCCATTGCCCCATCTCTTAATATATGCCAATCCTAAAGCCGCAGGTATCTGGAATGGAATATCATAAAAAATTCTTGTTTGAATTATCCAATCACCTATCAGAAAAGGTATTATACCTATCGAAAGAAACGCTAAAATAAGAATGCTCTCTGGCTTCAACAGGCTAGACCGATAGAGCCAATATATTGCAAGCGAAAGGATTATCATATTGTTGAATTGACCTCCCACAAAAGAATATGTTGTTCGGGACAGATTAGTCCATCTTTGAGTGAACTGCTCTGGGCCGATGTTAGTCAGACGAGCCCATTTTATATCGCCTTCAATACCACCTGCAGAATTAGTTATGACCATTTTGACAAAATCTGTCGCAAAGGAAGCCACTAAGACTATGGCGACAAGAGCTATCCTCTTTTTTTCATAATATTTCAGCTTTAGACTAGCTACTAAAAAAATTGCTATAACAAGCACGAAGATTGTCCAAGTATAAACATGGCTAAAGAGTAAGATCATGATAAGTATGGAGTAACATATGAGGCTCATCTTGTTCCCCCTATTTAGAAATCTAACAAGAAACAAAATTGACAAAAAACCAATTGTGAGTGCGAACCAGTTTGCATAAAAACCCCCGTATATCCCGATAGTGGTGTGGAATGACACTGACGTGAGAAAAGATGCAAGAAGGGATGCAATATCACTGGAAGTCAACTCTCGAGTCAAGAAATACACAACAAGAAGAAGAACAGGACCCAGTAGTATAGGCAGATGTTCAAAAGTGGAAAACGGATTACCGTTTGTTAATTTCACAAGTCCAAACAAAAATAGTAGTGTGAGTCCCCTATCTCCGTGGTTTTGTTTAACAAATGCTTGACCTATCAATTCCTGTACGCTGCTTGAATTTTTTAACAAATGCTTGACCTATCAATTCCTGTACGCTGCTTGAATTTGCCAATCGACCTACCCATACAACGTAGTAATCCGTATCAGCTCCAATCCGCTGATTATCTTTATTAATGGTTGGAAGATGAGGAATGATACCGATTGTTATCGAAAGTAGCACAAAAAATAAAAGGCAAATGGCCTTGGTTCTTGATCTTATACTATCGCTAGCGGAAGAAAATGAGTCAACTCTAATTCCCCTGATTCTTATCGATACATGCATTAATTGGGTCGATAATAGCTTCAGCGGCAAAGAGAAGATCAGCAAAACGATCAAGATAGCAGAAATGCCGCCAAAAAGAATGAAGATCTCATATGAGTAATTCCTCAAAGGTACAGAAGATGTTTGAATAGAAAAAATCGGCAAAGAAACTGCAAATATCCCCAAAAATCCTATTACGAACGCAATAAAGGAAGTGTGATTCATAATCAAACTGTTCGTTTTATTTCGCAAATTCTTCTTTTCGGGCCGAAGTATATTGTAAATAACAAATAACATCACAAGAGGAAAAGAGATTAAAGCAGCAATATCTAGAAGAGCCATCATGGCCGGTGTCTTACTTACTGCGCCTAGAATAGCCATGCCACCATAAAATCCAATGATTGGGAATTTTACCTTTCCCTTAAGTGCCAGCGTCATCCACAGAAGCGTAGCAGATGCAATTATTATGTGGTCGACATATGTATCAATTACATATGCATCAAAAAAACTGATATAGGTAACACGATTCTGTAGCGGAAAAATAACTACCTTAAAAAACGATCCAAGAGTATAGATATAAAATAGCGAGATTAATGCTAAAGCACTGGAAGTCCCAACTGCTACAACAGAAGTATCTTTTCCCAAGAACTTTGTTATGTAAATAAGAGGCTTCATGGGATAGTCAGTAATTTATTTACTTTACACCGTTAGTCATAAGAACTATTTTTTAATAATATTATATCGAGGCTCAGGTTGCTAAAGTTTTCCTCTTGCTTTTCAAATCAATTATCAAATCAATTATTACTAATAGAGATTTCCGTTTATTATAGATTTTATGGGGATAAAAATATCGCATTTGTTAATAAGCTGCATGGTACATTAAAAATGTATAATGTATAAAATCGACTGAATTTGGATAGGCAAACCTTGAGTGCATAGAATCATGCTTTCAAGAGAAAAGCTGAAAAGTAAGTATCATTCGTTGTATAGATATTAGTAATCGGAAAGATGGATTTGATCGGTACTAAAACAAAATTAATGGCCATATTGCTTGCGTCGGCCGTAATAGCCATATTAGCTGTACATAGCGAAGAGACTTTGTCGACTAGTTATTCAGTCTATGGTGTAAATGCCTCCTCTTTTAATATTTCATCTGAGAGGGCAGGTCGTTCAGTCGTGCAAGTTACCAGTAAGATTCCTACATTTTTGCTTAATATTCCCGTAACAAACTCTACCGAGTTAAGTTCAGGATTTTTCTATGATGCCAATGGACATGTAATCACTACTTACCACGGAGTAGTAGGTTCAACTGCTGTGTACATAACACTTGCAGATGGAAAAAGGTACTCTGCAATAATTAAAAGCAGTGATCCCTATAACGATATAGCTGTACTTGAAATTCTTGGAAATGTAGCGCATGAAGCAGTACCTCTTGAGATTGGAAACTCATCTAATCTCTTGACTGGCGAACAGGTTGTGACTGTTGGCCATCCAAAGCTGGAGGGTCAAGGGTTTGGCAATTCAATTACTTCCGGAATAATAAGCAATACTAAATTTCTATTACAAGATACCAAACTTGCATTACTTATCCCAGATATAATTCAAACAGACGCTATAATAAATCCTGGCAATTCTGGCGGGCCCTTACTAAATGCACAGGGACAGGTTATTGGAATTATCTATGGTAGAATCTTTCCCACAGTTTTCTTGCCTGGTAATCAATATCCTGGTCTAACGCTTGCAATCCCTTCAAATGTCTTGACACGGGTAGTACCGGTGCTCATTGAAAAAGGTAACTACACTCATCCTTTTCTCGGTCTTTCTGGATGTACTTTGACGCCAGATATTGCAAACAAGACAAGTCTACTGTTTGGGGATTTAAAAGGCGTCATCGTAAACTCAGTTGTGAAGGATGGACCTGCAGATAAGGCAGGTATAAATGGAAGCAGTACCGACAAGTTTTCCAAGACTCATGTCGGCGATCTAATAATTGCTATCGACGGACATCCTGTCACAGAGATTCAAGATTTGATCTCGTATATTGATAATCACAAATCAGTCTTCGACCACACCACATTGAAGGTCTTTCGGCATGGTCAGGTCTTAGAAAAGGAGGTAATTCTTCAAGGGTTGTTATCGCCTTTACAGTACCTTCAAACGCTACCGTCATGCCCATCTCTGTCTTAGCGACATATTATTTCGATATAAACGAAATAATGGTACTAACTTGTAAGCCAAATTGTTTCTGCTATCGAATAGTAAAATAAATCATTGTCTCCAATGCAAGATTCGTAGAAATATTATATTCTTGCACATCTAATGCGAGTCAAGTAGTGTTTCGAATAATTGAAGAAACTGAACTCATACTATGTGGCAGCGTCAATCGCAATTGTTATTTTTTGTAGGCCTTCATCTGCTAAAATCACTTTAACTCTCATCACTTTAACACGATTTATACTTGTACACTTGTACTGACATTTTCGATAATTATTTATGGATGATATTTACGTAGTATATTCGAAGCTCGCTCTAAGACTTCAACTTCAATTCCTCAACTCCAATTATCGCAGCGTCTTGGTCAATACCTTCAATTTTCCTAATATCAAAATATAGGTTCGCAATTCGATCTTTTTTTGAAGTGATTTGAGCACAGAATTACTAAAATAATAATCAGTCTTATCTATATCATGCAAAGATACGTAGTACATCTTGCTAACATAAGATATACACCTAAAGATGCCCATAAATTGCTCAATACTGCAAGAGACTTGCTTCGGGATACCGGAAGTCTGGTCGTAGATACTCGTGTCTCAGCGCGGTATATCGAACTCGACACCTTTATACCTGAAAGTAAAAGTATTAATGATATCGTCGAAATGCTTGTAGATATTATGCCAGTAGTAGAATATGAGCATATCGTTGAAAAAAATCTTCCAAAGGAAGTTCAAAAGGAGGGGAAAAGGATCTGTTAAATGGATTAATTTTAATTGCGGCAGCCTTTGTTCACGATCAAAAAGATGAAGGCAACATCTGCATCTCCATCCTACAAAGAGCCATGAAAAAACTTGAAAATAGTAACGGCACGTACTTTGGCATAGAAGTGGATAAAGTCAAAGCTCATGTAATGGAGATATTAGATACACAAAAGATTGATCATTTTGCACTATAGGGATATTGGCGACTTTATCTTGGCAATCTATGTTATATCCCTTCCAAATTTATCTAATGATTGTTGATCATTAGAAATTAAGGCTTGTCGAGATCTGTAATAATAATGAAATGATATAATTTATCTATACTATTCTATAAATGCTGTGTGTTATGTTGCAGGAAAATAAAACAGGAATTCAATAAGAGCTGCTGTTTCCTAACGATCTATGGGTTTTGCATAAATATGGTAGGGTTCGAATTCAGTTATCTTATGAAGCTGAGTAACTTGGTATCTACATCGAGATAGAAGGTCTTGTATATCGTTTTCTGAAATACCATTTTCTTTCAGCATCTTCGGATGTACTTCACATATAAGATTTTGAATAATGGCTGCAGAAAGAGAATTTTGGAGTCCCTTTAGGGCAAAAAACTCATATCCTTCAATATCCATAATAAGTACATTTATTTTATGAATTTTTAAATCTTCGATAATAGTGTCTAGAGTTTGCACTTCTACAGACTTCCCCCTTCCTTCAGAAACTACTCTGTGCATTGCGGAGCTTGGACCATCTTGCAAAAATGCTTTCGAAGGTCGGTTTCCAACAGCAATATTGAAAATCAGTATGTTAGAAAGATGCATAAGATCTGCATTCATTTTAATCCGTTTACAATTTTCCTGATCAGCATCTATTGATATAATCTTCCCCGCCTTTCTTGCTGCGAGAACTGTGTAATATCCTATCCATGCTCCTACATCAAATACCACTCCGCCTTCTTCGACAAGATCTAAGAACTTCTTCGTGATTTTAGGCTCGAAGGCATCAAAAACGATCGCTCTTTCTGCAGGCTTGGAAAGATCTATATTCATCAAAAGGTCGCCAGAGATCTTATACGCTTTCACAGTTTCCTTTTTATAAATATGATCGTATATTGTAGTCAACGTTTTTCCAATTTTTGAATAATATGCGTATTCCAGAACTTGTCCAGGAATCAAACGTATTATTCTTGTAAATATCATAAATATACAATTAACTATATCCCACAAGATTTTAATATTCTGGCGAATCTTTTGTCAATACTGTCAAGTATATTAAAGGCATTAATTATAAGATAACTAATTTATTGATTATTATACCTGATTTATCGGCCACGTAATTCTATAAGGTATAAGTGCGAGCAATAATTATCGCAATTCACTAATAATAAGACAACAATTAGATTCCATATAATATGGATAGCCACAAAATCGTTGCTTTAGTGCTGGTGACATTTGCTACTCTTATGGTAATAAGCGCTGCAGTGGAAGTGCCAGACCAAGCAATGGGAGAAAAGAGAAATGAAAAGATCGTATGCATGAACAACAATTGTCAGCAGACAGTTTGTGTTAATGATAATCCGTGTAAGAGTTCACCTTACAGACCAGAACAAAATCAAGTCAATTCAACCAATCTATCATCCGAATTACCAGAGAATTAAATCCTAGAAGGTAAGGATAGGCTTTAAAGATCATGAACTTTCTAGGTCTATTAAGGAACAACAGTAAGACTCGATGTGAGTAAAAATACCGCGCTCCAGTCCTTTATTAGGTTGAACACTTATATGCCCAATTTTGTGAAGATGTAGATAATTAGCCTAAACTATCTCTTTTGGGTTACTATCTGACTCTTGCTCTAAGAGCTTTTCACTAACATGTCAAAAAAAATTTGACAAGTAATAAATAAATGTATGCTTGTACCTCCTCAAATAATAATGACTGCTGAACTGAAAGTCCATCCAACCTTCTTCAGGGAATTTGCTACCAAAACATGGGTCTCCCCCAACGAAATTGTTAAAGAGTTAATTGAAAACGCGTTTGATGAGGACGCTACTAAAGTGCTCGTTACCATTCTCAATGAAAGTTCAATTATTATAGAAGATGATGCTGGAATGGACCAGAGTGGAATGGAAAAATTCCTACTGTTAGGCTCCCCTCATAAGAGAGAAGAATCCATTTCACCGGGCCTAAAGAGGATAAGAACTGGTAGGTATGGGACTGGCAGGCTCTCCTTTCTCACGTCTTTTGAGAATATGAGGATTAAAACTAAACGTGGGGATTATATTAAATCTTTTGTAATTGACAGCACTGCCATTGATAAACTATTTGACAGCACTGCCATTGATAAACTATTCAGTGGAAATGCTAAATTAGAAGCATTGAATATTCCGGCCTTAAAACGCAACGGCACTGAATTGGTCCTTGGAGATACTAAGGTCACCCTTGACACTTTCCGACTTTCCAAAGAAATTCGTAAATTAGCGATTTTGAGGCAACCTTTCTTTGAAGTATACATTAAGAATTCAACAAGTTTTACAGAATGGGACTTTAGCGATGCTCAACCTATTACAGCACCCGAGATACAAGGACACAGAATTCCAGTGGACCTTGATAATGGTAAAATAATCGGTGAAATTGTTATATCAAGGAGACCGCTATCTGAAGATGAGAAGGGGATCGCTGTACTTGTCGGAAATCATGTTGTCGTTCGTAGCACCTTTGACTTTGCGAAAATAAACAGAATAACAGGATATGTAAGATGCGACTCATTAACGTCTCGATTCGCAGATAAGTCTGCGTTAATTGAAGACCAAGAATATACCAAGTTCAATCAAATAATGAAGGCCTTCATAGTTGATACTGTTTTCCCCACGTTGACGGAATACGAAGATGTCCTTATTACTCGCGAGGAGTCGAAGATTTATAGGGAAATTGATAAGGTTTTGGGACAAGCTATAATAGAAAACCTCGAAACACAAGAAGAAGAAGGATATGACATGGTTGATGTGAAAGAGATCGTTAACACTGAAGATATTGACTCTTCCATTCATGAGCCAAGATCCGAGGGAATTTTGTCTGAGAATTCAAGCACAATTTCGCCTTCTGGGTTCAAGTTTGGTTCCGTAGTACAGCAATCTGCTCCGCCGGACAATAACGATCAGGCTCTAGAGACAGATCAAATTTCCCCTATGCCCCCAATGACTCAAGGCAACACACGATCGGAATATTCTTCCGATCAAGAACAAGATACAAGGCTGGAGGCAGAAGGAAACGCTGGGCTAGTTGAGGTTACTGGAGAACTAACAGAGAGAGACCATTCTCAAGCAATTACTCAAGAACAATTGCAGCGAAAAATAATAGTTACGCGAAAGATAAGAAGACCTGTAGTAACAAGGACATTTGCATTAAAAAAAGTTGGCTACAAAGTGATTCCCTATGAGGATGATTCAGACTCTAGATATAGCTTCACAAGTGAAAATGTAGTGTTCGTAAATAAGGCAAATTCAACTTACCGTGCAGAGGCAGCAAGGGGAGATGAATTTTTGTTACGGCATATTATCAGTATAGTCGCCGAGGTTCTGGCCGAAGCAAGACATCCTGAAGGAAAAGATGCTCTGGAACTCCAAAATAGGCTTGTTGCTGAAGCCATAAGAATCCACGACCGCGCTGTAACAAGAAAATGAGTATTTTTTTTACATACATTGAAATTGGTTCGACTGTGCATTAAAATTACTGCTCGTAGAGTATAATCGCTGTGAAAATTTCAATAAATTGCAATATCGTTCCTATAATTAATAATAACGATTAAGGGTCGAAGGAATTTATTTACTTCTAGTGACATCTGAAAAGCGTCGTGGACTTTAGTGTTTAGATAGAATAGAAACGACTAAATCTGACCCCTGTAGAATATAATCTGAAAATATATGGCTTTTCAGTTTATGCCAGGCGCAACTGCGGTAGGTATTTCTTACACAAACGGAGTAGTTCTAGCTGCAGAAAAGCGCGTTTCTTTTGGGAATTTTGTGGTAAACAAAAATACAAAGAAAACCTTCCCTGTGACGGAGAAAGTGGGCGCAGCATGTGCCGGCATGATTGCAGATATGCAAGTTCTTGTGAGACAAGTTACCGCATTAGCCAAGATTCGCAGGCTGGAAACTAGACGCGAAGTTCCCCCTAACTCTATCGCAAAATTGATGTCCGTTATTATGTTTGAGAGAAGATTTTTTCCATTACTGACACAGGTGATAGTGGGCGGAATAGACCAAAAACCTCAGATTTATACTCTAGATCCTCTAGGTTCGGCGGAATAGACCAAAAACCTCAGATTTATACTCTAGATCCTCTAGGTTCGGTTCTTCCAGACGAATATGCAGCGGTTGGAACTGGTGCAGAAATGGCTTTAGGAATTATGGATGCTGAATACAAACCTAATATGACTGAAGAAAAAGCCAGAGACTTAGCTATCAGAGCCATCAAGTCATCGGTACAAAGAGATTCCTCTAGTGGCGACGGGATAGATATTCTGATGCTTACTGACAATCAGCCTAGAGAACAGTCTTTGCCGATTTAGTATTACCTCAATTGATTGATTTCAGTATATTCTGACGTATTGTCACAGGGGGCTTCTTCGCTATGCAAGCAAGGCTTAAATTGCTGATTGCGACTAGTATCAGAACGTTGAGTTCTGAGTCTATAGGTAATGTGATCTTGTCTAGACTACCAGAAATTAAGTGCATCTGCGGATTCAGGGTCTTTAGAAAAGCTAGACAGCCGATAGTAAAACAGTTAAAGGCTATCTGATGCACGAGTTTCGCAGATTTGTTAACAAGCAATTATGACGTTCTCAGCCAGCTGATCGTAGAATGTAGATATTAATATAATCCCAGTGGAAACTAGACACTTAAGGTACTTTCTGAAAAGCAGCATTTGGAATAGACTCCAACTGTCTGATATAACTAAAGGCTTATTATTAATCAATACAAAATAGTATCAATGAAAATCCTGTGCCCAGATTGTAAGGAAGCGGCAGAGCTCTCAGATGACTTTTCCTTTGTAAAATGCTCAAAATGCTCTTTAGATATGACCTACGGGGAGTATGTCAAATACGTTGCATATAAGGATTCTAGATACCGTAACATTCTAAGTGACTACAAGACTTGATCGATACGTATGTGAGAACTCTATGGAATCCACTGCCACACTGGGTTGATTAAATACCTAGTCGGTTCAATTCCCATCTCTATTCTTAGATGTGGCTGAAGAGATTTACTTGAATCTGAAATACTGCTGTACTTGGTATCAAAAAGAAG
>Ga0193715_1000422_pt1 | contig 10524 bp, 6 predicted proteins | sample U2m2metaG_FD_143040 | JGI IMG/M metagenome (GOLD analysis project Ga0193715, IMG submission 143040) | Soil microbial communities from a riparian zone of the East river system, Colorado, United States - U2m2 | ecosystem: Environmental > Terrestrial > Soil > Riparian zone | place: USA: East River... | reverse complement strand
TCTCGGATTCGGCGGCGCCTGGCAAATCGCTCTCGGCCTGGCCTTACTAGGACAAGCCGCGGCGCTCTATTGGAGCTTGGCCCAGCCGGCCCCCTTTCTTGCAGGAGCCTTTTTCGCCCTGGCCTTTGGGAATCGGACAGAGCTGCTCATTACGCTGCCTCTGTATCTTTATTTTCTCTGGCACCAGCCAGGTGAAAAGATGATCAATTGGAAAACTCTAAGAGACGGAGTTCAGGAAAACTCCCAGATGTTGATCCGTTTCCTAAGCCTGCCTGTAGCGCTTGGACTCCTGACTGCCGCCTACAACTTTGCGCGTTTCCATTCCATTTTCGACTTTGGTTACCTTCACATCCCGGAAGTAGCACAGGAACCCTGGTATAAGCACGGGTTGTTTTCGATCAACGCTATCCCCTGGAACATCTACACGATGTTATTTCAAGGCTTCGAGAGTATTGCCTATTTTCCCTACATCATCCCAAACGGTTTTGGCTGCTCCATCTTGCTTGCCAGCCCCTTCCTGTGTTTCCTATTTCGTCAGGGGGGACGATACAAGATGGTGGCATGGGTAGCTATCAGTGTTTTAACAGTCGTGCTTTGGTTACATGGAAACCCGGGTAGCTGGCAGTTCTCCTACCGTTATGCCATGATCTTATTACCCTGGATGTTCCTTCTGCTAACAGGCAATGGGCCTGCGAAAATATCCGTCCCCGAAATTTCGCTGTTCGCTGTCTCAGTCGCAATCAACGCCATAGCTACGTGGCAATTTCTCTGGACCAACCAAATCCAGCCGTAAAAACAGATTACCTGTAGCCGGGAGCGCTGACCCCGGCGCCGAGTGTGGCCACGAGCGGGCATCGTAAAACGCAAAATGAAAAATCTCTCGACATCTTTGACGCTCTTCCAGTAAAAGGATTTCCTCGCTGGAACTCAACAAGTGAAAAAGAAATCCACTTCACGATCCACGCCTGCCAGCCGTAGCCTTGGCGAAGGTGGGTTCTTTAATTTGCGTGCTTCACTTTGCATGGCACTGCTTTGCGCAACCTCAGTCTGCGCGCATGCAAGCCCCATCACAGTTACTACGACACTGAAAAAGAGCGACGTAGCAGTCATCCGAATTGTTGATCAAAATGGCCGGCCCGTGCCCAACGGGGTGTCAGCGCCTACCGGTCAGATTTTCGACGTGACAGTAGGTCCGGGTTTCGCGTTTAACCCTGATAAGCTTAACATCTCGGTCGGCGATACCGTGCGGTGGACTTGGGCCAATGGCGGCCATAGCGTCACCAGCGGCGCATCGTGCATTGCCGATGGGCAATTTTGTTCCCCGGAGGATGCGGATTGCGACGCGGGAACACTTTTCAACACCGGCACCGTTTATGTGCATACGTTTGCGCAGGCCGGCACGTATGGGTACTTCTGCTTTGCCCACTGCGGCCTTGGAATGACCGGCATGATCCATGTGGCTCCCGGTCCCACGCCGACGCCAATCCCGACGCCTTCGTGTCCGCCTCCGACGCGCTGTTACGAGGTGGTGGTGGTGAGCGAGAACTTCGACAACGTCACCCCGCCTGGATTGCCTCCAGACTGGCTGGCAACGAATGCCCAGGGGCCGCCGCCACTTTGGGTCACGTCAAACTCCGGGCTACCAGTCCCGCCTGCTGATACACTACCCAACGCCGTTTTCATCGATGATCCGGACACGGTGAGTGACAAACGGCTCGACTCGCTACAGTTCTTTTTCGGGGTGCTCAAACCGCAGATATCCTTTCGGCACAACTTCAACCTGGAAGCATCGGACGTGGATCCCAATCTAGGCTTTGACGGCGGCGTCTTGGAGTTCAGCACTGATGGCGGAAACACATTCCAAGATATTCTTGAGGCAGGCGGCAGCTTCGATGCAGGCGGCTATAACCGTACCATCAGCACCGATCGCGGTAGCCCCATTGCTGGCCGTCAGGCTTGGAGCGGCAACTCCAACGGCTTCATTACAAGCCGGGTGAATCTCCCGTTTTTTGGAAACCTCATCCGACTGCGCTGGCGGATGGCCAGTGATACCAGCGGTTCGAGCGAAGGTTGGCGCGTTGACACGCTTTATGGTGCTGGGTGCGCACCGCTCCCGTGTGCGACCCCTTCGCCTACGCCGCCAATCACGCCCACTCCAACGGCTACAGCAACGGTCACGCCAACACCAACAGTTCCGGAAGTGTGTGCAGCGCGCAACTCGCTGTGCGACGCGGTTCTCTTTTCCCCGCCGACTGACTTCGATCTCTTCCTGAGTTGCCCCGTCGATTTTTGTAAACCATCCAGTTTCACCGTGAACGACATCCCCGCGGACGATTGCAGGGCATCAGATAAAAAGGTCACCTTCCACTTCAATACTTCTCCTGCGGTTCCGGGCCTCAACACGATGCATCTTGAGTCGGGCGGTATCTCCTGCTGTATAAGGCCGGTGGAAGAGCTCCGCTGCACATTCGATTACATTGCGCCGACACCAACGCCAAGACCCAGCCCGACTGCAAGGCCACTGCCGACGCCGCATCGTCGGCCGACGCCGCCGTGAAGGGAATAGTCCCCATTGCGATTGCTTTTCTTTGCGGCACAGCCGCAGCAGCCCTGCTCGTGACGTATCAATCGCCTTGCGAGTGCCTAGACGATCTCGGCAAGCAACGCTGGGCTGAAAAGAACGACCGCCAAGACCAACGGCAACACAAGAGCTACTCCTACGCCAAGGTCTCATCCGACTCCACCGGTTCGCCCGACACCGCACTGAAAGAAATAGCAATTGGTGACCAGTGATCCGCCTACGCCAATCAAGCTTCCAGTCTTGCTAACGCGTCGACGCGACAAAATGCTACGGCGAGACAAGTCAGCGATTGGTCATCCGGCTTGACATCATGGCACTGCGCCATGGTAAAAGCCCCGCGGGAATTCTTAACCACTGAACGCATGAAGTTTCTATTTTCCATCTCGATTGTCATTGTTTGTTTCTGGGGCGCAATCCTTCCCGTAAACGCCATACCCGCATTCGCTTCGCGAAGCGTTGCAGGCGCGGCGCAAGTGAACGTTACCCAGTTTCACAATCACGATTCCCGCGACGGTCTTTACGTCGACGCTGCTTTCACGCTGGATGCCGCTGCGAATCTAACACGCGACCTGAACTTTGACGGCACAATAGAAGGCAACGTTTATGCGCAACCGCTTTACATCGAAGACGGCCCGGGCGGCAGAGCAACGATTATTGCGGTGACCGAATCGAATAATGTGTACGCGCTAGACGCTTTGGATGGGGGCGTTATCTGGGAGCGGAATGTGGGCCCTCCGGTCTCAGCAGGCGATCTCGGATGCACTAAGTTTGATTCGATGGGCATCACCGGAACGCCCATTGTCGATCTGGCCTCACGCGCACTGTTTTTGGCCGCGATGACCACACCCGATGGCGGCCCGACCAAGCAACATCTCATTCTATCCCTGAACGTGGACACCGGCGACATCAATCCCGGCTGGCCCGTAGACGTGGAGGCAACCGCTACATACAACGGGATCAATTTCACTGCATCGACCCAACAGCAACGACCGGCGCTTGGTATTGTAGGCAACATTCTTTATGTAGGGTATGGGAGTAAGAGGGATTGCGACACCTGGCATGGCTGGCTGGTGGGAGTTCCGATCGATAATCCAGCCAGCGTAACAGCGTGGGCCGCGGCGACGGCCACCGGCGCTAAAGGCGGGGCCATATGGGGAGTCGGCGGGATAGCCAGCGATGGCAAGAACCCCTTCGTTACGACGGGGAACACCACGGACACTGGTAATAACTGGAGCGGTGGCGAAGCAGTGATCCGCTTCCAACCCGGCCCAATCTTCAGCGGCTCGCCCACAGATTACTGGGCCCCTACAAATTGGCAGTCACTCGATCAAATCGACGCGGACCTGGGCGCCTCCGGTCCATTGCTGGTGGATGTGCCCGGTGCAACGCCTTCCCATCTTATTGTTGCGATGGGTAAGGACCGCAAAGCGTATTTGGTTAATCGCGACAACCTTGGTGGTATCAGCCAGCCTGTAGCATCAGCTCAGGTTGCCAGCAACACTATTCTCCAGGCAGCTGTCACCTATCGAACCGAACAGGGCACCTATGTCGCGTTCCGCGCCAACAACGACGGCGACACCGTTCTCTCCGCTTTCCGCATCACGGCGGCCAATCCGCCTGCTATCGACATCCCTGGCGGTTGGGATGTGACCCGGGCCAGTGGCGGTTGCGGCTCGCCTTTCGTCACCTCTACTGATGGCAATAATAACATGATTGTCTGGGTAGTTGGCACGGAGGACCACCGAACGGCAGGCGACCAGCGGTTACACGGTTATGATGGCAACACCGGCGCAGTTGTTTACGGCGGCGGCGGCCCGAACGAACTGATGGCAGGCACGCATTACTATAGCACTACCGGCATTGCAGCTCGGGGCCGGATCTATCTCGCCGGAGATAATAAAGTGTATGCCTTTGCCCTACCCGGAGGGACGCCTACACCTCCTCCGACAATCACACCAACAGTCACACCGACGCCAACAGTGACACCGACTGTCACTCCAACGGCTACGGCAACGTCGACCGCGAGACCTACGCCGACACCCAGGCCTCGTCCAAATCCGCCGCCGCGCCCAACACCGCCACGCTAACGCGCGAATTGAATAGAACTGTAGCGGCTGTAATCACGCCCCTGCCTGCCACGCCGGAACAAGGCGGGTGGGCCGTCTCCCTCGTGCGAAAAGCAATGCGCAAGTGGACCCGGCCACAGGCATGGACCCTCACACCATTGGGATTCGCCAGATGGGTTGCGCTACCGCGATGCTTGACAAGCAGGCGGCGTGTTGTGGTAGAAGGTGAGCCGCCACTAACGGACTGTCGCTTATGAAATTTCGAATTTCCATTCGCTCGTTCTTGATTGCTTGTTCGTGCGTTGCTGTTCTGACAACGGTTCCCCCCGCAAATGCGCAGGTGAACGTCACACAGTTTCACAATCATGATTCACGGGACGGCCTTTACATTGATTCCGGCTTCACCCGGGGCGCTGCGGCCAATCTGACGCGCGACCCAAACTTTGACGGCACAATCGTCGGCAATGTCTATGCGCAACCACTCTACCTCGATAACGGTCCAGGCGGCAGAGCAACGATCATTGCGGTGACCGAATCCAATAACGTGTATGCGCTCGACGCGCTCGATGGCAGCATCATCTGGGAGCGAAATGTTGGCGATCCGCTACCGGCATTTGGTCCATGCGTTATCCTTGATCCGCTGGGCATCACTGGCACGCCTGTTGTCGATCTCGCCTCACGGTCGCTTCTTTTGGCCGCAATGACCACACCCGACGGCGGTCAAACTAAAAAACATTTCATCATATCCCTTAATGTGGATACAGGCGATATCAACCCGGGCTGGCCCGTGGACGTGGAGACAGTTTCATACCACGGAATCAACTTCACTCCAGTGATCCAACTGCAACGCGCGGCGCTCGGTATCGCGGATAACATCCTTTACGTTGGCTATGCGAGTTTCTCTGATTGCAGTCTTTATCATGGCTGGCTCATAGGCGTGCCGATCGATAATCCAGCCGGTGTAATGGCATGGGCCACCGACGCTGCCAAGGGCGGCATTTGGGGAGTCGGCGGCGTCGCGAGTGATGGAAAAAAACCCTTCGTTACGACTGGGAACACCACTAACACAAACGGCGTCTGGGGAGGTGGCGAAGCAGTGATTCGCTTCCAGCAAGGTCCGATATTTAGCGGCTCACCCGTCGATTATTGGGTGCCCACAAACTGGTTTGACCTCGACACCACGGACCTCGATCTGGGCGGCTCCGGACCATTGCTGGTGGACGTGCCTGATGCAACGCCTTCCCATCTTATCGTTGCCTTGGGTAAGGATGGCAAAGCGTATTTGGTTGACCGAGATAATCTCGGTGGGATTAGCGCCCCCATAGCATCGGCTCAGGTTGCCGGCATTCAATTCCTCAGACAGGCAGCAGCAGCCTATCGAACCAACCTTGACACCTATGTTGCTTTCCGCGCCGATCGCAGCACGCTATCGACTTTTCGCATCACCGGAACCAGCCCACCCACCATTGCTAACGGGTGGACCGTGAACCGGGGTAGCGACGATTGTGGTTCGCCATTTGTCACTTCCACCGATGGAACCAATAACATGATTGTATGGGTGGTTGGCACGGAGGATCGTGGCAACCCGGGCGACCAGCGGTTACACGGTTACGATGGAGATACCGGCGCGGTTGTCTACGGCGGAGGCGGTCCGAACGAACTGATGGCTGGCACGCATAATTATAGTACGACTGGTATCGTAGCTCGGGGACGCGTCTATGTCGCCGGGGATAATAAAGTATACGCCTTTGCGGCGCCGTTGCTGACACCTACACCGACACCGACACCCACTCCGACACCTACGCCCACTCCAAGACCTAGCCAAACCCCGAGGCCTCGCCCTACTCCACCCCCTCGGCCAACACCGCGCTGAGAGAAACAGTGATTGGTGATCGGTGTTCCGCCCACGCCAGTCAAGCTTCCATTTTCGCTAAAGCGTCGACGTGACGAAATGCTACGGCGAGACAAGTCAGCGATTGATTATCAGGCTTGACACAACGGCATTTGGGCATGCTAAAAGGTGCCGCGGGAATTCTTACCCACTGACGTATGAAGTTTCTATCCTCCATTTTCTCAGTTGTCGTTGTCTGTTTCTGGAGCGCGGTTGTTCCGGCAAACGCGCAGGCGAACGTGACGCAATTTCACAACCACGATTCGCGGGACGGTCTTTATGTTGACTCTGCGTTTACACAAAGCGCCGCCGCCAATCTGACACGCGACCTGAATTTCGACGGCACGATTGTCGGCAACGTCTATGCGCAGCCACTTTACATCGAAGGCGGCCCAGGCGGCAGCGCAATGGTTATTGCCGTAACGTTATCCAATAACGTGTACGCGCTCGACGCCGTTGATGGGAGCATTATCTGGCAGCGCAACGCTGGCCCGCCGGTGTCCGCAGCGGATCTCTGCAACCCCAAATTTGATTCCGTGGGCATCATCGGTACGCCCATTGTGGATCTCGCCTCGCGCGCGCTGTTTTTGGACGCAATGACGACACCCGACGGGGGTGAGACTATAAAACATCTCATCCTATCCCTTAACGTGGACACGGGCGACATCAATCCCGGCTGGCCCGTGGACGTGGAGGCGACAGCCTCATACAACGGGATTAACTTCACTCCAGAGGTCCAACAGCAGCGACCGGCGCTCGGCATCGTGAGCAACATTCTTTATGTTGGCTACGGGAGCATGAGAGATGGCTGTGTCTATCACGGCTGGTTGGTAGGCGTGCCGATAGATAACCCCGCCAGTGTAATGGCATGGGCCAGCGCCACCGACACCGGCAGATGGGGCGGTGCTATCTGGGGAGTCGGCGGAATCGCCAGCGATGGAAAGAACCCGTTCGTTACCACCGGTAACACGTTCCCTCGTCCCGGCTCCAGCCCGCTACCGTGGACCGGCGGGGAAGCAGTGATTCGCTTTCAGCCCGGTCCAATCTTTACCGGCGATCCCAGTGATTATTGGGTGCCCACAAACTGGCGCACTCTCGACAACAACGACGCGGATCTGGGTAGCTGCGGACCATTGCTGGTGGACGTGCCCGGTGCAACACCTTCTCATCTTATTGTTGCGATGGGTAAGGACCGCAAGGCGTACTTGGTTAATCGCGACGACCTTGGTGGTATCAGCCAACCTATAACGTCAGCTCAGGTTGGCAACGCCGCTATTCTCCAGGCGCCTGTGACCTATCGGACCGAACAGGATACCTATGTCGCTTTCCACGCCGAAGGCGCTAACCTTTCCGCTTTCCGCATTACTGCAGCCAACCCGCCCGCCATCGTCACCGCATGGAGCATGAGCCAGAATGGTCGCGGCTCGCCCTTTGTCACCTCTACTGATGGCACCAGTAACATGGTTGTCTGGCTAGTGGGTGCAGATGCTGGCGGCGATCAACGGTTGCACGGTTTCGATGGAGAGACTGGCAGCGTTGTTTTTGCCGGCGGTGGGCCAAACGAGTTAATGCAAGGTACACATCGGTTTAATCCTGGCATCGCTGCCCGCGGGCGTATTTACATTGCCAACGATAACAAAGTGTATGCCTTCGCCGTGCCAGCGACCACGCCAACACCTACGCCCTCGATCACACCGACGCCAACGATAACCCCTACGCCCTCGATCACACCGACGCCAACGATAACCCCTACGCCCTCGATCACGCCGACGCCAACACCTAGGCCCACTCCGACACCGAGGCCTCGCCCAAATCCGCCGGCTCGCCCAACACCGCAACGGTAGTGCGTTTGACAGAAGACGCCGGATGCTTCGGGTCCGCGCCTGCGCGCGTGGTTGATCGGCCCCGATTCGCAGGCAAAAGCCTTCCAGAAAGCTCGGGCCGTTTCAGTTTCACTATCAACTCTGAAGGCTTTCGCGAGTCAACTACCTCTCACACCGGAGGCGATTACTCGGCGCTGCCCGCCCCCCCTGCCTATGGAGGATGGAAGCAGCTATGAGGTTGTGATTGCGAACGCGGATCGACTCTCAACCATTAACTGTCTATCAACGATCGGTTCTCGCCCCTAAATACACGTTCAGTGCATTTCCCAAAGATATATCTTGACATGCCTGGACGGGCCCGTTTTAAAAGGAGCCCATCATCGAACTGTCGAAATCTCAACAAAAGCTGAAATTAAACAATATGGCTCTGCGTGTAGGAAATTCCATCGTCAACTCATCTTATCGGCGCGCTGTCCCCGTCGTCGCACTGGTGCTGGCCTGCTTAGCACTTTCTCCGGCCCCGAACGCTTTCGGGGTTAGCCCGCCACCGGACGGAGGCTATGGGGGCTTTAACACCGCTGAGGGTGAAGATGCACTCTTCAGCTTCGTCGGCGGCCGCGAGAACACGGCTATCGGTTATCACGCACTCTATCAGGCCACCAGCGTCGATTACAATACGGCCGTTGGTGCTTCAGCACTCTGGCGCCTGACCATAGGTGCCTTCAACACCGGTATCGGTCGTGGAACGCTGTTGATGGCGAATAATTGCGGCAACAACACGGCCGTCGGCGAGCAAGCGCTCGGCAGCAACACCACGGGCAGTGACAACATTGCATTGGGCGCCTACGCCGGTCAGGCTCTCACGACGGGCAGTTACAATATTGATATTGGCAGTGGTGCTGTTGCTGCCGAAAGCAAGACCATTCGTATTGGCACGCAAGGCACACAAACGGCCGTATATGTGGCTGGCATCTATGGGGCAACCATGCTCGGTGGGACGGCGGTTTACATTAATTCATCCGGGAAGCTTGGCACGAGTCCGTCCTCGGCACGCTTCAAACGAGACATCCGCAGCATGAACAAAGCGAGCGAGGCTATTCTTGCGCTGCGACCGGTCACGTTTCACTACAAACCGGAGCTTGATCCCGATGCGACCGCGCAATTCGGCCTTGTGGCTGAAGAAGTGGAAAAGATAAACCCCGCTTTGGTTGTCCGCGACGGCGACGGGAAACCCTACAGCGTGCGCTACGAGGCCGTGAATGCGATGCTGCTCAACGAGTTCTTAAAAGAGCACAAGGAGGTCGAGGAGCAACAAGCAGCTAACGCAGAGTTGAAGTCAACGATTGCCCATCAGCAGACGGCCTTTCAGTCAAAACTTGCGCAGCAGGAAAAGCAGATCCAAGCGTTGGCATCGAGTCTGCAGAAGGTGAACGCCCGGTTAGAAGTCAGTACAGCACAGTCGCAAATTGCTAGTTGTCCGGCGAGAAAAGCTAATTAAGGAAGACCTTATATCGCTTGTGCTGTTTTCCCATCGGCGGGCAGCGGTATTGGCTGGCATCCTGCTCACTACACTGGGCTGGCGCTTATGCGCCAGCCCAAGCCCTTCTCGGGGTTGCACATCATCGAGCGATTATGACATAGTCGAGATTGATGCCAACGTCGCCAGTGTCATACTGGAATTTGACGGTCGCGTTTGCTGGGATTGTCACGTTGATAATCTTTTCGGTAAAGATGGTCCAGCCTTGCGGATAAGGCCCGGTGGCTGTGATGGGGATGCTTGCAACTCGGGTCCCGTTTACGTACAGACCGAACGTTCCCGTATAAGGTGAGGCATATCGAATCGTTATTTGAGTTGTCTGCGTGAAGTTGTTGAAGGCGACGTTGTCACCGGGTGAGGAAATACCATCCACTCTGTATCCACCTGAGGCATTCGGGTCCGCCTGAATATAACAACCGGTCAGCACTCCGGCTTCAGCCTGCCGCACCTCGCCCAAATCAAGAATATAGGCTCCGCGGCCATACGTGGCCGCGGCAAGGTGACGGCTAGTGGCATTTAAAGAGAGAGACGTGACAGCCATGCCAGCCGGAATGCCTGCGGGCATCCCTGGCCATGTCGCCCCACCATCGGTGCTAGCAAAAACGCCAGCGTGCGAAGCTGCGAAG
>Ga0193715_1000421_pt1 | contig 10539 bp, 15 predicted proteins | sample U2m2metaG_FD_143040 | JGI IMG/M metagenome (GOLD analysis project Ga0193715, IMG submission 143040) | Soil microbial communities from a riparian zone of the East river system, Colorado, United States - U2m2 | ecosystem: Environmental > Terrestrial > Soil > Riparian zone | place: USA: East River... | reverse complement strand
CATCTATGTCGTCAGTCTTTTGAATTGCAAGGGCGGTAAGTAAAGATGTAAGAGAATATCTTGAGTAGTATAACTTACAGATTTCAAATTAATGGACAAGAATTGGAAAATACTTCTGAGTCTTACTTACATCTTGGATTTTAAATGAAAATTAGGACGCAAAATTAAGCATCGCCAGTTAAGATCAGCAAAGAGCCTTATAGTATCCTGGATTAACACCTTGTAGGATTAATGGTCTTTAGGCAGCCGGTCCCTTTTCCATTTTATCTAAACTCGAAAAGAATCTTATTATTTTTTGACTTTGTAACTCCCAGTTTCTGTTAAAGAAAGATTAGAGGGATTCTCATTGGAAGTGGATTCTGCTTGATCTGCTAGATTGCCAATCTGAACCATCTCAAGAGCAAATCTTTCCAAGAGTAATACTGCTTGAAAATCTGTATTTAGTCTATACATATTTGTTTTGCCAATTTTCCTACTGTTATATATGAATTGGTTTTTTTCAAGACTTGGCACCTCTCTAAAGATTGTCCTAAACGACAACCCTGTCTTTTGAGCTATTTCATTTGCAGAATAATCAAACTCCTTATGGTCTAGAAAGAAATCTAATATCTGACCAACAGCTCGAGATGAGAATAATCTTGCCAAGATTCCATAATTAGAGTCATTGTAATCTCCAATTATCATAAGCTAACTGTAACTTTGCCATATTTGTCTCTTTCTATTACTGTTTCTCTATTCGGCTAGGACTAAATTCTCAAAACTTCGTGACACATATGTCAACGAATAAATATGTATGCTATAACTGATCTCTGATGGATCTCTATAAGACCGCAATCCTTCGCATACTGTTCAAACGCCAACAGAATACAATAAAATTATCAGATCTTGTAGATGGCTTTCCGGATGAGGGTAAAAAAAGGGTGTTATCTTCCATCTTGGATTTACAACTTTTAGGATATATTACAATCTATGATTCCCAATCTAACGATAAGCATATTCTGTTAAACAAATTCATGAAAAAAGATGTATTGCATTTGATAGATCCAGATTTGATTCTATCCAATCAGGCCATATCTGAAAACAGTAATGATAACAAGATTCAATTGAGAAAGAACAAAGTGGAAGACTTGAAACCTGAAAAAAGATATGCAGGATTAATGGTAACTAAGACAAGAATGGTTGTTGGTGCAATTTTTATACTCTCCGGAATAGTCTTAGGATTGGTAATAGCTACTTACAATCAGGTTGCTCAGACAGATCCATTCCAAAATTATTCTTTACATGTAATAGAAAAAAATGTCCAAAACATACCAGCATATTATTTAACCAATAATAAATCTCCAGATTTGATTCTGGTTTCTGGCCAGGTAGCGGATCCCGATATTTTAACAGTGACACATATACATCCAATATTATATCCAATATCAGATGGATACATCCGTGGTCTCGAACTCTTTAATACAACTAATCATGAAAATTCGTTTGTGATATCCCTTAGCGAGCCAGATTTTACAATAGCGATATAAAAGACACCCATCTTGACTATTTCAACAATTTGTATAGCGAGGCATCTTACTATTGACATCCTATCGTTCAACGGGCTGACTCGCTATTTGTACGTTTAAAACTAACCTCCTTGGAATTTACCGCTTTATGGCAAAATATTCTTGAAGTGCAAGTTACTAATGCAAAGTGCGACATAATTATCTTTTATCATAGCAGAGGAGAAATTAAAAATACAAGAAATAATACATTGCGGTTTATGCAGGTTACTACACTTTTCTATGATGAAAGTGGAAAATAAGTAGCTTGCTGCTATGCTCAACCAAGCGATACATGCCCAGGCCCACACACCTACTTTCAATAGCTATGTAATACTTATTGTGAATATGACAATCTAGACTCTTACAGCCCACTTTTTGTCTAAAATCCAGATGAACAAGAATAATAATTGAGTAATAGGTAGCAACTTGCCATCTTAACATAGAATTAAGTTATTTGTTATCAAATGAATATCAAATGAAAAAGTGTTGCTTGATAATATCGTTAAATATTTTTGATCCATAGATGGCCGGAGTAACATTACTTGTTAGCAGAAGTACTTGTGACTATTATTAATTAAAAAATATATTAATAATAGCTAAAGTAAATTGGTATTCAATTATGAACGCTGTATTACTTGGGTTAATTATCTTATTATCATCATTAGCAACAATACATCTTGGCATTTTCGTCATATCTCAACTTCCTAACGCCACCATCATCAATATTGTTACCCAAGAAGCATTAGCTACCACTAGTTCTACTACTAATACCTCACCTAAACTGCAAAAGCAACAAAATCATTTATTTATAGCAGAACTAACTGGGGATAATGTTGTCCCGGTTGCTGCAAAAACAAATGCAACGGGTGTCGCTAAATTTACTTTTGATCCCAGTAATAACAATCAAATATATTATCAGCTGAATATCACAAATATGAAGAATGATATCCTAAATGTTGATATCCATCAAGGCAAAAAACGTGAGAATGGACCCAGTCTAGCTACATTATATAGATCGTCACTTGGAATGCCTTTATCGCAAATTTGTTGCAAGTCCGCTGAATCTGAAAGGTCTAAATACTTCTACTTCAACGGAACAATATCCAAAGAGGATTTTGAATTTGGACCATTAGCTGATAGCAGAGATATATCTGGTTTAATTAATCTTTTTAATACCGGAAATGCGTACGTTGAAGTTTATACTAATCGCCCTGATTCCTTAACATGGTCAGATGCTGAAGTTCGTGGTAAAATATTGCCCTCTTCATCATAATCATCCATAATGAACGATCAAAACTCTACTAAAGCACGTAAGCGAATACTTGAAGGCGCAAAAATAGGATGGCCAGACCTGTGCGATATTGAGATCTCAATACAAGAGGTACTATACGCCTAAGAAATGAATACGATTTCAACTTGTCAGCGTATGGCTTAATAACCACAGAGAGGGAAAATAAGGAGTGAGACCAGAGACAATCCTGCTATCTTTATTGATAGTTATGAGTATGGGAGTAATAACAGAACAGCAAGCAAAAGCGCAAGTTACTAATGCTAGTTCAAAGCAACCTGATCGTATGACTGGCGCTTTAGATAAATTTGAAAAATGTAGTAGTGCGCAAAACGAAACTCGATGCAAAATGGATGTAATGGGTCTGAGTGACAAAGATGCGATTTATGTATTAGGACTGAATGAGAGTAAAGTGAACAAATAGAGATCAATAATCGAATTCAGTGGCGAGCTCCTAACCCTATTTTTTATTATCATGATTTTTTCTGTAGTGGCGTTTATTTACATAGCGAGAAAAAACAAGTCTAGCGGCAATTGAACCAACTGAAAACGGTTTCCAATAGATTGCTCTATCGACGATACTCGTGCAACTATTAATAATCGTTACTATGCGAAACTGCTTACTGATCCAGATGCAAAAATAGAAGTAAAACTAAGACGTGATAGGAATTATAATAATTTCAAGAGGGAATATGGAAGAGTCTATCAAGTAGAAGTTGAGGCACTAGAATCTTAAGCCACAGACGATTTTATAAAACATGTATTAGACGCAGTTAATGAAGGCTATAACGAAGTATACGTAATGCAGTTTTGAATGAAGAAATTCACACTGTAGAAAGTTTAAAGAAAAATAGGAAAGGATAGCATAAAATTCGTAAGGTAGGATATATCCACAAGACTTGACAAATTTCGGAGTAACACTTTAAAGCTTATCTTACTAGTATAGAGTTAATGGCCTCTCAACAAGAGATGTTAGTTGAGTTGGAAAGTCTGGGTTTAAAGCCACGATCGAATTTTCTTAATGATAAGCAAGAAATTAGCAATTTAATTGAAAATATCAAATAGGAATATCTAAAGGAATACAGTCACACATAACTAATAAAAAATTCTAAGCGGCATTTTAATACCTTTTCTCGAATATCGATTAAATGGTGCTAATATCTAAAGTGGAATAGCAATTTCTAAATAGTGTTAAATATGTGCCACCAATATTTACTCGTATAAGAAATGAGTAGCAGAGGAGAAAAGATTTCGGGAAACGAATGGACTGATAAGTCAAAGCGTGTTGAAGTCTGTGGCATGTTTGGGTGTGAAGAAAATCCGACTAGTCAATGTCCCGACTGTGCAAACCATTACTGCTACGAACATATCAAATCGCATGTCCATCGTACTTGAGAACAAGGCCACATACGACGAGAAGTAACTTCTCAACAACTAATGACCATATTTATTCTCTATTAAGTGAGGCATCTCTCGAATTAGAATCAAACCAAACGCAGCTACATATCTGATGTAAACCTGTCATAGTTCTGAAGCTGGATAAAATACCTCTTCAATCAAAATGCACATCTGTCCTTTTACTTACATAAGCTAATTTAGCATAGGCAAGATTACTCTATTCATTAACAGTTTCATACAATATCAGAGGTGATAGCTATTTACTTCTTTTCAAAGCTATTGAACCCAGTTTTACATTCCTTTTAAGAGTAACATCACGACCTAGACCTTCACTACATGCATTAAATGTTCACTCTCATTTTCTAACGCAGTCATAAAATCTAGATATTATATCATAGAAATGCTGAATTGAATATCCATTAATTCTATTATTTTTTATGTGCTATTACTTGTTCCCTCAATTCTTCTATCATTGCTTTCACTAGGGACCTATGGCAATATTTGTCATCTATACAATGACAAAGAAGCGTAACAGTCTCGTATTTTGCGCTAAGACAATATTTATTGTGCTGCTGATGGCATCCCTCATCATCATTATCTGGACTAGAAGCTAATGTCCATAACGCCTCTACTGCTTCAGGATTATTTTTGATTTCTAACACGAACCGTCTTACGTATTCAGCCCAGTCTATCTTTTTGTCTTTAAGATAATCTTTCCACAAACATCTACTCGGAGCTAGGTCTTTCCACCATTGTTCCCAGTTCTCTTTATATTTTGGGAGATACCTTGGTCTATAGCGAGCTATTAGGATTCTGAAACCATCTGATTCCTCTGTCTGTTCCTTCAACGATTTGATCTTTATGGAATTTGCCATGAATAACGCCTAAATACCAAAATCTCTTGGATTTGTTCAGGACAATCTTTACAAGCTGCTAATCAGAGACGTAAACAGGTAGCGGTAAATAAATCAAATTTTGGCATCATACTCTCATTCTAGAATATTCTCACGATATATTAGTATGAACTTGATCCTCAGAAGCGTGGTTTTTTCATTTTCGATCCGCATCTATCGCATTCTAAGCCTTTGACCTCTGCACCACATGACAAGCAACTATACTTAAGTCTTATTTCCTGATTACTATATGTGCTTTCATTGCTAAAGCCAAACAGTCTTAATGCATTAGGCTGCTTCTTTCTGATAAGAAACATTACTGCGACAAGGACTGCAGTGTTTGCTATAAAACCCGCCAAAAAACCAAAGAAGTAGGTAACCACTAAATAAATGCCAAGGCTCATTCCCATAAATAATAGCTGTCTTTTTATTACTGGTTTAAGACTGCCATCCATATTCTTTTTTCACTACCACCTACTATAGGCACTGCTTTGTATATCAACATATATCCAAATTAATAACATATTAGGCGTTAAAACAAGTATAGAAACTAAGCTTAGAATACTTAATATTATGTTATGGATTTGTGTTGTTCTTATTACTGTCATTTCTCGTTCTCTATATTCATTGCAGAGTTTTGCTTGCTATAATATCGAGTTTGTCGTGTGACGAGTCTGTTTGCTTGCAACTTATTACATCTTCTACTGAATAATCGTTAGTCGTGATAATGGAATGCGATGGGTCAGTTCATAATAATAGTGATAACTCTTCAATTGTGCCGTGATAACAATTCGCTAAAAATTGCTCTTTAATACTCTTCTTTCCTCACCCATTTATTACCTTCTTTCGTGTACTCTTTTTTAACAGCAGCCCAAGCTACTTTATGCGCTACTTCTTCTGCGCTTTGTTTGTTACCTCCACGCCTTTTTTCAGGGTCTTGATACTGTTCGACAGCACTGGCATGTGCCTTTGTGTATATATGCTGCGCATGTACCGGTAAAGAATCTATTTGCTTTTTTGTTCTAGCAGACAACTGTTTATCTCCTATTCTAGTTCCTAGTCCTCTTGATTTTGTGATAGGCAATACACTAAAAATATGAAAAATATGATATAAAGGATCACTTTGAAGTCCTTCTTGAGCCTTCTAGGAATATATACTCAAGTTTTTACTTGACGTTTTACAGATGTACTTCAATCTTTAATTTTTCTAATTTCTGCGATAGTGATATGTGAAGTCACATATAGAATACAGACTACAAGATTATTGCTCTTATGTCTACTCCAAATAATAATCAAAACAACAGGAGAAGGTCGCAACATAATATACAAACAATTCATAAAACAGAAAGTATAATTTCTAATCAAGTTTTTACCAATAGAAGAAACGAAATTCACGAATATCTAAAGTTGTTTGGATATAAGCCTGATAAGACAAGTATCCAAGTACATATAACTGGATTCTTCAGGAAAAGACAGTTAAGCCAAAGAGAAAAAGAACGTTACACACTAGCAGCAAAAAAGTATGGGGGAACTACCTTTGTAATTGTTGGTAGAACACATGATCCGTCCATATTGGAAAACGTAATCAAGCCTAGAAAGAAAAATCCACTAAACAAGTCCTGGGTATGTAGGCTACTTGTGGAAGAATAAAGATCCACAGAAAAGAGCTCCCCATGAATTAATACCTCTAGATTTTACTCCGATTCATCTACCTTATCCAGCCGATTGGAAGAATATATTTGCGACCAAAGGTTTTATGTTGGCGTTACATCTCCCAGCTTCCTTTGCTAAGGATAAAAACAGGCTTGTAAGAGCTCTATATCGTATTGGCAAAAGCAGTATTGTTGATATCAAGAAGGAATGGACCTTTCTTAATGAAATAAGACATCTAGGATTTGACATGAAGAGAACTACAATTACTCGAGCAGACTATCCACAGAGTACTAGTGCTGATGGTGGCCATAATATGAATTCTGCCGTAAATACAGCGAAGGGAGTTGGAAGCAGATTAGCCAAAGATAAAGTCAGTAAGGAAGAATATCAAGAATTGCTAAAGGCAATAAAATCATAACAATCTGTGGTCAAATAATTCCTTGTCCTTATTCCTCTATCCACGTTGACATTTCATATATGACAGATCAAGTCTCATTAAAAAAATGTCGATTTCCTGCTTTTAATGATATCTTTTCCCGAGCCAATGTCTTGTATGAGCAGCTAGTTCTCATAATCTAGTTATATCAAGTTAATAGATCTAAGCCTGTCTCTACGTCAGAGAACGCAATATTTAAGGGCTAAATAACTAGCATCCCCAGTCACGAAAAGACTCTGAAGAATGATCCAGAAATTAAACCTAGGCTATTTTCAAAGTTTTCTACAACCTCTGACAGCGGCACAGGATTAGGATTGTATATTTCAAAAAACATAATCGAAGCTCACGATGGCAATATATGGGCTGACAATAACGCTGACGGAAAGGGAGCAACATTTTCATTTAGTTTACCACTTAATGATAACGGCTATCGCAGCACTCATAATAAAACGTGACAGATTATTTGCAGTTAGTTCGCTTTCTCTCGTGCCTAGCTTTCTTGGGTAATGGACTATCCATCAATCATTGATACCGTGTAGAAACTTTAACGCATTTTGACCATCCTTTGTCAGGGATATCATATGACGTGAACCAAGCTTTTCAATCGAGATGAACTTCCACTTCAATAATAATGGTTCAATTATATTCTTATTCAATGACATATACCCTGCTTGCTCAGCATGTTCAGACTTCTCCTCAACGTGGATAAGCTCCTGTTCTAAAGCTCGATCTTTTAATTCTTTTTTCGAGATCTTTCCACCTTTTCCCTTCTGATTTATAATAGCTAGAGATTCAATCAGATTATCGCTAGGTGTTTCTATTTTGTATTCTGGTAGTGTAACAATTTCCTTCAAACCCTCAGTCTCCTGCTTCTTTGGAACAGTTGTGTACTTTTCAGGTACTGCATAATAGGGTTTTATCATTGCTATATCTTTGAACATCATACATATCATCATCGAAGCAATAGCTTGAATTTTGCTTCCTACTGAGACGTTCACATAAATAGCATTTTTTATTTCAGTAAGAACTATAGTTCTTAAGGCCCTTAGAGTATCGAATAAATCTGTTCGGTCAGCCTTCTCAAATCTGTATTCGATGAGGCTCTTCTTGAGTTCGGTTGCTATTGACACCGGAAATGAACTACCTTTGTCATCTTTAGGATCATCGTGAACTATAAGCCATATTCTGTCTGCTTTCATATTTTCCGCTGGAAGGACTATGCGATCCTGCTCGAATCCTACAGGAGCAATATGAATTCTTAGCATTGTCTCAGTAGAGTTAAGTGTAAGGCTAGTCATATTAGTATCAGAACTCAGCTGATAATACTTAAATCTTTGGTGCCTGAACTCTATGAGGTAAGACTATGACTGAAAGTGAAGCAAATGCTGAACATCCCAGTGTAGTTCAACCATTTGTTGGATCGAATTGTAACAAGAAACGATTGATTTTTTATATGGTTAGTTTTAATCTCCTACGGCGTTTGAGGTTAATGCTTAATGCTTAACGATATAATTAGCAAGTTAATAACTGAATTGAACGAGGGTATTGATGAACGGGATCTGGGTGGACCTTATTTTGACAGAATCGGTTACAAAGTCTTTCCCTTTACAATAGACAAATTCCACCAAATAAAGGGTGATAACACATCCATAAGAAATATGGTCTTTATAGATGGAGGTAATCAGGAACTAATAGGTGCACCAAATTTTTCTATTCAGTTAAACAGAATTTATTTTAATATTTACAGCGGAAAGAAACGGATAATACAAAAGGTCTTGCCCAATAAGATAGAATTCTTTTCAGCCACCTTTTCTACACTTAGAAATAAAGAAATAGATTATGACACAATAGTATTTCCTGTAAAAGACGAGTGGAATAAGTATCTTCCGTTACAGTCAGATTTATCGTTCAGTGCAAAAGATCGCGCTAACTTCACAGGAACAATGAGAGAGGATATCCAGAGAGTTGCATCGATATCTAGAAGGTTTGCAGAATGGAATTATTCTCGTTTTGTCATAGAGGAAATACTTAGAGAAAATGACATTCTGATAGCCGACGGAACTCTCCAGGCCACATTTACACATGAAGACCGTTATTTATCCCATACCCAAGCAAGCGCAATTAAACGAGGAGTAATTTTCTCTGGATTATCCAAGACAAGTTCGTTATTTACTACCACAGGTTTGTCTCTTATAGGATCACTTCATAAACTTCACAAAGATTGGAATATTAATTTTAACAAATGGTATTACTATCCTGTCGCAGAGGGTTTGATTTCCAGTCATTCCGTAGTTATCTTCATTGTAAAGTTACATGAAAGAGCGGATCACATCTTTAGGTATGAAATTATTAGAGATCAGGCAGAATCAATGGCTGCTTCGGAGCTGTGTGACATTCTAAGCAATTTAGCATACATATCTACTGATTTGACCTTTCCAGGATATCCATATGGACTTGTAGACGCTGACGATAATGCAAGGGTAAGAAATGATGAAGTCGATGTTTATAGAATGTTGCTGCTTTCAGAAATATCAAAGCGAGGGTTATGGCGCAAATTTAGTAGGCATATGCTATCTACTGATGCTCACGATATTTTGAATACTTTGAAAGCAGGCGGTAGTGTTAGGTAGATGAAATAAAATGAATGAAGACTATTGTTGTGGAGAAATAATTACAGGAGAAACGACAAAACTTGTCATTAGGCAAAAAAGTAATGAACCAATAGAGATAGGCGATATACTTGTAGAAGATAGAAATGATGGTAAAATCTTCTTGCAAGTTTTTGATCTTCTTTACGGAAGTCAGATTTCACGTCTGGGGTTGGAAAATATTTCAGGAATGAGCCTCGAAGGCATCGGCACAGGTTTAGATTGGATAGAGCCACATTTGAGAAATTATATCTTGGCTATCGCCAAATCAATTCTTCATATAGCTACTGTAGACAAGCTTCCTCGCAATCCAAAAGTTCTTCCCAATTTTATGGGCCCTGTCAGACGCCTAAAAGAACAGGATTTGAATTTCCTGTCAAAACCAAAAAATCCACTCTATGTTGGTAAGGTGAGAACGGGCTCAAAGACTCTAAATGCAGACATCTATTTAGATGCAGTTGATGTGTTTTCGCATCATATTTTGGTGCCAGCAACCACTGGAAGAGGGAAGAGCAATTTGATTAAAATAATGCTTTGGAATGTTTTAGATAAAGATTTCTGTGGAATTCTTATTCTTGATGCCCACAATGAGTATTATGGAAAACATAATTCCAAAGGACTACGGGACCATCGAAAGGCAAAAGATTATCTAATATATTATTCGCCTAATCCTACCCAG
>Ga0193715_1000418_pt1 | contig 10556 bp, 15 predicted proteins | sample U2m2metaG_FD_143040 | JGI IMG/M metagenome (GOLD analysis project Ga0193715, IMG submission 143040) | Soil microbial communities from a riparian zone of the East river system, Colorado, United States - U2m2 | ecosystem: Environmental > Terrestrial > Soil > Riparian zone | place: USA: East River... | reverse complement strand
CGCCTTGCGGTGCATCTTCACCATGTTCACGCCCTCGATCAGCACGCGGCCCGTCTTCAGGAACACGCGCAGGACCTTCCCTTCCTTGCCCTTGTCCTCGCCGCGCATCACCCGCACCGTGTCGCCCTTCGACACGTGCAGCTTCATCCGCTTGGCGTTCTCGGCGTGACGCGCGTGCAGTCGCTTGCCCGCCGTCTTTTTGTATTTCAGGACTCTCACGTTACAAAACCTCTGGAGCCAGGGACACGATCTTCATGTACTTCTTCTCGCGGAGCTCGCGCGCCACGGGTCCGAAGATGCGGGTCGCCCGCGGCTCACCCTGTTCGTTGATGATCACGACTGCGTTCTCGTCGAAGCGGATGTAGGAGCCGTCCTTCCGGCGCGTCTCCTTGGCCGTGCGCACCACCACCGCGCGCGCCACGTCCGACTTCTTGACCGTGCCGTTGGGGAGCGCGTTCTTCACGGCGACGATGACGACATCGCCGAGCGTGGCGTAGCGCCGGCGGGTTCCGCCGAGCACGCGGATCACGAGCGCCGTTTTCGCGCCCGAGTTGTCCGCTACCTTGACCACCGATTCCTGCTGGATCACTGGTCGTCTCCGTTAACGTGCACGTTCGATGATTTCGACCACGCGCCATCTCTTGTCCTTCGACAAGGGCCGTGTCTCCATGATGCGGACGGTGTCGCCCGTCTTGGCCTCGTTCTGCTCGTCGTGCGCTTTCAGCTTCTTTGTCCGGCGAACCATCTTCCCGTACACCGGGTGCTGAACCCTGCGCTCGATCGAGACCACTACGGTCTTCGCCATCTTGTCGCTCACGACCAGGCCTATCCGCGTCTTGCGCGCGTTGCGCTCGATCGTGTCGCTCTCTCTCTTCGCCAATTCTGCCATTAAGCCCTCTTGCTCCTCTTCGCGCGGTTAGTCGCGGTTGCGCTCTTGCGCCCGCGCCTGCCCGTCACACGTCTCGCTGTCACACGCTTCGGACCGGTCAGCTTGGCCTCGGCGATGCCTATGATCTTCTCGCGCAACACTGTATTGAGCCGCGCGATGTCCTTCCGTATCACCCGCAGACGCAGCGGATCGTCGAGAGTGCGCGTGCCGGAAGCGAGACGCAGGTTGAACCGCTCTCTCTCCAGCTCGACCAGGCGGGCATTGATGTCCGCCTCGCTCATCTCACGAATGTCCTTAGCCAGCATCGGTGTGCGCCTCCTCACGTGAAACGAACTTCGACTTCACACCAATCTTTGCAGCGGCTAATGCCATTGCCTTCTTGGCGATCTCCAGCGTCACTCCCTCGAGCTCGAACATCACTCTGCCCGGCTTCACGACTGCCACCCATCCCTCCGGTGAGCCCTTTCCCTTACCCATGCGGGTCTCGGCGGGCTTCTTCGTGATCGGCTTGTCGGGGAAAATCCGGATCCAGACCTTGCCGCCGCGCTTGATATGGCGCGTCAGTGCGACACGAGCTGCTTCGATCTGGCGGTTGGAAACCCAGCCGGGCTCCAGCGCTTTCAGACCGTAGTGCCCGAACGAGACTTCACTGCCACGAGTGGCAAGCCCCTTCGTCCGACCCTTGAATCTCTTCCTGAACTTTACGCGCTTGGGACTGAGCATTCTCTATATCCTCAGACGCCAGTCGAGTAGGTCTTGCCGCGACGGTCTTCCACGATCTCGCCCTTGAAGATCCAGACCTTCACACCGATGGTGCCGAAGGTGGTCTTCGCAGTCGACGTCGCGTAGTCGATGTCGGCGCGCAGCGTGTGAAGGGGTACACGACCTTCGTGATAGCCCTCGACGCGCGCGATTTCGGCGCCGCCCAGACGGCCGCCGCACTTGATCTTGATCCCGCCCGCTCCCATGCGCATGGCGCTCTGCACCGCGCGCTTCATGGCGCGGCGGAACGAGATGCGCTGAGCCAGCTGGTTCGCGATGTTGTCGGCGACGAGCTGTGCGTCGAGCTCGGGACGCTTGATCTCTTCGACGTTGATCCCGACTTCCTTGCCGGACAAGCGGGTGAGCTCGTCACGGAGCTGGTCGACTTCGGCGCCCTTCTTACCGATGACGACGCCCGGACGGCCGGTGTGGATCGTGACGACGACCTTGCCAGGCTTGCGCTCGATGCGGATGTCCGCGATCGCCGCGTGCCCGAGCCGCGCCTTCAGATACTTGCGAAGGAGCTCATCTTCACGAAGAAGTGCGGGAAAATCACGGTTTGCATACCACTGCGACCTCCAGGTCTTGGAGATGCCGAGGCGGAAGCCGATCGGATGTGTTTTCTGACCCATTAACGTTTGCTCCTTGAGGAACTCGAAGCCTTTGCTGTCGAACGCTCAGCAGTGGGTGCGGGGCGCGCAGCGCGGACCTTCTCTTCACGGGCGTCGAGGATGATCTCGACGTGACTGGTTCTCTTTCTGATCGGTGTGGCGCGACCCTGCGCCGCTGGCATGAAACGGCGGAGCGCCGGTCCTTCGTTCACAATCGCGTGCTTGATGTAGAGCGTGTCCACGTCGATCGACTCGTTCCCTTTCCCCTCTCTCGACTTGAACTCGGCGTTGGCGACAGCGGAGTTGAGAACCTTCGCGATCTGCACCGCCGCGTGCTTCTTCGAGAACTTGAGCAGTCCGAGGGCTTCGTTCACATCCTTGCCGCGGATCTGATCGATGACGAGCCGCATCTTGTACGGCGACTGACGGGTCGTGCGCTGAATCGCGCTCGACACACCCTTCTTCTCGGCGGCGTGACGCGCCGCTCGAATCCTTGACCTTTCGCTCACTTGACCGCCGCCTGGCCTCTCGGCGGGGTCGACCCCGGCGCCGCAGGAGTGCCGCCTGTCGTGGCTACGCCACCGGCCTTCTTGTCGGTCGGCTTGGCAGCGCCGGTGTGCCCGCGGAACAGGCGCGTCGGCGCGAACTCGCCGAGCTTGTGCCCGACCATGTTCTCGGTCACGTACACCGGGATGAACTTGTTGCCGTTGTGGACCGCGAAGGTGTGACCGACGAAGTCGGGGACGATCGTGCTAGCACGCGCCCACGTCTTGATCACTCTCTTCTCGTTCTTGCCGTTCATCGTCGAGACCTTCGTCATCAACGCGTCTTGAACGAACGGACCCTTTTTAACGCTTCTTCCCATATCCGATTCCCAGAATTGGTTGCGAGCCTACTGCGTTGCCTTGCCGCGCTTCCGTCCGCGGACGATCAGGCGCTGCGAGGGCTTCTTCTTGTTGCGTGTCTTGACGCCTTCCTTGTTGCCCCACTTGTCCACGACGTTGCGGCCACCGCGAGTACGACCCCCGTGCGGGTGATCGACCGGGTTCATGACCTCACCGCGAACCTTGGGACGCTTGCCCATCCAACGGCTCTTGCCCGCCTTGCCGGCCGAGAGGAGCTCGTGCTCCGCGTTGCCGACTGTGCCGACCGTCGCCAGGCACTCACCATGAACCATCCGCATTTCGGTAGAAGCCATACGGAGCGTCACGTACTCACCTTCCTTTGCAACGACCTCCACCTTGGTTCCGGCGGAGCGCGCCATCTTGCCACCCGCGCCCGGCTTCAGCTCGACGCAGTGCACGTCGGTGCCGAGCGGGATCTCACGGAGAGGAAGCGCGTTTCCAACGCGGCTGTCGGAGCCCTTGCCTGAAACGATCTTGTCGCCCACGGAAAGCCCCTTTGGGTGGAGGATGTAGCGCTTCTCTCCATCCTCGTACTCGACCAGCGCAATGCGAGCGGTCCGGTTGGGATCGTACTCGATCTCACGCACCGTCGCCGTCATGCCGAACTTGTTGCGCTTGAAGTCGATGATGCGGTACATGCGCTTGTGACCACCGCCGATGCGGCGCATGGCGATGTGCCCGTGATTGTCGCGTCCGCCGCTCTTCGTGAGCGGCTCCATCAGCGACTTCTCACCCGTCGTCCTCGTGATCTCCGAGAAATCGGGGATCGAGCGTGAACGCGAGCTCGGGGTTACTGGCTTGAATTGACGAACGCCCATTGCTTATGCCTCGAAGATGTCGATCGAGTCACCGTCTTTCAGGGTGACAATCGCTTTTTTCCAGTGTGGACGACGCCCGACGACCTGTCCCACACGGCGATCCTTGCCGCGGTGGTTCGAGGTCCAGACGCCGGTGACCGTCACGTTGAAGAGCTCCTCGATCGCTTTTCTGATGTGGATCTTCGTCGCTTTTGGGTGCACGCGAAACGTGTATTCACCACGATCCTGATACGCCGACGATGTCTGCTCGGTGACGATCGGGGTGATGATGGTGCGAGTCAGTGTCGGCATCGTTATTTACCTTTCTTCTTGCCGGCTGATTTCTTCGCCGTCTTCTTTGCAGCCGCCTTGGGCTTCGCGGACTTGCCCGCGGCCTTGGCGGCCTTCCTGGCCGTCTTGTGCGCGTTCGAACTCTTGGTCGCCGCCTTAGCGGTCTTGCGCTCAGCCTTCTCGGCCCCGCGAGACTTGGTCTCCGACTTCGGGCGAGCGGCACGCGGCTTCTCTTCCACCGTCTTCAGCTCGTAGCCGAGTGCGTTCGACTCGATCAGCACCACATCGGACCACAACACGTGGTAGGTCGAGACGTCGGCGTAAGGCATCACGTAAGTCCGCTGCAGGTTACGCCCGCTCAGGAACACGTTCGGCTTCACTCCGTCGGTGAGGATCAGAACCTTCTTGCCCGTCACGCCCACGGCGCCAAGCAGCGACACCATTTGCTTCGTGCTCGGCTTGTCGTAGTTGAAATTGTCGATCACGATCAACGCGTCCTCGCGAGCGCGCGCGTTGAGCGCACTCTTGCGGGCAAGGACGCGGATCTGGCGCGGTACCGTCTGGTTGTACTTGCGACCAGTCGGACCGAACACCGTACCGCCGCCGACGAAATGCGGAGCGCGGCGCGATCCCTGACGGGCGCGGCCGGTTCCCTTCTGCTTCCACGGCTTCTGGTTTCCACCGGTCACGAGACCGCGCGTCTTCGTGTACGCGAGGCCGAGCCGCTGGTTGCCCAGGTACGCCTTAACGGCCTGGTGCATCACCGGCATGTTGACGGTGCCGTCGAACAGCTCGCCGGGAAGATCGAGGCGCTCGCGTTCGGTCCCGCCGGCGGTGTACGCGGCTGCCTTCAAGGTTGGATTCGTAGTCTCAGCCATGTTAACCCTGCTTCTTCACGAGGACGATCCCGTTGGTCGGGCCGGCCACGGAGCCGCGGATGTAAATGAGGTTGCGAGCAGCGTCGATGCGCTCAATGCGAAGGTGTGTCTGCGTGTGGCGCTCAGCGCCGTAGTGTCCAGGCATCTTCTTCCCCTTGATGACACGCGACGGATCGGTGCCGGGGCCGATGGAGCCGGGACGACGGTGCTTCGTGTTGCCATGCGTGTTGGGACCGCCGCCGAATCCATAGCGCTTCACGACGCCCTGGAATCCGCGACCCTTGGAAGTGCCGGTGACCTTGACCTGGTCGCCGGGCGCGAAAATCTCGACCGTGACCTTGTCGCCAAGGTTGTAGGTCGGGATCTCTTTCCTGTTCTCTTTCAGCTGCGCGTCGTCGAGACGGAAGCTGCGGAGAACCTGCGGGGCGATGGTGAGTCCCGCCTTGGCGGCGTGTCCGACGACAGCCTGGTGGGCGCGACGGCCGCGCGGCGTCCGCTCACCCTGCTTGGAGTCGCGGGCGTGACGCTGCTCGCCGAAGCCGAGCTCGACTGAGTCGAAGCCGACCTGGTCTTTTTTCAGAACCTTGGTCACCGAGTTGGGAGTCGCCTCCACCACGGTACAAGGAATCTGCTGTCCCTCTTCATTGAAGATCTGGGTCATGCCCAGCTTCTTACCGATGATACCGATCATCTTCCCTCTAATTGGTCAATTGGCATAGTCGTTGTCCGCAGTCCGTGTCGGTGGATCTGACTACTCGACCTTGATCTCGACGTCGACGCCGGCGGGAAGATCGAGCTTGGTCAGCGCGTCGACCGTTGCCGCGCGCGAATCAAGGATGTCGATCAACCGCTTGTGCGTCTTCAGCTCGAACTGCTCGCGCGACTTCTTGTCGACGTGCGGCGAGCGGAGAACGGTCCAGCGTTTGGTCTTGGTCGGCAACGGAATCGGACCACTCACCTGCGCACCGGTCTTCTCGGCCGTGCGGACGATGTCCGCGGAGGCCTGGTCGATGACGGCGTGGTCGAACGCCTTGAGCCGAATTCGAATTCTTCCTGCCATAACTCTCTCTCGCGTGTAAGTCGCGTTGACTACTTGAGGATCTTGGTCACTACGCCGGCACCAACCGTGCGGCCGCCTTCTCTGATCGCGAACCGGAGTCCCTCGTCCATCGCGATCGGCGTGATCAGCTCGATCGTCATCTGCACGTTGTCCCCCGGCATCACCATCTCCATCCCTTCTGGCAGCTCCACACTTCCAGTCACGTCCGTCGTTCTGAAGAAGAACTGAGGTCTGTATCCCTTGAAGAAGGGGGTATGACGGCCGCCCTCTTCCTTGGTCAGCACGTAGACCTCGGCGTTGAACTTGGCGTGCGGCGTAATGCTACCCGGCTTGGCCAGCACCATTCCACGCTCCACGTCGTTCTTGTCGATACCGCGGAGCAGTAGTCCGACGTTGTCACCAGCCTGGCCGTCGTCCAAGAGCTTCCGGAACATCTCGACCCCGGTGATGACCGTCTTCTTGTCACTGTTGAAGCCAATGAGAGAGACTTCCTCGCCGACCTTGATCTTCCCCTTCTCGATTCTGCCAGTCGCCACGGTACCACGACCAGTGATCGAGAACACGTCTTCCACGGGCATCAGGAACGGCTTCTCGGTCTCGCGCTTGGGCTGCGGGATATAAGTATCGAGAGCGTCCATCAGCTCACCGATCTTCTTCCCGTACTCCGAGTTGGGGTCACCTGACTCCAAGGCCTTAAGTGCCGAGCCCTTGATGATCGGCGTGTCGTCGCCAGGGAAGTCATAGCTCGACAGCAGCTCACGGACCTCCAGCTCCACCAGCTCCAAGAGCTCGGCGTCGTCCACCATGTCCACCTTGTTCATGAACACGATGATGTAGGGCACGTTCACCTGCTTGGCGAGCAAGATGTGCTCTCTCGTCTGCGGCATCGGCCCGTCAGCGGCCGAGACCACCAGGATCGCCCCGTCCATCTGCGCCGCTCCCGTGATCATGTTCTTCACGTAATCGGCGTGTCCCGGGCAGTCCACGTGCGCGTAGTGACGCTTGTCGCTCTCGTACTCCACGTGCGCCGTCGCGATCGTGATACCTCTCTCTCTTTCCTCGGGCGCCTTATCGATTTGATCAAAGGCAACGGGCGATGCTAGTCCCTTCTTGGCCTGGATCGCCGTGATGGCCGCCGTCAGTGTCGTCTTCCCGTGATCCACGTGACCGATCGTCCCGACGTTCACGTGCGGCTTCGTCCGATTGAATTTCTCTTTGCTCATTTCTTCCTCAATTCCGTGTCGTTTTCGTACAAGCTCGCGATCGGGATTGAACCGATGACCTCACCCTTACCAAGGGTGTGCTCTACCAACTGAGCTACGCGAGCGGCTTCTTCGTAACTGTCAAACCGGCTAACCTCGCCGTTTCCTGCGTCCTCGCGCTTCCTGGCACCGTTACCCTCAGAGCGGGAGACGGGACTCGAACCCGCGACATCAAGCTTGGAAGGCTAGCGCTCTACCAACTGAGCTACTCCCGCGTACCACTCCGACCCGTTATGAACTGCGGACTGCGGACAACTGGCCTCACAAAAAAATCCAACCCTCCAACAACCATGGTGGGGGAAGGATTCGAACCTTCGTAGGCGTTAGCCGGCAGATTTACAGTCTGCTCCCTTTGGCCGCTCGGGCACCCCACCGATTTTCGCTCCTCGCCCAACTAACGCTTTGTCGACAGAGCTGACGGGGAGAATCGAACTCCCAACCTGCTGATTACAAATCAGCTGCTCTGCCAATTGAGCTACGTCAGCAACAAACAGCGATTTTTCATCGCAAGCCTAGTAGAATAGCCAACTTAGGCCAGTGAGTCAACCCGACGCCGAGTCTCGCGTCACCGGCGATCTCAGAGCGATGCGCAGGTGCAGAACGCACACCCAAATCATGAGAATTACGAGGGGCACGAAGAGAAAGCCGATCGAAAAGCCCGACAGTATCGCGGCGGTTGCAATCGAGATCGTCGCAACGCCTTCGGCGGCTCCTCTCCACCGGGATCTCCAGACGACGGCCGGCAAGCCGGACAGAATGACCGCGACCACGAACGTGACCGCTAACGGCGGAAAGTCCGGCCTCCTCGCCAGGAGAGTCTCCATCGTTCCAATCAGTCCCAACACGGCGACGCCACCGCAAAGTCCGACCGCGATTCTTTCGAGAAGTCCGCCGCTCGACAAGTCCGGTGATCCCCCTCGCGGACTGAGCCTTAGGGCGGCGAAGAGTCCCACCGCGATTCCCAGAATTCCCACCGGCAAATCCAGAACAGCGAGAAACTGAGCGAGCCTTACCGCACCTGCTTCCATTTGGTCCCTTGGGGGGTGTCCTCGATCGTAACTCCCCTGCCCTCGATCTCGGCGCGAATCCGATCGGCTTCCGCGAAATCGCGGCGCGCGCGCGCGTCCTTGCGGGCGGAAAGCTTCTCTTCGACCCAGCGCGCCAGCTCCGGATCTGGGCCCACAGCCACAGGAACTACGTCGAGCACCGAATTGATGCGCGCAAAAACCGCTCTCGCGCGTTCCAGCGCCCGCTTGTCGACACCGTTCCGGTCGAGCTCGGCGTTCGCCTTCCGCACGAACATGAAGAGTGCGCCCAGCGCGATCGGCGCATTCAGGTCATCGAACAGCGCCGCCGTTACCTCGGCGTCGGTTTCATCGGCAATCTGTTCCAGCTCCGGCGTCGCCCCCTTCGCCGCTGCCAGTCGCTCCGCGAAGTCTGCAATCCGCCGCACGCCTTCCATCGATGCCTCGATCGCATCGCCTGACATGTTGAGCTGCTTCCGGTAATGCGTCGAGAACACGAAATGGCGGAACGCCGCAGCCGGCACTCCGTTGTCGCGAAGATCCTGCACAGTCGAGACGTTACCCAGACGCTTCGCCATCTTGTTCCCTTCGGTGAGCAGAAACTCACCGTGGCACCAGAAGCGAGAAAATGGCTTTCCGGTCGCGCCCTCGGATTGGGCTATCTCGTCCTCGTGGTGCGGGAAGATGAGATCGATCCCGCCGCCATGGATGTCGAGCGTCTCGCCCAGATACTTCATCGCCATCGCCGAGCATTCGAGATGCCAGCCGGGTCGGCCGCGTCCCCACGGTGAATCCCAGGCCGCGGCGGTCGCCTCGTCCTCTGGCTTCGACGCTTTCCAGAGCGCAAAGTCCTGCGCGTTCTCCTTGGAGTAGTCGTCCTGTATGACACGCGCGCCCGCCTTCACTTCGCGCGTATCGAGCCGGGACAGCTTGCCGTAACCCTTGAACTTGTCGATCGCGAAATAGACGCTCCCATCGTCGGCGAGATAGGCGAGTTTTCGCTCCACCAGCCTTTGCACGATTCCAATCATCTCCGGGATGTGCTCGGTCGCCTTTGGATAGAGCTCCGCGTCCTGGATCCGCAGGAAAGCGCGATCCTTATGGAAGATCTCGGTTATGGGAGCGGTGATCTTCGCAATGGTAGAGCCCTGCTCGCTCGCGCTCTTGATGATCTTGTCGTCGACGTCAGTGAGATTCATCACCTGGAAGATCTTCCAGCCACGCAAGTGGATTACCCGCCGCAGCAGATCCTCGAACAGGAACGTCCGGAAGTTTCCGAGATGCGCGGGCCTGTAGACGGTCGGTCCGCAGGTATAGATGCGAACCGTTTGGCCGTCTTCGGGCGTGAACGGCTCGATCTTCCGCGTGAGCGTGTTGTAGAGGCGGAATTCCTGGTCGGCCATTGGGTGAAGCTAGACGGGGCCGTGTAGAGGGTCAACACGAATGCGGCGCACCATGTCCAACTACTCATTCAGAACTGCTGCTGGGGGCTGGCATCTACGACGGAGGGTTATACGGATGCTCCGGATTGAAACTGATCATTCGGGATAGCTCCTCGTGGCGTTACGACTCGTAACACCAGGGCTGGGATTTTTTTGGAACTGCCGCTCGGACATGCTTCAGTTCGCCAAACGGACCTCTCCTACGAAACAACAAAAAGAAAAGAGCCCCCGAGAGAGGATCTATACCGCCACTAGGATCTATCCGGAACATCCGTCCCTCCGGAGCATCCGTATAACCTCCGTCGTAGATGCCAGATAACCCTCCGTCGTAGATGCCAGCCGAGCGCAGTTGGCACAGCGGGCGAGAATCACCCCTGCTCAGCCACTAGACGCGGCGGTCTCGATGGAATCTCGAACTCCGGGCGGGGAGTCACCACTCGACCCTCGACGATTTTGATGATGCGTGCGGCAACTCGATGCAGCTCCACGGGGTTGGGGGCGGCGAGAATGATCGTGATTCCGCGCTCGGAGAGTCTCGTGAGCAGGGCAATGATGTCCCGTTCGAACAGCAGTCCTTCACCGCAAAGCGTTTCGTCGAGCATGATCGCGCGGGGATCGCCGATCAACGCCTGCG
>Ga0193715_1000414_pt1 | contig 10642 bp, 7 predicted proteins | sample U2m2metaG_FD_143040 | JGI IMG/M metagenome (GOLD analysis project Ga0193715, IMG submission 143040) | Soil microbial communities from a riparian zone of the East river system, Colorado, United States - U2m2 | ecosystem: Environmental > Terrestrial > Soil > Riparian zone | place: USA: East River... | reverse complement strand
CGTCGATCAACGCCACCATCGGGCCAGTGAAAGTTTTCGACGGATCAGTCTGCGGCACGCTATTTCGCGCCATGCCGATCATGACCAGTGCGCGTTGGAGCCGATCAATCACCAGCGGCGAGACGAATCCGCCGCCGTTGCCGCGCACATCGACTATGAGAGCTTTTTTGCGAATCTGCGGAAAGTAGAGCTTGGTGAATTCGTTCAGGCCCGGCTGGCCCATGTCCGGAATGTGAACGTAGCCGACTTCGCCGCCGGTTTTCTTCGCAACGTCATCGATGTTCTTTTGCACCCAGGCCCGGTAATAGAGCGGTGCTTCATCGGCGGTGGGCACGACAGTAATATCGCGTGCGCCATCGTCACTCGGCTTGGAATTGACTCGCAGAATGACTTGTTTATCGGCCGTGCCGATGAGCGCGTCGTACAGATTCGGCAAGGTGGAAACTGGCACGCCGTTGATCGCCAGCAGATAATCGCCTTCCTTCACGTTCAGGCCCATTTCCCTGAGCGGCGAGCGGGTTTCCTTGTTCCAATTTTCCCCGGGCAGAATCCGGTCGATCCGATATGCGCGACTGGCCGGGTCGCGGGAAAATTCGGCTCCGAGCATCCCGAGCTTGATGCGGGGCGTTTCGGGCCGTTCCCCGCCGGCGACGTAGGTGTGGCCGCTATTCAATTCTCCGATGAGCTCACCAACCAAATAGGTGAGATCGTTTCGATGATTTACGAACGGGACGAGCGCGGCATATTTGTCGCGCATGGCTTTCCAATCCACGCCGTGCATGTTCGGCGCGTAAAAGAAATCGCGCATCTGCCGCCAGCACTCGAAGTAGATCTGGTTCCACTCAGCGTGGCGATCGAGCCGCATATCCAGTCCCTCGAGCTTGAGCTTGAAATCTTTGCCGGCCTTTTCATCCTTCGTCTCGATTTTGTCTTTGGGGAGATCGATCATGGCGTAGTCCTTGTCGATCTTGACCAGCATCTTCTTGCCGTCGCGCGTAATCTCGTACTTGTTCACGTCGCCAAGCACGGTCTCCTTGCGATCTTCCAGGCTGTACGCGCAAAGATGGTATTTCCGCTTATCGGCGTCGCCGGAATCGTCGTCCTCGCCTTTCTCATCGCCGACCGTGCGGCGGAGATAAAAAATTCTATCGTCCACCATCCGCAGGTTGCTGTAATCGGCGGGCTGGATCTCAAGAGCGACCAGGCGGTCGTGAATGCCATCAGTATCGACCTTGACGGAAACCGGCTTCTTCTCTTTCGCGTCTTTTGATTCGCCTTTCTTGTCCTCGGGCTTTTTCTCGTCCGCGTCCTTGTCCTCTTTTTTCTTTCTGGCTTTGCCGACTTCGTCGCTGCGAGGCGCGAGCGGCGATTCGGTCTCTTTTGCCAGGGTGACGAGGTAAACGCGGTCCATGTCGCGATAAACATTGGAAAAATCCGTTTGGCCGAAGATCGTTTTGAAGTCGCGACTCGACGTTAACAAAAGGTATTTTCCGTCGTCGCTGAAGGTCGGATTGCTCGCCGAATACCAATCGTCGGTAACCGTCACCGGTTTTTTGTCCGCAGTTGAAAAGAGATACACTTTTTCGCCCTCGTTCTCCTCCGGTCGCGACCACGCAATCCATTGGCTGTCCGACGACCAATCGTAGCCACGAATCTCGCCGTATTTATCTTGATCGACCTGGGTAATGGCTTTGCTCGCCACATCGACGTAGCGCAACCTCTGCAAGCGATCCGCCCAGAGCAGCTTCTTGCTGTCAGGTGACCAGATGGCCTGATAATAGTAGGTGTCGGCCCCCTTCGTCAGTTGTTGCGGCTCACCCTTGCCATCCTGCGAACGAACGTAGAGTTCGTTCTCGCCGGTGACGTCCGAATTGTAAGCGATCCATTTGCCGTCCGGCGACCAAACCGCGTCGCGCTCGTGGGCGTTCGATGTTCTTGTCAGATTGCGCGGTGTGCCATCCTTTCCTGGCACGGAATAAATATCGCCGCGCGCTACGGCGATAACGCGTTGGCCGTCAGGCGCTGGGCTGACTGATTCGATGTGTTTCGATGCATCGACCAGTGCGGAACGCCCGGACGCGAAATCTTCCTTGATCTCGATCGGCACCGCCGTCGCCTGCCCAGTCGCCAGATCGTAGCGCCAGATGTAGCCCGCTTGTTCGAAGACAATCGAGTCCTTGCCAATCGAAGGAAACTTGATGTCAAAATCCTTGAAGGTGGTGAGCTGTTTTGTTTCCTTGCTCGTCAGATCGGTCGAGAAAAGATTCATCCGACCATCGCGGTCGGAGAGAAAATAGATGCGGTTGTCCGGCCTCCACATTGGGCAAATATCCTGCGCAGGATCGTTCGTCAGGTTTTCCGTTTTACCGGTCTTGAAATCGTGAATCCAGACGTCGTCGGCCATTCCACCGCGATAATGTTTCCATGTGCGGAACTCACGGAAGACGCGGTTGAACGCCATCTTCGAATCATCCGGTGAAAACGAGACGAATCCGCCGCGCGGCACGGGCACCTGCTGCGGCAACTCGGCGTCCAAGCCCACCGTGTAAAGCTGGCCGATGAAAGAATTGAACGACTTCATCCGGGTGCGGAAAACAATCAGCGGTTTCGTGTTTTGCCAGGTCATCACGATATTGTTCGGCCCCATTCGATCTGATATGTCGTCGCGTCCCAGAGTAGCAGTTATCGTTAGCCGCTTGGGAGTGCCACCGTCAGCCGGCATTGCGTAAACCTCCGTATTGCCGTCATACTGCGACGTGAACGCGATCTGGGAGCCGTCCGGTGAGAACCGCGGGAATGATGTGTAGCCAGGTCCGCTGGTGAGGCGTCGCGCGATGCCGCCGTCTTTGCCGACTGTGTAGAGCTCGCCCGCGTAACAAAAAACGATTTGCGTACCGTTAGTCGTCGGGAAACGCAACAGGCGCGTCGTGTCGGGAAGGTTCTGCGCCGAGACTGTCGTGCTCGAAATCAGACCGGACGCGACTAAATTCAGAAGAACGAAAAAGCGAGAGAGCATGCTCATAGGAAAAAGATGAAGTCAGCAAGCTGCCGTTGAACATACCGGATGCAACTCCGATTTCATCGATGGGCCGAGATTCACATGATCACATAATGAAGACGGCGCCGAGCGCCGATTTTGTCTAAAGGGCTGTAGGGCGTTTCGATGAACGCTGGCGTCTGGGCACAGACGGACTACAATTCGAGCCCCACTACGAATAGTGAGTGCCCCGACGGGACTGTCGAGGTTACGGAGTGCCAGGGTCGCAGCGCACACGTTTCGTTGCGCCGCGGCGCCTCCGGCATGCGAAAGCCGCCGGTTGTGATGGGCGCCCATCAGCTGGGTCTCGGAGAACGTTGGCCGTCAGCTCGCTTATCATATCGCTCTCTCGAGAGATCCTTCTCAAATTCTTCTGTTTCTGGAAAGAATGTTTGTATAAGCGCAAACCGGAAATTATTGTCCCTCCAACCAAACAGATTACGCGCAGTCAACACACTTAAATGATCTGCGCCGCCGCTAACGTTGCCGAAATTCTATGCGAGATGACCGTCTGCCAACGAACGAGACCGCTCAGGCGAGCGTCATTGAGCATTTGCTGCCAGAAAGCGCGGGTCTCGACGAAGTAGAATTAAGTATCGTTATCCCCGCTTCGAATGAGGAAATCACTGTGGGCGAATTCATGGACTGGTGCAAGGAAGGCCTCGAACGCGCTGGAGTGGTCGGGCAGATTCTCATTGTGGACAGCTCGACCGATAACACGGCAAAGATTGTGCTCGAACGTGGTGGCGAAGTTCTCCATACGCCAAAACGAGGGGTCGGTCGCGCGTATCTGGATGCCATTCCTTACGTGCGCGGAAAGTGGATCTTAATGGGAGACGCGGATTTGACATATGATTTTCGCGAGCTGGCTCCTTTCGTGGAGGAATTTAGAAAGGGCGCGGAGTTTGTAATGGGTAGCCGTTTTAGAGGCAGCATCGAGAAGGGAGCCATGCCCAAATTGCACCGTTACTTTGGCACACCTCTGACGAATTGGATTCTTAACCGCATTTACCGCAGCAACTACTCGGATATTCACTGCGGGATTCGCGGAGTAACTCGCGAGGCTTTGGAGAAAATTAATATTACGTCGGAATCTTGGGAATACGCCAGCGAGATGGTCCTAAAAGCTGCGCGATTAAATCTCGCCACTGCCGAAGTGCCTATCAAATTTTACAAGGACCGGCAGGGCCGAGCCAGTCACCATCGTCGCGTAGGCTGGCGGTCGCCTTGGATCGCCGGGTGGGAGAACTTAAAGGTCATGCTGGTCTATGCAGCAGATTCTTTCCTACTTGTTCCAGGTATCGCACTGACCCTTATAGGTTTGTTATTTTCTTTCGGCCTGGCTGCTGGGCCGGTTAGGATTGGAAATATTGGATTCAGTTTGTACTGGATGCTTTTAGGCGTGACATGCACGACGCTGGGTTACAGCTCAATTCAAATCGGAATCCTCGCGCGCGTCCTGCACGGACTACGGCCTCGGTTTGTTAAACGGGTTCAAACATTGTTCACCTACGATCGTGGAATGCTCGTATCGGGCGGATTGATGTTGGTGGGTTTGATTCTCTTTGGCGGTTTGGTTTACCACTATCTAAAGCTTGGACTCACTCTCAAAGTTATCTCCCACCCAGCCATTCTCGGTCTTCTGCTGGTTATCCTCGGGTTTCAGACATTCTGCTTCACCTTGCTTATGGAGATGGCAAAGCGTGTTACCTCGACATCTCGGCGGTGACTCTGCGAACGCACGAAAGTTACGGCCAGGGCGGATTGACTCTGGCCGATCGCGCAGGCGTGTGGCTGTCGCAGCTGGCAATTCGCAGATGCCTGCACAACCGCACGAATCTTGAGGTGCTGGAATTAGGCTGTGGCTACTACGCCAGCAACTTAATCGCCTTGAAACCCAAACTGAAACGAGGCATAGGAGTCGATTTTCAGATCGCGCCGGAGCTGCAAACGCTGGAGGGATTCACTTTTCATCAAGCGACCATTGAGGAGGTGCTGCCGAAGCTAGAAAGCAACACGCTGGATGTCGTTATGCTTATCTCGGTCCTGGAACATTTAGTTGACCCACGGTTCGTGGTCCAATCTGCGTGGCGACTCCTCAGACCATCGGGCTTGCTTCTGATCAATGTTCCAACGTGGGTCGGAAAACGGTTCCTGGAGTTATCCGCCTTTCGCCTTGGCTTCAGTCCGAAACTCGAGATTGACGATCACAAAATGTATTACGGCAAACGCGATCTCTGGCCGATGCTGGTGCGTTCCGGCTTCAAGCCAAGTCAGATCCAACTCAGGTACCACAAGTTTGGTCTGAATCTATTCGCCGCGGCTAAGAAAAGCGCCCCGCGGTTAAATGAGAAAACCAGAACGTTGAGCTAGAGATTAGGCCAGTCGCAACTTTCCGGCAGCAGCAACTATGATTGTAGATATTCACTGGACAAGCGCGTAACTTTTTCAGGTTGGGATTTCCAAATGATCATCACACGTTCTCCATTACGAATATCACTCGGGGGCGGGGGAACTGACTTGCCTTCATATTATTCCCAGCACGGCGGTTTTGTTATCGCGGCTGCTATCGACAAATATGTCTACATCACCGTTCATCGCCGGTTTGTGGATGGGTTTCTACTGAAGTATTCCCATCTGGAAGAAGTAGCCACAATCGACGAAATCAAGCACCCTATCTTTAGGGAAGCGCTTAAACTGGCAGGTGTGCAGGAACGGAACCTTGAGATCGCCAGCATGGCCGATATCCCGGCCGGAACCGGGCTAGGCTCATCAGGTAGTTTTACAACAGCGCTACTCAAGGCCCTGCACGCATTGCGCAAGAATCTTGTGCATCCGTCCGAGCTTGCTGAGCAGGCTTGTTGCATTGAGCTGGAGAAACTTCGCGAACCGATAGGCAAACAAGACCAATACATCGCGGCCTACGGCGGTATCACGTGTTTTCGTTTCCTGCCGGATGGCCGGGTTGGGGCCTCCCCCCTCAAGATCCCCGAGGAAACTTTGCTCGAACTCGAGGACAACCTCCTGTTGTTTTTTACAGGTTACTCGCGATCGGCGTCAAAGATTTTACAGGAACAGGATGACAAGAGCAGGCGCTCTGACAAAGGCATCGTGGAGAACCTGCACTTCGTCAAAGAATTGGGCGAACAAAGTCAGCGTGCATTGGAACGAAGTGATTTGCACGAGTTCGCTCGGCTGATGGACGTTCACTGGCAGACAAAGAGGCAACGCTCCACCGCGATGAGCAATGAGCACATCAATAGTTGGTATGATATCGCAATGGCGAATGGCGCGCTCGGCGGAAAAATAATCGGCGCTGGCGGCGGCGGCTTTTTCATGTTCTATGCTCAAGATAAGGCTCGTCTGCGCCACGCAATGCGCGAAAGAGGATTGATGGAAGTCCGTTTCCGCTTTGAACCTGAGGGCACTAAGATTCTCAATCAATGAGAGCGCAAAGCCACGAGGTCGACTTGGCCAATTGGCCTGTCGCTATTCTGGCTGGCGGCCTCGCAACGCGCTTGCGACCCGCCACTGAGCACACGCCTAAGGCGCTGCTGAGAGTCGCAGGCGAACCTTTCATAATCCATCAATTGCGGCTGCTGCATTCTCATGGCTTTCGCAAAGCCATAATTTGCGTGGGCTACCTCGGCGATATGATTGAGACCGAGGTGGGCGATGGGAGCAGTCTCGGTATGCAAATTGTTTATTCATCTGAGGGATCAACGCTTCTGGGGACCGGCGGTGCTTTGAGGCGTGCGCTTCCTAAGCTCGGCGAACAGTTTCTGGTAATTTACGGAGACTCATACATGCCGGTTGATTATTCCGCAATCGTGAAAGCTTTTATGCTGAGCAGGAAACCGGCTTTGATGACAGTCCTCGAAAACGAAGGTCGCTGGGATGCGAGTAATGTCTGGTTTGAGGGCGGAGAAATTCATAGTTATGAGAAAAAACGGCCTGGCCCAGAAATGCGCTACATTGATTACGGCATCGCTGTTTTAAGCGCCGCGGTTTTCGCATCATTTCCTGATAACGTGCCATTTGATTTGGCAGATGTTTACTCGCACTTGGTGTCCGCGGGGCAAATGGCTGCATACGAAGTTAAACAACGCTTCTACGAAATTGGCTCACGCCAGGGCTTGGCGGAACTGGATTCCCTCATGAGCTATTCAGAGGAACATCTGCGGGAGACTGCCGAAATTGTCTCGAAACTCGACGCGGCGCTTTGCGAAAAAGCGGTTGCGCTATTGGCAACCGTACGCGCGCGCGGAGGCCGGCTTTTTATCCTGGGCGTCGGAGGTAGCGCCGCCAACGCTTCTCATGCAGTCAATGATTTCCGAAAAATTGCAGGCATTGAATGTTATGCTCCCACCGACAATGTGTCGGAGCTAACCGCCCGCACCAACGATGAGGGATGGGCTTCCATTTTCGCAGAATGGCTCAAGGAAAGCCGACTCAATGAGAAGGATGCGGTTCTGGTTCTGTCGGTGGGTGGAGGCAGCGTGGAAAAAAATATCAGCCCGAATTTAGTGGCCGCCCTGCAGCTAGCGAAGGAACGCGGCAGCGCAGTTCTCGGGATTGTCGGCCGCGATGGAGGTTACACAGCGCGAGTCGCAGACGTGGCAGTTGTTATTCCGAGCGTTAACTCCGCAAATGTCACACCGCACTCTGAGGCGTTCCAAGCCGTTGTCTGGCATCTGTGGGTCTCACATCCGGCCCTAAAGATCGCCGAAACAAAATGGGAAAGCACGAAGTAGCGCGACGTGCGGTCTTTCTGGATCGCGATGGTGTACTGAACCTGCCGGTTGTCCGCGATGGGCAACCTCATCCTCCAACCAGCGTAGAGGACTTTCGACTTTATGACGATGTTGCAGATGGCTGCGCACGACTTAAGTCGGCGGGATTCCTGCTGGTGGTAATGACGAACCAGCCAGATGTCGGCCGTGGCACGCAAACCCGTGAAGTGATCGAGGCGATGCATGTAAAACTGCAATCGGCTCTTCCTTCGCTCGATCGTGTCGAGATTTGTTATCACGCGGGCGAGCATTACGGTGAACCATGCGATTGTCGCAAGCCGCGGCCGGGCCTGATCCTGCGAGCCGCAGCCGAACTAAAAATTGATCTTTGCGGCAGCTACGTCATCGGCGATCGGTGGCGCGATATCGACTGCGCCCGCGCGGCGGGCTGTCGAGCGATCTTTATTGCACGCGGCTACAAGGAAAGCTTGCGTGAGACGCCCGATTTCACAGTCGGAAACTTTCGTGATGCCGTGAATGCCCTGCTGGCCGACACTGTCATCTAATATTATTTGCTTTTGTCTCCACGGCTCGATTTAATTTCGCAGGGATGAGCTTGCACCTCGTGGATATACCTGTGAAGATTTTCGCTGACGGCGCAGATCTCAAAGGCATCGCTGAACTTTATCGCAAGCCCTATATCCACGGTCTGACGACCAATCCGACATTGATGCGCAAGGCCGGGCTGTCGGATTACGAGAGCTTCGCCCGAGCAGTACTGAAAGAGGTCAAATCGAAACCCATTTCATTTGAAGTTTTCTCTGATGATTTTCCCGAAATGCGCCGGCAAGCGCTCAAGATCCATAACTGGCAAGACAACGTTTACGTTAAAGTTCCGATCACAAATACGAGGGGCGAATCCTCTGTTCACCTGATCGAACAGCTGGCTGGCGCGGGTGTAAAAGTAAATGTCACCGCACTATTAACCTGCCCGCAGGTCGAGGCGGTTGCTGCCGCATTAGATCCCAATGTGCCAGCCGTCGTTTCGGTCTTTGCCGGGCGGATCGCCGATACTGGTGTCGATCCAATGCCGATTATGAAGGAGTCATTGCAGATACTGCGCGGTTTGGCCAAGGCTGAACTCCTGTGGGCGAGTGTTCGCGAGGTGCTGAACGTATTTCAAGCCGCCGCCTGTCGTTGCCACATCGTCACTGTGCCGCACGATATTCTTAAGAAACTGATCGATCTCGGAGGCAAAGACCTCGACGAACTCTCTCTCGATACAGTTCGGATGTTTTACGAAGACGCGCACGCAGCCGGATTCAAGTTTTAGTGGCCGACCTCGACGGGCCCTCACCAACGTCGGCATCTGCCAGCTTAACGTGCCGCGGAAGAAAGGGCTTGTATCCGGCGGTATCTCTTCTCCTTCCAATCCAGTCGATGCAAATCGCGGTACTAAAAAGGGACAGCATCGATAGTGGCTGAAGATAACGGATGCCAGGCTGTGGGGACAGCGTTGTTATTACCAGCATCAGGATTGAAGCGTGAATAAACAAGAGAAGTGCGAATGATCGGTAGCGGCTGAGCCATGTCGCCAACGCACAGGTTAAGGGTGAAAGAAGCACAATGAAATAATAGGGCCAAGACCATACAAAGTACAATTGTGACAATGACAAAGGCTGTCTTGTAATCTCTTTTACCGTTTTGAGACGAAACTTTTCGGCAAGGATCTTCACGTTGTCTTCGGTCAAGTTAGCATAACCGAGATCACTTCGGGCGTAGCGCTGAATGCCTTGGATTTGCCAGTATTCCAGGTAAGTTTTCACCGTTAGGTCGACAATTTGCAACGGACGGCGGCGCAGAGCGTTCATCGCGGTCTGCTTCGCCACGAGATTGCTCTTTCTAAAATCTTTCTCAATTTTCCTCCAGCGGTCGATTAGAAAACCATTGGCAAAATGTTGGGCATTTCTCGCTCGCGGGTCATGCAGTTTGAACTTATAGCCTTCAGCGATCAGGTCGCGAAAGCGTGGATCCGTCGCGTCACTCGGCTGAAGTGCCGGAGCCCACACTGAGGCAAGGTGATGCCCGGTGGTGTACAAATACGCGGGCTCACGCTTGAGAAGCCAACCGTTCACGTGCTTGTAGGTACCATGCATTACGAACATCATGGCAACACTGGCGAAGAGGTGCCCGCCGCCTGTCATCAGAGGGCCCAGCCGCGAGGCCCCCGAGTCTGGTCGATTGCGAAGCGCAAGTAGAACAGGGCCTGCGAATGCAATTACTGGCAGGAGAAGCGTACAGGCCTGAACCATCGGCAGGTAACTCATCCTGAAACCGATCAGCGCCACAGAGAGCGCCTGCACCACTGCGAGCTGCCAAATCCGGCGATTTCGCAGATAAAGAAATGAGCAGTACAGAACCAAGACGTAAATAAACAGACTCAACGTCTCGGTCATCACGTAGCGTTCCCACACAACCTGGCAAGGATCCAGCGCGCACAGTAATCCGAAGGAATAGGAGAGTCTCCTGGAGACCTCGAAGAACCGGCTGCAAATCACGGCGAAGATGATCGTGGTCGCCGCTCCGGCGAGTGCCTGAATGATCAAAAGAGGAGTAAAACTTTTTGGCAAAACGGCCAACCAACGCAGTGTGTAACCGTAGAAGTAGGAGCGGTCGGGCGGAATCCAGCCGGTAAGCGCCGTCCAAATGTAGCTTCCCGAGTCCCCCATAAATAGCTTCGGCGATGGGTCCAGCAAAAGGAGGAGAATCTTGATCCCGAGAACGAGCACGCAGAAGAGCCACCAATTACTGTCCCATCGAAATAGACCGCCGCTAGGGAGTTTTTTAAGGGCTTCTCTGTCGATGTTCATCG
>Ga0193715_1000413_pt1 | contig 10647 bp, 10 predicted proteins | sample U2m2metaG_FD_143040 | JGI IMG/M metagenome (GOLD analysis project Ga0193715, IMG submission 143040) | Soil microbial communities from a riparian zone of the East river system, Colorado, United States - U2m2 | ecosystem: Environmental > Terrestrial > Soil > Riparian zone | place: USA: East River... | reverse complement strand
AAGGTATATCCATCTGACCATCTCACCACTCTCCTATTGGCTCATGCGGCAGCGTTTCTTTCGTTTGCTGCACACAGGCTGAGTACTACGCTAGCCAGCAATTGTTCTTCGGACGAGACTCTGCTCTCCTTGAGCGCTATATCCACCTCGAGGAGCGAATCGAGCGCGCGGTCGAGTGCTTCGCGGCTCCAGCGTTCTGCCGCACGAGCCCATACGGCCGTAGCGGATCCCCATGACCGGCCTGTAAAGGCTCCGGTCTCCTTCAAAAGGTCGAAGTACTCCTGTGTGAGACGGGCTCTGGAAAGACCCTCGTCCAATCGAGCGCGCCCCCACGAAATTGCGAGCATCTGTGTCGACAATGCCATGACGACTGACACCGCGGTTGTTTTCGGCTGGGCCAGGACGTGGGGTATCAGCTCCAGCGATCGGGACAGGTTTCGGTCAGCCACTGCATCGAGCAGATCGGCTTGTGTCTCACCCCGCCTGACTCCGACAATGGCCGTAACAGCGTCTTCGCCAATTTCTCCGCCGCGGCCCTGGACGTAACTGGCAAGTTTATCCAGCTCCCCCGCGAGTTGATGGAGATCGCTCCCCACAGCAGCCTGCAGCAGCTCCACTGCCGGCTCGGTGATTCCGATTCCAAGCTCACTTGTGGCGTGGTGCGCGATCCATCTCGGGATTCTATCGCCAGTCAGAAGGTCGAATTCGAGTACTGTGGCCGAGTTGGAGAGGGCTGTGTCTGCTTTCGTGCCTGCGGCCCCCGTCATAATGAGCACCAGATCGGATGCAGGGCTCTCCAGGTAGTGGTCGAGGGCTCTTCGCGCATCTTTCCTGAGAGTGTTCACTTCACGAAGTACGATGACCCTGCGCTCAGCCATCATGGGTGGAGTCGAGAGCAGCACTCCCAGTGTCTCAGGATCGAGGTCCGCAGACCGCCGTGTATCCAGATTGAAGTCCCTGGAAGTGGGGTCCAGCGCGGCCTCGACGAGCTGCCGTACCGCATCATCTTTCTGGTAATCGTCCTCACCAGTGATGAAATAAGCGCCGTCGAACGACCGGCGCTTTATGGTGTCACGGAGTGTCTTGAGCGAGGACCCGGCCATTCTCGAAATATACGGCCACCCTGGAGGGCTGCCGATGGTTCGAGATCTAACGAGTGTAGTTCGCGAGCTCTAGGCTGGAGTGGGCAAACCGAACCGGAACTTGCTCAGCGAAGAGGGCGGCGGGCCAAATGGTCAGTCCGGCTGAAACAGAGGTGACAATTGCCGGCGTGGAGGTGGTGAAAGGCGTAAGATCCGGCTCCGGAATGGTCGCCACCACCGGTGCCATCACGAGATCGCGCGGAGCATCGGAATGGAACAGTGTGCTTCCGATGTACCCCAGCATTAACACGCTGGCTATCGTCGCTGCAATCGCGCCACGTCTGAGATTGCGCTGCGTCGTCACGAACAGATGGTCGTACTCGCAGTTCCTGAGACGCGCTTCGAGCCGCTGGGAAAAGTCGGCGGATGGCTCTATCGAAGGGAGGTTTCTGAACAGGAGAAGCGCACGGCGGATCTTGGCATCGTGCTTCGCGCAGCTCTCACATTCCATCAGGTGTCGCTGCATGCGAACCAGCTCGATACCGGCGAGGGTATCGTCTACGAAAGCAACGTGCTGATCACAAAACTCGCGACAGTCCATGGAGATAGGTTGAGGGTTCGGTAACAGGTACCCACCAGCAGGGTGCCTGTTCCCGAAACCGTCGGACCTAATCTACATATGGGGCAATGATTTCCGCGAATGAATTCCTTGCCCTGTTTAGCCGGGATTTTACCGTCCCGAGATTGCAGTCGGTTATCTCCGCGATCTCCTCGTAGGACTTGCCCTCCAGCTCACGCAGGATGAACACATTCCTGTGGTGCTCAGGGAGCTTGGCCACGCTTTCCTCGACAATCTCCCGCAGATGCCGCTTGCGATACATGTCATCCGGGCGCGAGGTGGTATCCTCGAACTGTAACGGCCGATCCTCGTCCTGAAAGTTCTTCTGGACCGTCTGGAACAGAACCAGAGGATTGCGGGAGCGGTTACGGAGTTCGTTCTTCGCCAGGTTGGACGCAATGGTATAAACCCAGGTCGAGAATTTCTTTGACCTGTCGAAGCGATGCAGGTGCCGGTACACGCGGATAAACACTTCCTGCACCAGATCTTCGGCCTTTTCCCGATCGCCGATCGTGCGGTACACGAAATTCAGCAGGCGGGTCTGGTAGCGAGTCACCAGCTCGGAGAACGCGCAGTAACGACGGCCGAATCATCCATCGCTTGCAGGCGCTCCCTGACGGTCGCTCCTTCAACTGAGACTACTTGCTTACGGACGATGTCAGCCATTTTTCTCTCCTCTAAGGGAGACTCCCACGACATGGAATCGTGCACAGTCTCTAATGGAACTTTCTGCGCTACCATATAATGCAGGGGCCATGCCGAGCGTCTCCCAGAACTAACGTGTTGACTGACAAGGGTTTAGGACAATTGGGTCAGAGGTAGAGCTTGTCCTGATTCTGCCAATTCTGTCCTATTTACATGACATGTCAGGCGTCTTTACTTGATTAGACGCCAATTTGGCCAGAAGGGTTAATGGCCAGCGCGAAATCCCGCGGCGTAGAGAAGACCGAGTGCAGTTTTGGCGTCCTTGATCTCTCCGGCTTCTACCAGCTCCAGCGCCCGTGACAAAAGCATCGGCTCCAGATCGAGAAACTCATCCGCCTCATGTTTAGTCTCTCCGGACACGAGGCCGGTTGCCATGAAGAGATGGATTCTTTCGTCCGTGAACCCGGGAGTCGTATACATGGTAAAGAGGTGCTCCACCTGTTCAGCTGAGCATCCCGTCTCTTCTTTGAGCTCGCGTACTGCACAGGCCCGAGGGTCTTCTCCAGGATTGAGTCGGCCTGCAGGTATTTCAAGCAGGTAGCCCTCTGCCGCATATCGGTATTGCCGGATCATGAGGACCTGGGGATCGCCTCCGCTGGGATCACTCAGAAAGGGGACGACCGCGCTGGCCCCGGGATGCCTTATCATCTCGAGCTCGCCGACGGATCCATCGGGAAACCGAACCTTATCGACGTCGAGCGAGATGACCTTGCCGGTATAAGCGCGCCGAGAATTTATCCGGCCAGGTTTTTCCTCCCGAGGACCTGCCAAGGAATGCTCTCTACCCGTTATGAACGAGCAGCTCTCCGAATTTCGGCTCGGCGAGAGTGCCCTGGATCGTTTTCGCGTCACCTACTACTACGGTCTGCAGCTCGAGGGGATGAAGGTGCGCGTTGGCCGCGGCAAGTACAGCGTCGGCTGACACACTGTGGATGTTCTTCCGATACGCATCGTAGTAATCGGCGGGGAGAGTATGAATCACCAGCGTCGCCAGCGCGGTGGCAATAGCAGCTGTGCTCTCATATCGAATCGGAAAAACTCCCTCGAGATAGTCGCGGGCGAGAGTCAATTCTTCGTCGGAGATCTTGTCACTGCGGATCCGGTCGATCTCGAGAAGAATCTCCGTCAGCGCTGGAGCGGTGACTTCGCTCTGAACCGCGGTTGAGACGACGAATGGACCTGCGCCACGCCGCCAGTCGTAGTACGATGACGCGCCGTACGTGTAGCCATGCGCTTCGCGAAGATTGAGATTGATCCGCGAACCGAACAGACCGCCAAGCACGGCGTTCATTACCAGCGTCGGAAAGAAGTCGGGATGTCGTCGCGGCAGACCAACGTGTCCCACTCGAAGCTCGGATTGCGGTGCGTCCGGCTTATGTACGATGTGGACTTTCCGCGCTTTGGTTCTGGGAGCGGTTGTGAGTTGAGCTTCCTTCCTGGATCCAGTCGGCCACTTCTGAAAAGCGTCCGCGACTAGCGAACGGGCGCGTTCCGGAGTGACGTCTCCCGCTACGATAACAGTCGTCCCTCCGGACCGGTAAGTCGAGCGGTAGAAGTCCTCCACATCCTCTCGGGAGAGAGCACTGACGCTTTCGGTACTGCCCTCGTCCGGTCGCGAGTAACGGGATTCCGGGGAATACAGGAACTCCGAGAATTTCTCATCCGCCAATCCTCGCGGCTCGCTTTCCAGCTGGAGAATCTCCGCCAGTCTTTCCGCCTTGAGGCGTTCAACTTCACGCTCCGGAAAAACGGGACTACTGATCACTTCGCCGAGCAGTCGTGTTGCCTCTTCGAGCTTGTCGGAAAGGACGGTGATCTTCACGAAAGCGCTGTCCCAGTCTGCGCCTGATTCGAGGGAAGTGCCCAGTTGCTCGAACTTTTCCGCCAGTTCTGCTCCGTTGAACCGATTCGTGCCCTCCAGAAGCCCGGCGGCGGTTAGAGACGCAATCCCCTCCTTGCCACGTTGCTCAGCCACCGAGCCAGCGTCCACAATGACAAGAATCGTGGCTATCGGCAGCTTCTTGACGGGCGCTGTCAGCAGACGGATCCCACTCGACAATACCTCATCGTGGAATTCGGGGAAGTGATAACGACGGGTTGGGCCTGACTTCGGACGGAGGGACGTAACCATCAGCCGGTGCTAGCCGCAGCTGCCATTATACCTTCGGCCTCTATGCCTTCTTTCGGAACGTAGAGCAGGCTCGCTCTGTTATCCTCACCGAATTGTTCTGAAACGAGATCATTTACCCGCTGCGCAGTTACCTCCCGGTATCGATCTGCCTGTTCATTGATCAGCTCCGGTCGATTGAAGTAGGTAGCGAACATCGAAAGCCTGTCCGCCCGGTCCCCGGCCGACTGAAGCGAGGCAATGAGATCTGTCTCGATCAGCGAGACAGCCCGCTTAACCTCCGGTTCGGTGACTCCATCCCGATGCAGAAGGTTAATCTCCCGTTCGACTTCTTCCTCCAGCTGCGCGTTTCCAGTCTCCGGACGTGCGGTCACATCGACCACCAGCAGGTCGGCCCCCTTCGCCAAATCGAAAGTAAAAGCTGATGCGTCTGCCGCTACCTGCCGCTCGCGCACCAGCGATCGATGAAGCCGGCTTCCTTTTCTGAGGCCCAGAACAGCGGATGCCACACTCGCTGCGTAGTAACTCTCGCTACCAAGAACAGGGGAGCGAAAAGCCATGAACAGGCGAGGCAGGCTCACATCATCGTATACCACCTCGCGCCGTTGTTTCCCAAACACGGATGGGAGACTCATGGGAGGCAGTGGCGGCTTTCCCTTTCCCTTCGGAATGGGCCCGAAGTATTCGGAAACGAGCCGGCGCGCTTCGGTTCCATCGAAATCACCGGCTACTGAAAGGACGGCATTATCCGGTGTGTAGTAGGTAGAGAAGAATTGCGCGACGTCGTCGAGCGATGCTGCGCTGAGATCCTCCATCGACCCAATCAGCGAATGCTGAAACGGATGCGATGCCGGGAACACCAGCTCCTGCAGCTTCTCGAGCATTGTCCCGTAGGGCTGGTTATCCACCGACCAACGCCGCTCATTCTTCACGACGTCTCGCTGTGTGTCCAGCTTTTCCTGCGTCATGGCGGGAAGAAGCTCTCCCATTCGATCCGCTTCGAGCCACAGCGCCAGCGCCAGCTCATTCGACGGGACGGTCTCGAAGTAATTCGTCCGCTCGAGCCAGGTAGACCCATTCAGCGTTCCACCTGCGCGCTGGATCAGCTCAAAGTGTTCGTTGGAGCCGACATGCGCCGAGCCCTGGAAGAGCATGTGCTCAAACAGATGCGCGAATCCGGTTCTCCCGGGCTTTTCGTTCGCCGATCCGACATGGTACCAGAGATTCACCGCCACAATCGGCGCGGTGTGGTCCTCGGAAAGTGTGACGAAAAGCCCGTTATCCAGGTGGAAGGTTTCTATCGGAATTTGCATTGTCTTAAATTGCCCGCCATGCAAACCCACTGGAACCCCCTCGCTCAGCTACGATGATCGGCACGCTCCTAGTCCTCGGGCTGCTGTTCGGCTTTCTCTTCCTTCTCTGGTGGTCCCAGGAGCGAATTCTCTTTCAACCACCAAGATTCGATGGGCCTCCGCTCGAATCCGGGCGCGTGCACTACAACGCGCCCGACGGACAGCAGCTGGTGGGATTTGTCGTTGGAGATCCGCGAACCGCACCGGGTGTGCTGCTCTCCTTCCATGGAAATGCTGATCTCGCGGTTTGGCAGCTGGAATGGGCGCGCAGAGTCGAGCGGGAGACGCAATACGCGGTTTTCCTTGCGGAGTATCGTGGCTACATGTCGCTCGGCGGGTCTCCGACCTACTCGAATACAAAGCTCGACGCGCTAGCCGCTCATGACCACCTCGTTTCGGCCTTTGGTGTCGATCACGCGCGCTTGGCCTACTTCGGGCACTCGCTCGGCAGCGCGGTGGCAGCGGAATTGGCCGAAACCCGACCCCCGAGGGCTTTACTGCTGCAATCGCCATTTTCCTCTGCCCGTGCAATGGCGCGGCTCATTGTCTCACCTCCGGTAGTGCTCGTCTGGAAAGCGATCTCACGCATTCATTTCGACACCCGACAAGCCGTGTCACTTCTCGATGTGCCTATTTCGGTGGCACATGGCAAAACGGACCGCATTGTACCCTTCAGAATGGGAGTCGAAGTGTACGAAGCTGCGAAGCGAAAGGGCCAGTTTCTCCTCGTAGAGAACGCCGGCCATAACGATGTCGCAGAAGTGGGTGGCAACGAGTACTGGGCTTGGTTAAAAGCTGCCTTGAGCAACTAATCCTGAGCAGGCTCCCAAAAAAGGCATGACCGGAATTCCGGCCATGCCTTCTGATTGTTGATCGGTGCACCTATTGAATCGGTTGTCCTGTTATGTCCCGAATCAATATAGGCCCCACGTTAGCTGACTTTAGACCCTGCTCGATTGTCTTCCGGTCGCCGACGATGACGACGGCTAGAGATCCCGGATTGATGTATTGCTGTGCGACTCGCGCGACATCGGCCTGCGTTACACCCTCTATGTTCTGCACATAGTTGTTGAAATAATCGAGAGGCAGGCCGTACAGGGCAACGGGCACCAGCGCGGCTGCGATCTGTTGTGTCGTCTCGAAATTCCCGGGAAGCTGTAACTGCAGATAGCGCTTGGCACGGGAGAGTTCGGCCGGTGGAACCGGTTGTCGAATCCCGTTCAGCTCTTTCATGAACTCGAGCAACGCTGAATCACTCTTCGCCGTGACGATCTCCGCTGACGCGAGGAAAGGACCAGCAGCCCGCCTCATGTCGAACCGTGAGCCGGCACCATAGGTGAAGCCTCGAGTCTCTCGAAGATTCTGATTCAATCTGCTGGTAAATGAGCCACCAAGAATCGTGTTCATCACGGTCAGGGCGAAGTAATCCTGGGTCGACCGCGGAACACCCACTGCACCGATCCGGAACGAGGACTGGGCTGCTCCCGGTTTATCGATCAGAAAGATTGTGGTCGTGCCGGACTTTGGAGGCTCGCTGTAATTGATCTGAGGAATGTCAGCACGCTGCCAGCCGCCGAACAGATTGTTGATTTTCTGCTCGACCTGGGCTGGCGTTACATCGCCTACTACGATCAGGGTCGCGTTGTTCGGTCTGAAGTTGGCCTGGTAATACGACTGCAAATCCGCGGTTGTCAGAGCTTTTACCGAAGCTTCGGTCCCCTGGGAAGGAGCCCCGTACGGATGCGAGTTGCCATAGATGATTGCCGGGAACGCGATGCTGGCGATTGCCGATCCTTGATCGCGAAGCTGGAGAAGCTCGGTAAGCTGGGTTTTCCGTACTCTCTCGAATTCGTTTGCTGGAAATGACGGGTGCAGGGCAACATCAGCGAACAGGGCAAGCGCGCTGTCGAGCTGCGCCGTCGGAGTATGAAGCGATAGTGTGCTCGATTCCCAGCTGCTCGCTGGAGAGAGCCGAATTCCCAGAAAGGCGATTTGATCGGCGATTTCAAGGCTTTTGCGGGTCGTAGTTCCCTCCCGCAGCATCGCAGAGAGCAGGTTCGCGATTCCCGGCTTGTTCACCGGATCTGCGGTAAAGCCGCTGCCCACTAGTAACACAAAGTCAGCAAGCGGGAGCTCATGCTGCTCCACGATCATGAGCTTCAGACCATTCGGAAGCTGCCTGGTGATGATGGGCGGAAGTGAGACCTTTGGTGGCGGACCGAGCTCGGGGGGCTTGCTTCGATCAAAGGTGCCTTGTGCAGTTGCAACCGACTGGAGAGCGAGCAGGGAAAGCATGCTCAGCGCGATCACTGTTCCAGAAAGCTTCATCGGCCACCTCTGCTGGCGGTCAGCATCATTTCCTTTTTGCCCTCTGGAACGACGGTGAGAATAATCTTGGGGCGTCCGAGATAGGTCTTCGCGACACGTTGTACATCCGCAGCTGTGACACGCTCATAGCGCGCCGCATCCTGCTGGACGAAATCGGGATTCCCCACGAAGTAGTTGTACGAATTGAGTACCTCGGCCTTTCCGAGCACACTGGCAAGCCGGTTCAGAAAGCCGGCCTTATACACATTCTGCGCTCTCTGAAGCTCACGCGGTGCGATTCCGTTGCTGATGACACTGTCGATTTGCGCTTGGACAACGCGATCGATATCGCTGACTTTCTGGCCGGGCTTTGGGGTTACGTCAATCTGGAATTTTCCATCCAGTCGCGAGCCATCCTGGAACGCGCTGACAGACTGCGCGGTCTGGAGCTCGTATACGAGCTTCTTGTACAACCGTGAGTTTTTGTCACCAGCCAGGACCTGGGCCAGAATATCGAGGGCGGCGTCATCCTTGGAAAAGCCCTTCACGGAGTGCCAGGTGTAAAACAGCCGAGGAAGCTGGACCTTGTCCTCGAGAACGAGGAAGGTGTCACGTGGAATTACCACCGCTGGAACAGTCGTTCTCCGCTTTACCTGCGGCCCACGCGGAATGCTCCCAAAATATTGCGCTACCATCTTCTTCACGGTTGCCGGGTCAAAGTCTCCGGCAATGGCAAGCGTTGCGTTGTTCGGAGCGTAGTAGGTCCTGAAGAAGTTCTGAACATCTGCCAGTGACGCGGCACTCAGATCGGCCATTGAGCCAATGACCGGCCATGAGTAGGGGTGTGTCTTGGGGTAGAGCGCTGCCAGAATGATCTCGTCTGCTCGGCCATATGGCTGGTTGTCCACCCGCTGGCGCCGCTCGTTCTTTACGACGTCGCGCTGAAGATTGACCTTTGGAAGGTCCATCGTCGGCAGGAGAAACCCCATCCTGTCTGCATCGAGCCAGAGAGCCAGTTGAAGCGCGTTCGAGGGGAGCGTCTCGTAATAGTTGGTTCGATCTTCCGTCGTCGAGCCATTATTGTTCGCCCCTGCAGCTTCGAGCATCTCGTCGAACGCACCGACAGGAACATTCTGCGATCCCATGAACATGATGTGCTCGAACAGATGCGCGAACCCTGTTCGCCCAACCTGCTCGTCGCCCGATCCTACGTGATACCAGGTGTCCACGGCAACAATGGGCGTGGAGTGATCCTCGTGAAGGATCACCTCGAGGCCATTTGGCAGCGTGTATTTCTCGAACTGGATCTTCGGCGTCACCTGTGCACCGGGCGATGTCGCCAGCGATATACTCCCGATTAAAAAGCATAAGGTGACTAAAAGGCTGTTCTTCTTCACAGCTTCCTCTCAAAAAAGAATGCAAGTGGTGCTTTCAGCGATTCACTGAAAATATACTTCCAGCGCTCCTCCCTATTCGGGGAGATGGGGCTGGTTTGCGTCGGTGAGGTATACGGTGTAAACCCGAACCGTCGCGCCAGGATCCGGAGCCGGAGCATATGAAAGGGATCACTCACCAGAAGCGCGCTTTGCAGCCCGCGCACCTCGAGCATGCCTGCGACAGCTCTCATCGATGCGCTGGTTGTCCGGCCTTCGCTTTCCACGAGGATCGCGCTGTCGGGCACTCCGTGTTTCCTGGCGTAGCTTCTTCCGACAGCTGCCTCACTGGTTGTATCACCCGAGCCGGTTCCTCCCGTCAGAATCAGGAGTGAGGCAAGGTGACGATTCCAAAGATCCAGGGCGTGATCGAGCCTTGCTCGCAGGACAGGCGATGGCTTACCCGCGTATTGGGCGGCGCCGAGTACGACTATCGCCTGAGCGGGGCGCGCCTCGTCACGAGAGGCCCAGATCAGTACCGCGGTAGCCGAGATGACCCAGAGCGCAAAGGCCGCCACGACTACGATGGTGAGGATTCGGCGAACGATATTTACGGCCCGCTTTGCCTTTGCAGCACGCGTCATGGGTGGAAGCTACGCTAGAAGGCGCGCCGCGTGTGAGGCTCAGGGCACTCAACCGAATACCCGATCGCCGTGAGTGTTGCCTTGAATTCGTCCTGGACCGGAGCTTCTCCATGCACCAGCCAGATTTGACCGAGACGGGGAGACTTGTCTCGAACTCGCCCGAGCCAGGTCTCCATCTCCGTTCTATCCGCATGCGCACTGTAGCCATCGATGACCTCCACGCGAGCATGAAGGGCCACATCCTCGCCGAAGATCTGAAGAATCGGCTGTTGCTCGACAACCCGACGCCCAAGTGTGTGCTCCGCCTGGAAACCCACGACTAGAATAGTGTTGCGCGGATCGCTCGCTCCCTGCGCCAGGTGATGCAGGATACGGCCATTCTCCATCATTCCCGACGCAGCGATGATTACCATCGGACCGTGGGCACGCGACAGGGC
>Ga0193715_1000411_pt1 | contig 10664 bp, 10 predicted proteins | sample U2m2metaG_FD_143040 | JGI IMG/M metagenome (GOLD analysis project Ga0193715, IMG submission 143040) | Soil microbial communities from a riparian zone of the East river system, Colorado, United States - U2m2 | ecosystem: Environmental > Terrestrial > Soil > Riparian zone | place: USA: East River... | reverse complement strand
CGCCCACCCGACCCCAACCTTGCCCTGCCGCGGCCAGCCGGTGAGGAAGCCGATCGCGATCGGAACATCGTCCGGTGGGAGAGCCGCGAACAGAGCCGCCAGCTTCGAGATCTTCTCCAGGCGACCAGGCGTCCCCGCAACAGCGGCTGAAACGCGTACCAGCTCTTCCAGTTTCATCTGTGAAGTTTACTACGCCGTTTGCGGTATGTAGCGCTGGAGAAATGCCCCGACTAAGATGAGTAGTACCCGAGGAGGCACAAATGTCGGAGTCCGACTTCGATCGACTCGCTCCAAATATCCTTCCCGCCGGCGTTCCGGCGCCCGACTTCGCGCTCAACGCCACTCCCGACCAAGTGCTCCGCCTGAGCGAGCTTCGCGGACGCCCGGTCATACTCGTGTTCTATCCAGCGGACTGGAGTCCAGTCTGCGGCGACCAGGTGGCGCTCTACAACGAGATTCTGCCGGAGTTTCGAGAGTACGGCGCTGAGATCCTTGGAATCTCGGTGGACGGCGTCTGGTGCCACGCCGCGTTCGCGCGTGATCGAAAACTGCATTTTCCGCTGCTGGCCGACTTCGAGCCGAAGGGCGCCGTGGCTCGCGCGTACGGTGCTTATCGCGAGGAAGAAGGAACCAGCGAGCGCGCGCTGTTCGTACTCGACGGCGAGGGGATCATTCGCTGGAGCTACTGTTCCCCCATTGCCGTGAATCCGGGAGCGGACGGAATTCTGAGCGCTCTCGAGTCGATAACCGGCAAGTCGGCGCCGGCCAGGAGTGAATCATTCGAAAATGTCGCGGAGGCACGACCATGAGCGATGGTACACTGATGCCGCCCGTGAGCGAGCGCGACCACGTCGCGGGTCCCGCCAACGCTCCTGTCACTCTCGTCGAGTACGGTGACTACGAATGCCCGTACTGCGGGATGGCACACCCGATTGTAAAGAAGGCGCAACACGAGCTGGGAGAGCAGCTCCGTTTCGTATTCCGTCACTTCCCCCTCGCCGAAGCGCATCCGCATGCGCAGCTCGCGGCGCAGGCCGCCGAAGCGGCCGGCGCGCAAGGACGCTTCTGGGAAATGCATGACATGATCTTCGAGCACCAGGATGCGCTGGAACCCGAGGACATCATCGGTTACGCCAAGTCGTTGGGGTTGGACGCCGCACAGCTCGCGCGCGAGCTGGAGGCTGGAACGTATGTCAAGCGAGTGCGCGATGACTTTCGGAGCGGCGTGCGGAGTGGCGTGAACGGCACGCCGACCTTCTTCGTGAACGGAGTTCGCTACGACGGGTCGTGGGCAAACGAGCAGGCCTTCATCGGTGCGTTGCGCGACGCAGCGCGGCAAGGGGTCCGCGCTGCGGTTGGTTCATCTTCGCGATGACGGCTTAGTGGTGGTGCGTCGCCCCGATCGCGATCGTGTAAGCCGCTCCGGGAGTGCATTTTAGCGCCGCGTTTGTCGACGTGAACATTCCACGCGGATTGTCTTTCCAAAGCCATACGTGGAGATCGTAGTGGCGCAGGCTCGTGGGCATGATCGGCTCGTGTCCATCCATCGGACCCGCGAGCGTCTGACCGAAGATCGTCGGCACAACTCCACCGGCGGCCTGGACCGGAACGAACCATTCTGCGCCGGCCAATACGAGCTTGTCTCCAACCGGCTCATATATGAGCACCTGCGGCTTGGCGGGGTCGAGCTTGGGCCCAATGTTCGCCGGGTTCAGGAGATGCACGCCCATCGCGCCCGGCGGATACTCGACGGAACCGTCCGTCATACCGGCCGGAAAATCGATGCACGCCAGCGTCGAGAAATACCCGTCTCTGATAGCGACGAACGGGTCGCTGTACTTCGAGAGCGCGGTTCGCGCTGCATCGAGGTCAGGAGACATTGCGGTTGGAGTCGCTGCCATCTTGGCCTGTCCTTGCGACACACGGGGCGAGACGACGAATGAGACTGCGAGAGCGAGCAACAGGCAGGACAGATACCGAGTGGTTGGCAAGCCAAAGTGCATATGTCTCCAAAGAGTTGGGGCCGCAAGAATGCTGAATTCCCGACGGCGCGTCAATAAGGGAAGTTCGTAATGAATCCTAGGTATTTACCTTGGTTGCGTTCGTTTCTGAGCTTCGTATTGTGAATAGCCGGGCCATAGGACAGCAGATGCTCGGCTGATCTCCCTTCGCGCTCCTGGCGACTCCCACCCCCTCACGGCATCGCCTTGACAACAAAGCCACGACCCCGTTCAGACGCAGGGAACTCAATAGCGCCGAAGCAGGCGCTTGGTGCGAACGTGCGGCTGCGGACGTGGTTCTTTCTGCTTGGATTGCCGACGACCGCCCTTCTGATGCTCTTGCTCGGCGGCGCGGTTTGGGGCACGCGCCAGCGAGTCGATGAGCTCGAGCAACTCAAGCACGACGGTGCCTCAATCGCTGGGTTGGAGCGCCTCATTATGGCACTCGCGGTGGAGCTGCGCGAAACGGCCACTTTGCTCGCGCCCGACGACGGCGCCGGGGCCAGCGTTTCAAGGCAGACGCTAGCGGATCTGACAGCCGCGGGGAAGGCGACGGACAGCGCATTCGCGCGCAGCCTCGCGAGCTTGGCGGCGGATCGTTCCAAAGCGGGGACTGAAGAACCGGCGAGCGACCCGGCAGCACTTCGCGCACTCGTCGCCAGGATGCGTGAGGCTGAGAACACCGTGATGAATTTCTCGGGCGAAGGGAGACATCAGGACGCGGGTCGCGCCTTCGTGCGACTCCAGCACATCAATGAGGACCTGCTGATATCCGAGCTTGTGGCCCGGTTTTCCATCGAGAAGACCGAGCTCCAGAATGCCCTTATTTCTCTCGGAACACGCGATCCGTTCAACCGTCTAGCGCTCGGCGGTGCGCGCGTTCAACTGGATAGCCTCAAGGGTACGCTCGTGCGACTCGACGGCGATATGGAGCTCGCCCGCATCTTTCAGCAGTTGGTCACTCAGATCGCCACTCGCACAGCAGGAATAATCGAAGGCGACCTGACGCAGCACAGTGCGAGGTCGGCAGCCGTACGCGATGCGTTAGCCAAGCTGGTCGACGGGTCACGTAGCTCGCGCAGTCGCTCCGACTGGCTCGCCATCCAGCAGGAGATCAACCGTGCAATTTCGTTGAGCGATTCCGCGGAGTCGCTCCTTCGCAGCCATCGGCGCGATGCCGCCGCCGCCATCGTTACGGGTCCGCTCGACAAGCACATAGACGAAATGGTCTCTCCGCGGCTGGACGCAATGACGCGACATCACCTGGTCGCGTTCGACGCAGGCCTCGAAGCACTCAGATCGCGCGCCGCGCTGCTCAATGTCTGGCTCGTGATCTTCACGTTGCTTGTGCTCGCGCTCGGCATCAGCGGCCCCATAATGCTCTCGCGGTTTCTCATTCGTCCGATCGCATTTCTAACTCGTGTTGCGCGTGAAATCGGATCGGGCAATTTTGAAACGAAGATTCGTCGCATGGGCGCGGGCGAGATCGGCGAGCTGCAGGCGAGCTTCATCGACATGAGCGCGAAGCTGCAGCGCCTCCATGCAGAACAGGCGGCGACCGAGCGTGCCCTTCGCGAGGCCGCCGAGGCGCGGCTGGGGCGCGATGCGGCCGAGGCCGCGAGTCAGGCGAAGAGCGAGTTCCTGGCAAACATGAGCCACGAGATCCGCACCCCGATGAACGGCATCATCGGCATGACCGAGCTCGCATTGGGCACTGAGGTGACGACGGAACAGCGCGAGTACCTCGAGACGGTCCGCTCATCCGCCGATGCGCTGCTTGGGATCATCAACGACATCCTCGACTTCTCCAAGATCGAAGCGCGCAAGCTGGACATCGACGTGATCGACTTCGATCTGCGCTACGCCGTCTCCGACACCCTGCGCGCGCTCGCGCCCCGGGCCCATGCCAAAGGGCTGGAGCTCGCTTGCCAGATCGCGCCCGACGTTCCGCCGGCGCTCGGTGGCGATCCGTCGCGCTTGCGGCAGATCCTCGTCAATCTGATCGGCAACGCTGTGAAATTCACAGAGAATGGAGAAGTAGTTGTACGCGTTGAGGGCAAACGCATCGGTGCCGAGCGTGTGTCACTGACCTTCATTGTCAGTGATACCGGCATCGGCATAGCGACCGAGAAACAGGCGACAATCTTTGAGCCTTTCGTGCAAGCGGATGGATCAACCACGCGTCGATTTGGTGGAACTGGTCTCGGGCTCACCATCTCGGCGCGTCTTGTCGAGCTGATGGGCGGAGCGATCCGGATAGAGAGTGAGCTCGAACGCGGAACCAGGGTTTATGTCACGCTGCCCTTCGAGATCCGAGCTGCACTCGCCGTTCCTAGCCCTCATCGGCAGCTAAAGGATCTACAGGGGCTCGAGGTGCTGGTTGTGGACGACAACGCCACCAATCGCCGCATTCTGGAGGAGATCCTCAGCGGTTGGGGAATGAGACCGACGTTGGTAGATGGAGGCTTAGCGGCGATCGTCGCGCTCGACCGTGCGGCCGTCGCCGGCAAACCATTTCCGTTGGCGATCATCGACTTTCAGATGCCGGATCTGGACGGATTCGGACTGGCGGAGCGGATCAAGGCGCAGCCGGGCCTTGGCACAACGATGATCATGATGCTCTCCTCGGTCGGCAATCCGGGTGACGCCATTCGCTGCAGAGAGCTTGGGGTTGCCTCCTATCTAACCAAGCCCGTGCGGCAGTCCGTCTTGTTGGGGGCCATGCTCTCGGTGCTCGGGGCCAAGGATCGCCCGCTCGATCATCCGGTGCTTGTGACACGGCACACCATTAACGAAGCCAGGCGATCGTTGCGAATCCTCGTAGCGGAAGACAACGCCGTGAACAGAATGCTGGTGACCGCGCTCCTCGAGAAGCGCGGTCACACCACTGTCAACGTCACCAACGGCCGCGACGCGGTCGCTGCCGTCGGGGAAAGCGAATTCGATCTCGTTCTAATGGATGTGCAGATGCCGGAGATGGACGGCCTCCAGGCGACGGCGGCTATTCGGAAATCGGAAGGCGTGACCGGCGGCCATGTGCCGATCATCGCCCTCACGGCGCACGCGATGAAAGGCGACCGCGAGGTCTGCATCGCCGCCGGTATGGACGAGTACCTCTCGAAGCCGATAAACGCCCAGGAGCTGTTTGTCCTCATCGAGGCACTCACCGGCGTCACTGGAAGAAGGCCGGAGTCGGACCAGGTCTCCAAGCCGGCTGCGTAATAAGGCCCGCATGCCTAGAGTACGCCAAATGACAATCTCGGCGCATTGTGTGACTAAAATGCGAAAGCCCGCAGTCTCTCCTTTTGGACGCCTGATTTCGACGGCTGCCAACAGCGAGGAACTGCCTTGGCGACAAATCCAGCAGGAAAAGTCCTCCACTTCAGTCAGGGCCACAACTCAGTCGAGTGGCTTCTAGCTGACGCGTTCGAGTATGCACCGAATGGCATGGCGCTACTCGACAGAGACGGAAAGATTCACCACGCAAGCACCGCCTTCTGCGACATCCTCGGCTACAGGCGAAGCGACCTCGCCGGTCTGGGCTTGAGTGAAATCACGCATTCTGACGACGCCGAAACCGAAGCCGAACAACGCAAACGACTCCGCAGCAGCGAGATCGACCGCTACCAACTCGTCGAGCGCCTGATCCGCAAGGACGGAGCGGCAGCCTGGGTTCTGTTGTCCGTTTCTGTGTGTCGCCGCGCTTCAGGATTCCCGGAGTACTACGTCATTCAAGTGGAGAACGCCGGCCGACATGTTTCGATCGGCGATCGTGCCGCGCCTGATGCCCTGGCCCACTACGTGGGCGAAGCAGTGCACGAGATCGGCAATACCCTCACACCGCTGATGGTCAGTACCCAGCTGATCGTCGAGCAGTCGGAGACCGGTGAGATCTCCGACTCGGCGCAGGTGATATTTAACGCGGCCCGCCGCATCGCGTTCACGCTGAGACGGCTGAGAGGAATAAAGGATCTGCAGCCGGTGGCGTATCTGGGCCAGGGTCGAATGCTCGACTTGCGCACGGTAGCCCCGCCCAAAGACGGCGACTAGAGAGGCGGATCTACGCCCAAACCGGCACTACTCGCGCTGAAGCTGGAGGGTGCCCTGAAAACACACATTGAGCTTTCCGAATTCGCACGGCGTGATCCGCCGGAAGTTCGCATGCACGCGCGCTCCGAGCATGAATCCCCAGGTCACGATGCCGTTGAGATCATACTGCCCTGACCGGTTGTTCATCTTGCCCTGAACGACCGTCTTGAACGAGCGCGTTCCGCCCGGGTCTGTAAGCTCGTAACGAGCGGTGAAATGAGTGAAGACTCCGTCGTCGATTCGGCTGAGCATCTCGACCGCAATAGTGCCGGGGCCATAACTCGTAAATCCTGTAAAGACGGGGTAAGTCGAGATCCATTTCGTGAAAGTGACTTCGATGACGGGGGCGTTGAGCGCAAAAGGGTTCTGGTTGACCGGTCGCTGGCTCGGCACGCCGGCCTGCGGCTCCCGACCGAGAATCATCAGCAGGGTGGGATACCACTGATGCGCTGTCCCGTATGTGGGATCCGAGTCACTTGTCTTCGCAGTCACGTATGTAGGATCGAGGGCGACAGCTTTACGGAATTCTGAATCGGCGCCCACGAAGTCCCGCTCCCAGGTGAGCACGTACGCCAGGGCCGGGCGTGCCGAGGCAAGAGTGCTGTCCAGCTGCAGGCTGCGAAGCGCAGCTGCCTTGGCGTTGGGAAGCGTTGCTTCTTTTTGTCGATACCCGAAATAACCGAGCATGACGTACGCGTCAGCGAGTCCGGCGTACGCCTCCGCGTATTCGGGATCGAGCTCCGTTGCTCGACGAAAGTAGACGACTGCGGTGTCGAGGCCATCTTTCGATCCGTCGCTCCACGCATGGATCGCGCGGACGTACGAGTCCCGAGCCGCGGGCAACGTGATCTTCGATTCGCGTCGCGCAGAGTCTGGGCGGAGGCTGGTGCGATGATTCTGGCTTTGGCGACTCTCCACCGTCGCGGCACCGATCAGCGATACGATCAGAATTGAAAAGGATAAAACCGCGGCCACCCGCGAATGCGTTGATCGCCGCGGGTTTCGTGAGAACGGGACTCCTACAGGGACTGCTATAACGCTCGGAGCCATCCGTGGCGCCGCCGCGCCGACCGTTTCACTGCCAACGGGACGGCTGAAAGTGGAAGCGAGACTTTCGATCTCGGAATCCGGCTCCATCTCCAGCTCTTGTCGTATGAGCTCCTGGTAAAGGCGCGCTTGTTTCACTGCGCTGGCGCGGTCACCCGCGGCCGCGAGAGCGCGCATCAGCTTCTTGGTCACGTCAGCTGAGAGCGGATCGGAGTTCGCAAGCCTGCGACACCACGCAACGCTCTGCAAATGGTCGCCGGCCTCGGCCGACACGCCGGCAAGGTTCTGGAGGGCGGCCTGATACTCCATGCGCAGTCGTTCCCGCTCGGTTGTTAACCAGAACTCGAGCTCGTGGGTGTCCCCAAAATGAAATCCATCGAGCAGCGAGCCCTTTTAGTGACCGATCGCCACGTTCCACTGACCGGCGCGTATCGCTTGCTCGAATTCCCACAGATCAGTCTGGACGAACTCCGGATTGAGTCGCAGCTCTCTACCTGTCGACAGTACGGAATCGGTCCCGAGAGCCCGTCGGATCGCATAAACCGCCTGATCGAGTGAATGGCGAGCTAGCTCGGCAGAGCTTTCCGGCCAGAGATACGCCTCGATCCGTTCGCGCGGGACCCCTTGCCTCCCGCCCAGGGCGAGGACTGCGAGCAGGCCCAATGACCGCTTTTGTTGCGCGGATACGGGGACCTGAAGCGTGTCGCTCCGCAGGGAAAGCGTTCCCAAAAGCTCGAGGATGAACATTTTTTCCTCTGAGCGAGCTCTTTGACTTTTCTGTGAGATTCTGCTGAGGGGGTCTGTCTATCATGGGGAACGAAGTCCGCCGGGTCAAGCGCGAGTGCGCTCGGGCGGCGAATCCCAAATTGAACGGAGGCCCGTCATGACGTACCGAATTGCTTTTCCTCTGCTGGCGTTGGCGATGGTAAGCGGGTGTACTGGAAAAGATGCGACCGACGCATTGAGTCCCAACCTTAACGCGTCGATCCGCGAGGCGCCCGCGACGGCTTCGAACGCGTCTTTCCCACGAAGCGGGGCTCTTCATGTCACGAAGAATTGCCTGGCGTACACTGGCCTCGCCGGCGGCTTCTGCTCGATCACGTCGTCGAGTCTCAAACAGATCGAGGTCGGCTCGAAAGTCATCTACGCGGTGGATCGTGGTGCTACCGAGGTGGATAGTGACGTGATCCTCGATTTGCCGGGGGCAGGCAACAACACCGCGTTCGGCCATTGCCACCTCGTTCTTACGACCGGCGTCGGGCTATGCACCTTCTCGGGTGGAACTGGGAAGTTCACACATTTCGAGGCCAGTGCCGTCGTCTCTCGCATTGGTCTTCCCGCAGAGAGAAACTGGGCTTGGGACGGGACGTACAGTTTCAGTCCGCAAGATTGAGGAGATCGTCGCCGCCGCACATTGCATTGCTTTCGCAATTTGCGGCGGTTTCGCCTCAACGCGCTCTCCAGCCCACACTACAAGCTCTTACACCATCACGAGTTAGCACTAAGTGCCAGTTTGGCTGCTTGCGTGCGATACTAGACCGTTGCGGTAATGCGAATGCTCCAGTCTCTCTAGCGTTGACGGCAGTGTCTCGCCGTCGCCAACTGACACAGGAGATATTCATGTCGCGCACCAAAAAGGGATTTACGCTTATCGAGCTTCTGATCGTGGTCGTCATCATCGGCATTCTTGCCGCGATTGCGATTCCGAAGTTTGCAAATACCAAGGACAAGGCCTACGTCGCAGCGATGAAGTCCGACCTGCGTAACATGGCGACCTATGAAGAGCAGTACGCCGCCGACAACGGTGGTGCTTACTTCGGTGGAACCGCGACGTCAGCGGCTCCGCTACAGGGTTTCAGCCCGTCGCAGAACGTGACCGTCGTAGTTGTGAACGTCGCCGGCCCGCCGCCTTCATGGAGCGCGACCGCAACGCACTCGCAGTCAGCGAAGGTTTGCAGCATGATCAACGGCGTTATCACCTGCGTCTAAGTTCGACGAGATCTGGTTACAAGGCGGGGCCGGCTTTCAAGCCGGCCCCGTTTTGTTTTACCAGCCACCAACAGAAACCCGCGATTCTAGCGCACTTTCCCACGCGCAGCGACCTTCCAGCTTCCTTCCACTCGGCCGCGGCGGCCGTACCAGATTTCGTCGTGCAGGTTGACGGTCGGGCACACATGGCTTGGCACCACCCAGACTTTCTCTCCGACGTGGGCCGGCCCGCGGATCTCCACGTAGCCGTGTTCCTCATTCAGTTTGCGCAGGGTCCATGGGCGCCCGACGAAATGGCCGTAGGTTCCGGAACCGACCGTCTGATCGCTCGAAAGCGTTTTTGACCCGGCGTCGATCACGCACTGGCCCGGCACCGACGTGCTGACGACCGTGGTGAGCACTCGAAGTGCGCAATCCGCCTCGACGCAAATCTTTGCCTCCATGCTGCTCGCGTCATAGAAGACGTAGGTGCCCGGTCGAATCTCGGTGGTCTGCGGAACGAGCGGCGTTTTCGCGGCACCTGGCGTCGAGCCTCCGGAGACTAATTTCGCCTCGAGACCCGCCTTGGACAGCGCACCAAGCACGGCGTCGATTTTCACGCACGCAGCCCGGAAGCCTTCCTCGTCGAGCCACGACGGCCAATAGAAGATTCCCTGGAAATCCGAGCACGCCTTGGCGATCTCGACCGCTTGCTCGGGTGACTGCGCGCCAGTGCGCCCCACACCGACATCGATCTCCACCAGCGTCTCGATTCCCTTGAGGCCACGAGCGACTTCCACCGAGTCGACCGCAACCTTCACGCGTCGCTTTTTCGCCAGTTCTCTCAAACGTGGCACCTTGGCCTTCACCAGCGGGTAGGCGACAAGCACATCGTCGCCAGGCAACACCTCCGCCTCCCCCAGTTTGGCGACCGTGATCCCGATTGCGCCTGCATCGAGCTGCATCTGAGCAATCTCCGGGATCTTGTGGGTCTTCACGTGAGGGCGCAGCTCGACACCCCAGGCACGACACTGCTCCTGCATCCGAGCGATGTTCTGCTCGAGGGCGTCGAGATCGACGTAGAGGGCGGGTGTGTCGAGTTCGAGCGCGTCCACTAGTCAGTCCTGTTCGCGATGCGTTGAGCGTCCATTAGCCGACCTTCTTCAGAGCCTTTTTCTCAGCCTTCTTCCGAGCCTTCTTCTGTGCCTTCTTCCGACCCTTTTTCGCGATGCACTCGATCTCGACGGCGATGCCGCCCGGAAGCGCACCCGCCTGGATCGTGGTGCGCGCCGGAAACGGCGCCGAGAAGAACGTCTCGTAAACCTCGTTCATCGCGGCGAAATCGTGGATGTCGCGAAGATAGACGTTGCACTTCGTGACGTCATCGAGGGACGACCCCGCCGCCTGGAGGATCGCCCGTACGTTCTCAAAGGTCCGCTTCGTTTCCGACCGCGCGTCCCCGAGCTCCAGTTCCCCGGTCAGCGGATTGGTGCATCCCTGTCCGGCGAGGAAAATGAAATCTCCTTCGACGACTGCCTGCGAATACGGACCAATCGGCTT
>Ga0193715_1000410_pt1 | contig 10665 bp, 14 predicted proteins | sample U2m2metaG_FD_143040 | JGI IMG/M metagenome (GOLD analysis project Ga0193715, IMG submission 143040) | Soil microbial communities from a riparian zone of the East river system, Colorado, United States - U2m2 | ecosystem: Environmental > Terrestrial > Soil > Riparian zone | place: USA: East River... | reverse complement strand
CATTGTGACAGAAAAAAAATGAAAAAGAAAAAATGAATTTGGTAACGTTGTCGAAAAGATAAAAGACTGAATAAAAAAGAAGAAATAATTTGTTGTGAAGGTCAGGCTGTTTGCCTGTATGTTTTTTCACCTGCATTTACACTACTGCGTAAATATTCTTTTGTTACCGTTTTATGACACTCTTTACAAAGAGTTCGCAAATTATCATGATTATGCAGGAATTCGGTAATTGTTTTAACCTTATTCTCAAGTGAATCGAATCGATATCCTAATTTTTCATATAGGGATCTTGGAATAATATGATCGCATTCCAAACCCCTGGACCTTGCAAACTTTCTTCGGTATGTGTAGGGATATTTTTTTCTGCAGATCTGACAGGTATAATTATCTCTTTTAAAAATATCAGAGCGCACTCTATCCCAGTAAAAATTATGGTAATACCATTTTTCGAATTGTTTGCTACATTCTTTTGAGCAATACTTTCTGAATGGAGATTTAATTAAATTATTACATCCAGTATTTCTGCATATTATATCTCCATTCTCATCGAATTTGTCAAATTCTCTTATGTAAACAATATTTCGAGATGACATATCAGAAGATATAATTGAATTACTTTATTTTCTAATCGAAGAAAAAAAATTCACTTTTGAATAAATTTGGATGGTTCCTAATTAGAGGCGATAATCTCATTTTCAATAAAGGCTGCTAACATCGATTTGTAAAGCAGGAATACCTTTCTCATGATATGATAGTGGCGGGTTTGTTGGACAATTCTCTAGTGCGAACAAAAAGGAGAGCCTATATAGAATTGAATTTCTAACCTATTTGTAACTCAATTTGGAGGATATGGTAAAAACTCTATATTCTATAATTGGTGAGCTTGGGAAAGATAAAATTCAAAGGGATATTACTTTGAATATAGAAAAGTCAAGGCAATATATCGAGATTATATTAGCTCGATGTTGCAGGACATTAGACTTTACAACAAGTGAGATTAGGGGGCTCTCTGCGAAGCCTTATTACATTTCATGTTAACAGCATCTACTATACCTTCTGTTAGGAAAGTCAGTATTGATGATATCAAGCTGGATATAGTAATTCCTAATATCGCTACACTTCGGAATTTCCCCGAGAAGACAATTGTCATACGGATAATAAAAGAAGACGGCAGTATTTCAAAAGAAGAGGAACAAAAAATTAAAAATATTCAGCCAAACCATGATAACTTGTGGGTTGTCAGTAAGGAACCATTTCTAGGTAATTATATAAATTACACAGTTGATTTTGAAAATAAAATGAATGCATCAATGAGACGAAGCTTTCATGATATTATAGTAGATATAGACAGTTTTTTGGAGCGAACTAGAAACAGAAGCTTTAGATTTTTCCATTAATTGAATTCTGTTGCTTTATTTAGCATTGACAGCCATAATGCTTCATTTATCCTGGAATAATTAAATACTCTACAGAATCTGGCATTCTAGATTTATCAGAATAATTAGTAATAATCTTAAAATTTGTATCGTACATTAGTCATATGGAGGGCAACTGTCCATGCAAAAATTAGTAGTCATATTTCCAACAAAAAATGAGGAAGATACGATTGAACATGTCATAAAAACTGCAAAAAATAGCGGTCATAGTCCAGAAATCATAGTAGTAGATGCATATTCATCTGACGAGACTGTCAGAATAGCGCGAGATAATGGCGCAAAGGTGATTGAACAGGGCAACAGAATGTTTCCTGCAAAAGGAATTGCGATGAAAAAAGGCATTAACGAAGCTATTACTGCTAAAGCAAATATTGTTTTGTTTCTTGACGCGGATATAAAAAATCTAACTCCAGAATGGATAGATAAATTGGTGGATGGGTGTACGAATTGTGATATGGTAAGAGGGTATTATCAAAGACACGGTCGAGATGCGCCGGTAACAAAGCTTATAGCTAAACCAATGATCGGAGTATTCTTTCCTGAGTTATATCATTTTGAACAACCATTAAGCGGTGAAGTATGTGCAAGGATTGAGGTATGGAAAAGATTATTGGATCAAGATCCCCCCGATGGGTGGGGTATAGATGTGTGGTTTTTGATTGAGGTTGCCATGTCAGGTTACCAAATTAAGGAAATATTCCTTGGAACGAAACAACACACTTCTTTTGAAGATTATCGTGAGGACGTTGGAAAATTGTCAAAGATGGCAGAACAAGTCGAATTCACTATCTTAAAAGAGGCTTTTAAGTATAGCAGAATTGATTTGTATAAAGAGGTCAAAACGTAAAACTTCGAAGAGTCATGCCTAACACTTCAAAAATAGACTAAAGCAATTCACGTCTATCAAGCTAGAACAACGTTAATTAGATTAATTGACAAAGATTTGATCGAGACATAAAACTATATTAATAATAGAGTCCTACTAATTGTGTGACATATCGTAGTAGAGAGGAGATTTTTGCATCAATTCTTAGTACTGCTGGTTCTGGAGCAGGGATAACTCGCAGTAAAATTATGTTTGGTTCATATCTTACATATGCACAAGTTGTAGAATATACTAAAATGTTGATACAACGGGGATTGCTTGAGTATGACGCTATCAATAGAACATTCAAAACTACTCCAAGCGGATTTACTTTCATACAACTACATAACGAAATAAGTCAAATGATAAAGATTTAAATCTATTCGTGAACCAAAAAAACGCGTAACCGATTATATGATAATATCTGATTGTTCCCTGTAAGAATACAGACGAATAGATTTTGATTTATAGTTCTTTAGGGACGCTTTATTGCTGCCGCATTACTGCTAATTGTAAGCTGATACTATTATAGTAACACTAGGTGATACTGGTGTTTAGATCTAGGAAGTCATATATAGAAAGAAGTAGATTAATGCTCATGTCAAATACACACAATGATAATATCCAACTCGTAAAAAACGTCATAGACGTCATTAATTCAGGTGATACAACTAATGTTTCTGATTTTATTGGTCCTACATACTATAATCATGAATCACAGATGGACCCTGTAAGATCAAAAATGAGGGGTCCCGAAGAATTTTCAGATACAGTGATCAACCTCCGTAATGCCTTTTCTGATCTACATTATGAATTGGTAGATAGTGTGTCCTCAAACAAAAAAGTAGTTGCAATCGTATTAGTTGTAGGTAAACATACCGGAAGCTTCTTTGGTTTCATTCCGCCTTCAGGAAACAAAATATCTTATCAAGCAGTACATATGTTCACAATTGGTGATGATGGAAAAATATCCGAGCATAAGGCTATTCGCGATGATCTTGCAATGATGTATCAACTTGGAGTAGTAAAAGCCACAGTTTCGCAATATGAAAATTTTCTAGAAGAATGGAAAGGAACAAGACAATGAATGGAAGAACCTGAGACTCACGATTACAAACTTGATTATGAAAAGTGCAGTGCAAAAAGTCCAGATTTTTAGATTTTGGTAAGTATGGGAGAAAGCGGTATGCTATCTCACAACCGACTTTATTTCTTCTTCGTCCACATACTTCAAACATGGACAAGCATCGGATTTTGAGATATGATTTACACATCTTCTTTGCTGATGCATGTCCATCCAATGCCACTTTATGTCGTGGCCACAAATACACGTTGACATATTTCTTTTCGTATAATAATAGATGAAGTCGAGACTTATGTAATTTTCGGAACTTTGTTAATTTGTTGAAATGTTAATTCACTGACCGAACTAGGCTTAAAATCACACCCGAGTCAAAGAGCGAATAATTTGAAATAGGAATTAACTGATTTCGGTAGAAGTAAGAATAACCGCAAGTTAAACTATTATAGTCAACCTGATACAGAATAATCATGTCATATGATCCACGAAACCTGATTGACAGGTTTTTACGATTAAATAAACTGAATATGCCAGTCAATTATCTGCCCTCAGTAACATACCCTTTCGGTATTAATCCTCCTACGTTGTTTCGAAAAGATAAAAGTAAGCTGACTTCAGGGAGTGTGACTGACAATCTTCAAGATCTCCCAAACACTTCACAAATGGGAACAGAATTGTTAGACGATTTGCGTGCTCGCCAAGAGGCATTTCTCAAGAGAATAAGAAAGCATCCGGATAAGCTCAATAATGATGATCCCTCATTCTATTAAAAATAAAATAATAGTTAATAGTTAAAAACTGGATTTGAACAGACGTTTGTAGACGCCTGTCAAAGTTATATTGGCTATTATGCCAATTCGGTCATTTCATGCAACATTGGTTTGTTGGACGAATTTCTTACAGAATTTTGAATTATTTTCGCGGTTTCAAAATCACACTCTAAAGTAAAGGCTAGATCATCAACCTTCATATTAATAATCTGTTTTTTGTTAAGGGAGTGTTCAATGATTAAATCCTTCAGAATATCAGGTAAAGCTAAGGATTTTATGCCCCTTCTGAATATCATGAATAATAATAGTATCTATCTTATATAAGATTTTTCTAATGAATGACAGTAGACACAATGATGTATGTTTTAGTATTTTTAATTCGGATTTTTAGCGGAAATTAATAAATTGATCTAAATATTAGAACAATTTATCTTTGTTTCAGATTTTTGCATGATATCTACTTATATTTTTTCGCTAACAGTTACTTAGTGAGGTCAGGGCATAAAGCTAACGTCGATTTGGTAGAGAAATTCGTTAATTTCTATCATCGGTATGAGAATCTAAATCTAAAAATTACATTTTTCTTGATATCTTTGCAGATACTTCATTTATACTGGCTTACGACAGACGTTGTTCTTCAAAAAATATTTGGAGAAAGTTTCTTCTTTGTGTCTAATAATCTGTTACCAATTTTTGTATTGATTGACTATATTGAAATTCCTGCACTAATATCGGGTTTAGTATTTTATTCATACAACATACGTAGAGACAAATCTACTGCCAACAAAAGTTATCTATTCTTAGGACTCCTTGGGGTACAAGTTATTCATATTTTCTGGATTACCGATGAAGTTGTATACACTAGTTTTTTCAAATCCAGTTTAGTAGAATTTCCTTATGTATTGTCTTGGATTGCCATACTAATTGATTACCTAGAGCTACCTGTAATGGCCGACTTATTTTATAGGGTGATTAAGAAGAAGAGAAATACGCGTTAGCATGTCTGTCGATTCAGCTAACTTGAAAGTCGTATTATTTATCAACAATCGATATGTTCTTTGGTAAAGTTCTATACCAGGAGTATCAAAAGTAATTCAAGTTGTTTTATTATTATTTACCTTCAAGTATCTCGTTCAAATCACGTAGAGATATTGAAGTTATGTAACCGAGATTAAAATTTGTATTTCTTTATGTCAATAGATCCAATGTCATCTTTAGATCCGATATTTCTGCCTCGATTACTTCCCTATCGATTTCATCTCTTGCATACTTTCGTAATCTCTCGCAAGCTTCTATTTCTGAAATTATTATATCCTTCTTATCTTTGGATAGGTTGTGAAATGACTCTACAAATGAGTATATGACTTTTCTCCCATTCCCGTTAGATTCGCAAGTTTTCGCAGTTATTTCATATGGAGTCTCAGAGTCTGTAATGTTCATTATCAAAATATACCTCCAGTTGTTTCATGGTCGGTAATGTTAAAACCTTGCAATATAGACTTGTATAAAATATAGATATTCAGATTAGGAATGCTCACAATTATAATCCGAAGTAGAACTATAATAATCTATTTTCCAAGAAATATCTAGCTCATTAACACATATTCAAGATCTATCAAACTTATTTTGCAAATCTTAAGAGATACTTAGCAGAATGCAGGCATTTTCAGATTTTTTAAGCGTTTCTAGATGTGTTAAGAAGTATTTAACGAGATGTAAATATTGGATGATTAGAGCAATCTTCGTGGTATTTCAAAATGCACCAATATTGGCGTAATGAATAGGTAAATCAAGAGATCCATTAATTAAGCTTCTTTCAATACTTATGGGAACAAGGTATGGCTGGTAATGTATTACTAGATTTTGTTAGAACGTTTGACGATAGGAAGTTGTTGGTCCTTTTTGCTGCTGGTAATCAAGGAATTAAATACATCGGGCTAAACCTAGTCTATAAACTTTGAGGCCTAAACCGTAAATTATTATTTTTTGTGACCTTTCTTCTTTAATTAAACTGTATTACATTTACTTTTTATAGGAACGTATCATCATAGATTAATATCAGGGCTCAAGCGTAAAAATCATCTTTCGAGTCTGCAATAAATCAATATTTCTGTTAAAGATCATATGTTCCAGTTTTATTGCATTCTGTCTGGACTTGATGGTTTTCATGCAGGCAAATACGCAATAATAATTCGCATAAAGACTCAATTTAGGCTTAGATCTTACATTATTTACTAATGATGGTATCAATAAATAACGAACTAGAGGGAAGATGGGTACGATTTGTTATCTAGTACATTTTTCAGTAGAAAAATAATAGACTAATATTATAGTCGATGATATTGAAATTCATTAATTTAATATAGTGCAAGGATTAAGTGTACTCAGGTGGATTTGATGAGAAGTACGATTACCTTGCTTATTGGTTTGAATACTTTATTGCTATTCATCAGCATACATAATATTTCATATGTCAATGCTCAATCGGGTTTAAACAATGTCTCCTTTGATAACAAATCAACCAATGCAAATTCTGCTGTTGAAACTGAAAATTTAGATCCGTTTACGTTAAGAGGGTCATCTAACGACGCTAGCAATGTCAATAATAATGATCAATCTACCGATGCAGATGGTGGATCGTCAACTAGCAGTAGTGATAATAATGATGCGTCTGCAACTGATGGTGGATCGTCAACTAGCAGTAGTGATAATAATGATGCGTCTGCAACTGATGGTGGATCGTCAACTAGCAGCAGCAGTGGGGATAGTAAAGATGCGTCAAGTAGCAGCAGCAGTGGGGATAGTAAAGATGCGTCAAGTAGCAGTGGTGATGATGATGATAGTAATGGATCTGACGGTGACAAATCTTCAAAAGAGGACAAAAACTCAGATTCAAAGGATGATAAAAAATTTGAGTTACCATTCCCCTAACATGTTATGTCTAAAATGCAGTATCAATTTTTAATCACAGCTTGATAAGATTTCTTCACAAAAAGAATTATCTTAGCTTCAGATTCCATGTTTGTCTCTACCGTTTACTTGCAACTCATCATCCATTTTTCTGTTCAATATTCCTCATACCGTCAGTACCTTTGACCATTCTTCAGGTGATTCAACAACGGATCTCGCCTCATCAAAATTTTATGCCAATCTGTTCTTTTTATCCTATTTTCATATCGCATGCGTAATATTCCCAGTTTGTGTATGTGATCCACATTCATTGTCGAGAACATATCCGGATTTCGTTTCTTCATTTCTGGAAATCGTCTTAATAAATAAACAGTCGTTTGTAAAGGGAAATTAATTTATAGTGTCAAAAATAACCCTAGACGTAATGAAGAACAGGAAGGCTTTACTAGACTTAGATTCAAAAATACTTACATATTCCAGCATCTCTGTCCTGGCGATACTCGTCTTGTCACTAAGTTCTGGTGTTTACGCAATAGATTATAATTTTAAAGACAAACTACCAGGTGATAATCATGGAGATAATCACCCATCTGAAAAAAATTGTAAAAAATCTGACACATTAGAAGAAATAGCTATAAAAATAGATGCAGAGAAATGTCAAATCAATGATATTAAAAACTACAAGGACTGGGACTTTTACAAACTCGAAGATCCAGAGACTAAGGCATGTATAAAGTACTATGATGAACTGGGCAATTCCTTGGTAGATTATGAATTGGTATACTGTTATGCATATCCAGAAAAGTACCTTGACAAAATTAACTGAATAACAATCTCTGTATGACTGACGATTCCTCGTCGAAAGCAGAGCGGTATACGGCAATCGGACTTTGACAAGGTATCGGACTTAGTTCTCAAATTTTTTCCACAGTAATTTGCGCCTCATCTCCAGAAATCGTATGGCCACAAATATTGTTTGCATTAAAAATAGATGCAAATAACAATATGATTAACGGTATCGAAAAATGCAATAATAAGCTTAATACTATATTTTTATTAATCAAAATAATAATAGTATGATGGCGAATCAATCTGACTAGATTATGCCAATCCTTCATCTACGATTTATCAAAATTTTGGTGAATTATGCTAGAAGAGACCTAAGGTTTATCCTCTAGGTCATTTCTATGTTTATCTGTAAATTGTGAAGCTGAACCAACGTCACTGGAGTTTAATGTATGTTTTTTTCTGGTAGCATATACATATGCAAAGGACACTAAAATTATTATTATTGCCAAAACTGGACCCGTCATGTCTGGCAATATTTCTGAATTGGTGATTGTTTCAATTGAAGCAAGAGCTGCCACTGCCAGGGCAGCTGCGCTTAAAGAATAAGCCATATATCTGAAGCCCCTAGTGTTGAATATTCTGGAAAAGGTGGATCGTAATATGAAGCTGTCTAGCGTATCAATAGGAATCATTCCCATTGCAAAGAACCCTGCAAGGACTAGGGCTACCTGGACCCCCAGAGTCGCTGAGGCCACTGCGGATAGTGTAATAGCAGAGATTTGAGTAGCGGTATCAAATCCTAACCCAAATACTATTCCTGTAATCAAGGCAGAACTAAAAGGATTCATTATTCCGATCCTAGATAGAATCTTGGTTGCAAGGATTGCTGACCCAGTTTTACCCCATTTCTTCAATGAGTAAACGTTTACTGCTCCAATCACTCCCAATGCAATTGCGCCTATCACTCCTCCCCAAAATGAGAGCTTATCTACACTTGTTATACTGCCCATAAAATATATGATAAGAATCATTTCGGCTAGGACAGAAATCATATGACCCAAACTAAATCCGGCCCCTATCCATTGTGATTTTTTTGTAGCATTATGTAGTCTTACTAGATTATCTATTGCTGTTATATGGTCTACATCAAGAGCGTGACGTAAACCTAGAAGTACCATTGTAGGAATCGAAACAAGAACAAATGTCAGTGTATCTGCCATTAAATAACCTCTAAAGGTATCAAATGATGATGCTTATATCTTTTAATTCATTCTACTCATGGAGCAGAATCAAATATTTGTCAACGCAGCTCGACCGGTCACGATTATCTCTGGTGATATAAGCCGGCCCGTCATATTTTCTACTGATACCCTCCTGGGCCTTTTCAATCTAGCAAAAGTTTGTGAAAAATATTGACATCGATTTGTGGACTATAGGTCACCAGAGGGTTCCGGATTACAAAAGGGATTGGATTATTTGCTGTCATACGTTTTAGGTAAGGAACCGTGGCCACATGAACAATTAAACCAATTGATAAAACCACATTATTCAATTGGTTGTGCCAAGCAACTGTACTTTATGAGGATAATGAGTATGAGGAGGCTCTCCATTCAATCGACCAACTGAACGAAACAATGGAAATCAACGGATTAATCTATGGATGTACTTATCGATCTTAATTGACTGTATTTTCAGAGTCGAAAGCGCTGGCAACAAATCCTTGTCTGAATTCTGAACTAAGGTAAATTATTCAGATTTTGACTTTACAATTATGAATCGATCATCGTAATTTCCAGTTCCCACATTGTGAAATGTTCCTGTCAGTAAGTTTTGCTCCGCTTTAGAGACATTTACATGTAGAAATCCAGTCTCACGAAACTGACTTACCATAAATGGAGCTTGTCCCCTGAAATCATAAAGATTATTCCCCGCAGTGCCAACTACAATATAGATTGGAACACCTGGCATGGAATAATAAGAAGCGTTTACATCCTTTATTATTGGCTCCCGCGAGTCCTCTACATTATGCACCAATGGGTAAGATCTCTGATAATTATGATTATGGGAAGTGAGAACTAAATCAACCCCGTACTTTTCAAATAGTGGAGCATAAGTTTCTCTGAGAATTTCAGTTCCTGGATGGATAGTAGGCGAAGTATAAAATGGTCTGTAGCCGTAGACTATTATCCAGTTTATGTCGGAATTGTTAGCAGCGTTCCTTAGATCATTATCTATATAATTATATTGTTCCGATCCATTTGCATATGGGATAAAGAGACTCTTCCCTGTTGACATTGCCAGGAAATGAACGTTTTTGTAATCAAAAGAATAAAAAGGTCTTTCTAAATCAAAATGTCTGACAAAATCACTAAATCGTGATGTTGAACGAACCTTATTGCTATCAGTATCTTGCTCACCTAACGTAATTTTAAACCTGTCATTGTTATCTAATTTTGAAACAATATCAAAAAAGCAGTTAGGATTTTTCACCTCAGACAAATCCCCTAGGGCAAAGGCTAGATCAGTATTCTGTTCTTCCATATCCTTTATGGTTTGTCTGGTCTTTGAGTCGCAACCATAATCACCTGCAACTACAAAATCGAATTCAGAATTTTGAATATCCAGATCCAGATTACCATCTAAAGAACTATTATCTTTTGACGCTTCAGAGGAGTCCACAATATCAAAAGAACTTGTAATAAAAGATGACTGATACCCCTGACTTGAAGCGTCTACTTCTACGGTTAGAGGCCCGACGTCGCCTTTCTTTCCAATAGTCCAAGAATAAATGAACTTGCCAATATAATCAGTTTT
>Ga0193715_1000409_pt1 | contig 10700 bp, 8 predicted proteins | sample U2m2metaG_FD_143040 | JGI IMG/M metagenome (GOLD analysis project Ga0193715, IMG submission 143040) | Soil microbial communities from a riparian zone of the East river system, Colorado, United States - U2m2 | ecosystem: Environmental > Terrestrial > Soil > Riparian zone | place: USA: East River... | reverse complement strand
ATTCCTTCGTCCGCAAGGCCGCCGCCGATGCACAGGGCGTCGCAGCCCGCGGCCAGTGCAAGGACTGTGGCCCCTGCAATGCCGTACCCATCGGTGATTCCGCGCATCTCGAGCCCGTCGGTCATGACCAGCCCGTCGAACCCGAGTTCGCCGCGAAGGAGGTCGGTCATCATCCGCCGGCTCACGGTGGCGGGAACTGCATCCATCGACGGCACCAGGATGTGCGCGCTCATCACCACCCGCACCCCTGCTGCGATCGCCGCGCGGAAAGGCTCGAGAGCGCCATGCCGCGGGTCGTCACCGACCACGGGCAGGGCAAGGTGCGAGTCCACTGAGGTGTCGCCGTGACCCGGAAAGTGTTTGACGCAGGCTGCCACCCCTGTGCTCTGCATACCCTCGAGCCAGGCGACCGTTTGCGCGGCGACCAAGCCCGGATCCGACCCGAACGCCCGGACTCCGATCACTGGGTTGGCCGGGTTGCTGTTGACGTCGGCGTCAGGCGCCAGGTCCAGGTCGATTCCGGCGCGAGCGAGCTCCCCGCCCATTGCGCTGGCCACTGCGCGCGTCAGGTCGACGTCACCAGCGACGCCGAGTGCGAGATTGCCGGGGTAGGAGCTGCCGGTGGCGACATGAATGCGCGTGACGTCGCCGCCCTCTTCATCGATCGAGATGAGCAGCTCTGGGCGCTCCGAATGCAGGCTCGCCGCCAGGGCGGCCGTCTGTTCCGGCGTTTCGACGTTGCGGCCGTACAACACGACTCCGCCCAGGCCGCCCGCCGCTCGCCTCAGTATCCAATCAGGCGCGACAGTGCCTTCGAAGCCCGGAAACAGGCACCGATCGGCGAGCCGCTCGATCGATTCCAACCTCATCAGCCCTTCACAGCGCCGGCGGTGAGCCCGCCGGCAAGCCATCGTTGGAGGATTAAGAAAAAGGCGACGACCGGCAGCCCTGTCAACGTGGCTGCCGCCATCAGCGGCCCCCATTGGGGACCATGGTTGGTGGTGAAAGACGCAAGCCAGACGGTAAGAGTCTGGTTCTCGGGGCTGGCCAGCAGGACGTAGGCGATGAAGCCGAAGATGGCAGTGGCGACCAGGCCCGGACCGATCAACGGAAAGACCACGCGGAGAAACGCCTCGACACGCGTGCAGCCGTCGATCATCGCCGCCTCCTCCAGCTCCACCGGAACATTGGCGACAAAGCCACGCAGCGTCCAGATCATGAAAGGCAGCACGACAGCGAGGTAGACGGCGATGACGCCGGGGAGGCTGTCTGTCTGACCGACCTGGTCGAGCATCAGATAAAGAGGAATGATCAATGCGTTGAGAGGCACCATCTGGACTCCGATGATCAGGATGATGAAAGCCGTGCGTCCCTTGAACCCGAAGCGCGCTACGGCGACCGCGGCCAGGAAGGCGAGCGCGAGCGATATGAGGACGGTCCCACCAACCACGAACAGGCTGTTCTTCACGTCGTCGAAGAAAAACGGCCGCTCGATGGCGTCCTGGAAGTTCTGAAGGGTGATTGGCGCCGGGATCCATTTAGGGGTCAGGCTCAAGATGTCGCGCCCTGGCTTGAATGCAGTGGCGATCATCCAGTAGAGCGGAAATGCCATCACTGCAAAAACAGCGAGCCCGGTGATGTCGGCGAGGATGCGGCCCGTCCTGCCGCGAAGGTTGATGCGATAGCCGGCACGCGTCTCGGTGCGGCCTCGGCCGACACGGACTCCCTGGTGGGCGGTGCCGGGGGCGATCATGCGCCTATCTCAGCGGTCTGCAACGTCTGCCTGACGTAGAAGAACGTGACAACGATCAGGATGAGGACCATCACGACCGCGATGGCGGCGCCGAGGCCGTATTGCGTAATGCCGAACGACTCCCGGTATGAATAGACGGCGATCACGAAGTAGTCGCTGCTCGGCCTCTGGTTCAACATCACGTACACCTGGTTGAAAACCTGGAAATCCCAGATCGTGGAGAGGCTGATCACTATCAAGAAGATCGGCTTGAGGATCGGCACCGTCACGTTCCAGAAGGTCTGCCAGGGCTTCGCTCCATCGATCTCGGCCGCCTCCAGCACGTCGTCGGGCACCTGTAGAAGAGCCGCGAAGAGGGTGATGGTGACGAATGGGATGGCGCCCCACACCACGACCACGGTGATGACGATGAACCCCTGGAACGGGTTGTCGAACCAGTTGTGGTGGATGAAGTTGCCGGCGTGGATCTGCGTCAACAGGTAGTTGATGACGCCGAACTCGTAATCGAACATCCACTGCCAGATGTCGATGGCGACGATGACGGGCGTCGCCCAGACGAATACGAGGCCGCCCATGAGGATCGTCCTGATCGGACGGCTGACCTTGAGCATCAGCAGCGCGATCAGGGTGCTGAGGATGAGCGTGAGGGCGACGTTCGCGACGGTGAACACGAGAGAGCGGACCACCACCTGCTGGAACAGCGGGTCGGCAAGGATCGTGCGGAAGTTGTCAAGGCCGACCCACGTGCCCTGGTGGAGGAACAGCTCACGAAGCCCGTAGTGCTGGAGGGACAGATAAACGAGCATCCCGAGCGGGAACGCCAGGATTCCGAATATCGCGAGCGAGGCCGGAGTGATAAGCGCATAGGGCAGGTGGTTGAACCTGCGCCGTCGCGGACGGTGGAGGGCCGGCCCCTGGTTGCGCGCGGCGATCGCCGCTCCCATCGAGGCCAGCCCTCCTTTTTGTTTCTGTGGTCCTAGAAGTCTTGAGCCTAGCTGCCGTTGAGAAGTGTTGTGATCTTGTCACTCGCCGACGTCGTGGCCGCGGGAAGCTGTGCTTTACCCGTGAAGATCGACACCAGCATGTCAGGGATCACGTTCGCGTTTTCGACGCTCGCCCAGTTCTGCGAGTTGGGGACGAACCGGCTGTTCTTGGCTGCCGCGTAGAAGATCGCGTTGAGCCCGGTGCCCAGGTTGAGCATGGAGGTCGTGTTGGGGATGACCCCGCCGACGGTCGCCATCTCGTTCATGTGCTTGTTGCCTGTCAGGAGCTCGACCCACTCGTTGGCGAGAGCCTGATTCTTGCTCTTAGCCGCGACCCCGAGGTCTGAGCCGCCCAGGAAGACTGGAGCGGTCTGGCCGGCAGTGTGGCTGGGGATCGGGAAGACCCCGAGCTTGTCCTTCAACTTTGGATCGCCGGCTTTGGGGTCGGTGATGACGCCAACCTCCCAGCCGTTGGCGATGATCATGGCGATGTGGCCGCCGGCGAACGCTGCGTCCTGCTTGGCCTCGTCGCCTGACTTGTCAGCCTTCGAAAGGCTGCTCACAAGGGTGGCCAGGGTCGTCAAGCCCTGCTGCGAGCCGCTGCTGTTCAGCGAGCCCTGCCATTTGCCTCCGCTCTGGGTTGCGATGTCGCCACCGAAGTCCCAGATGAACGGAAGCGCCGCGTACCAGTACTTGCCAGGGAAGTAGAGCGCTGAGAAGTTGGGGTCGGAGCTGTGAGCGGCCATCAGCTTCTTTCCCACCGTCAGGAGCTCGTCCATGCTGGTGGGCGGCTGAACGTTGGCCGCCGCGAACAGGTCCTTGCGGTAGATGACCGCGCGGCTGCCCGCGTAGTACGGAGCGCAGTAAAGCTTTCCGGAGACAGTGCAGGAGTCGGTCAGGGACTGCAGCCATGTTCCGGAGTTGTCAAAGCTGGACTTCTTGCCGCTGATGTCCTCGAGCAGCCCGGCCGCGGCGTACTTGGCCACCAGGGTGTTGCCCAGCTCAACGACGTCGGGAGGAGTGTTCCCGGTCAAGCCGGTGTCGAGCTTGGTGCCGATGTCAGACCATTGCTGGATCTCGACTTTGACAGTCATCTTCGGGTGTTTCGCAGTGAAGTCAGCGTTCACCCCGTCGATCACGCTGGCAGGCGCGCTGCCGTTCATGAGCCAGACCGTCAGGGTCCCGGTCTCATTGCCGGCGGTTGTTGTGGGCGTGCCGCCTCCACAGGCGGCGACAACAGTCGCGATCGCCAAACCGATGGCGCCGAACAAGAATTTCCTCGGATTCATCTGTGTGAATTCCCCCTCTTGGTTGAATGCGGCGCTTGCACGCCAAGGTTCCTGTCGCCTTTTCTGTCCCTCTCCGCGACGCCGGCCGAGCGCCCGTTGCGGCTCCGTTGCGGAACGAGGTCGGCGACCAGGCGGTAACGGTCGCCGCGATAGATGGAACGGACGAACTCGACAGTCCGCCCTGACTCGGAGACTGTCGTCCGCTCGAACAGGAAGGCCGGCGTGTGAAGGGGCACCCCCAACACCTCCGACTCCTCCTCGTTGGTGACTGTCGGCTCGATCGTCTGGGTGCCAGACGCGATGACGATTGCATAGCGCTGCTGAAGCAGCTCATAGAACGAGTGGTTCTCGAGATCCGCTTTCGTGAGCCCTGGGACCAGGGCCTGGGGGACATGAAGGACCTCCATGGCCATGGGCTGGGCGTCAGCGAGACGGAGCCTCCTGATGCGGACCAGGGGCTCGGCCGGCGACACCTGGAGGCGCCTGGCGAGGCGAGCCCCGGCAGGAGTGGTGGTGAGCTCGAGCGTGCGGCTGCCGGGGACCATGCCGCGGCGGCGCATCTCATCGCTGAACGAGGTAAGGGTCAATGGCTGGGCGATCTTGGGCTCGGTGACATAGGTGCCGCTGCCGTGCCGGCGATCCAGGTAGCCGTCCCTGACGAGCTCGTCGAGGGCAGCGCGCACTGTGAGGCGGGAGACCCCGAGCTCCTGCGTCAGCTGCCGCTCTGACGGGATAGTCTGTCCCACCGACAGGGATTCGATGAGGTCGAGCACCGCATCGCGTGCCTCCTCTTGCTTACTCAAGTGGTACTACCCTCCCCAAGACCATAGGACGGCAGTTAAGCACAAATCGGTGAAGTGGTCAATACCACTTTGAGAGGACCTCGGCGATTACCCCCCGGAGATGAGTTAAATAAGGCGGTCCTCCCCGCCCGCGGGGAGGTGGCCCGCGCCCGTAGGCGCCGGCCAGAGGGGGCGCTGACCTGAAGCGCCCGAAGACCGCCTCGCTAAAGTACGTTCAACGTGCGCACGCTCATCACGACGAAGGGCGCCTCCCTCGAGGATCCAAGCGACAAGGCCATTGCCGCCCGCCTCAAGGTCTGTCACGAAGACGGATTTTGGCTCGACATTGAGGGCCCCAACGACAGTGACTTGAGCCTGTTGGAGAAAGTTTTCGGCTTCCACCATTTGACCATCGAAGACATCCAGCACCAGGACCAGAGACCCAAGCTGGAGGAGTACCACGGGTACACCTTCATCGTGATTTTTACTGGCTCCTTTGCCAAGAACGGAGACATCCAATTTCGAGAGCACCACATGTTCGTCTCCAAGGACTATCTCGTCACAGTTCACGACGACCCCGCTGAAATCCTCGTCGAGCTTGCCGCTCGGGTCCGACACAACCCCGAGCTGACCAAGGGCAACCCCGGCTTCCTCACCTACCTTGTGATCGACCAGCTGGTCGACTCCCTCTTTCCGATGCTTGAAACCCTCGACGACCGCATCGACAACCTGGAGGACCGGATCCTGGAGGAGGCGACGCCGGAGCTCCTTGCCGAGATCTACAAGCTCAAGCACCAGGTGATCGAGCTGCGCAAGTTCATCGGCGCCCAGCGCGACCTGTTCCAGCGCCTCATCACCCATTCGATGGATATCCACGGCGAGGAGCTGACTCTGTACTGGCGTGACGTTCACGACCACCTAATCCGGCAGTACGAAACCGTCGACTCCCTGCGCGACCTGCTCACCGGTGCGATGGACGTGTACCTTTCGACAGTCTCCAACCGCTTGAACAACACGATGAAGGCGCTGACAGTGGTCTCGAGCATCTTCCTCCCCATTTCGTTCCTGACAGGTTTCTTCGGCATGAACTTCCTCTTCCTGACGGGCACGCTGGAGGTGAGCACCGAGTCCTTCTTCATCGGGATCGGCACCATGGTGGTCGCGGTATTGGTCCAGATCTACTTCTTCAAACGGCGGGGATGGCTCTAGGGCAGAGGAACCAGGCCGATATCCCCCTCGAGGATGACCGCGGCGCGCTTGATGCTCTAAATGTGATGCTGCAACTGTGCGCATCTGCACCTGGAACATTCAGCTGGGTCTGCGCCTCCATTTGGTGTTGGAGGCCATAAGGGCCCAACCAGACTTCCGTACTCTCGATTTCCTCGCCCTCCAGGAGGCATCGGTTCACAAGGGTCGTGAGGATGCTGCGTTCATCGCCGAGGCGCTGGGCCCGGAGTACCAATACTTCCAGGCCACGGCGCAGATGCTCCGCGGTCGTGACCAGGGCAACGCGATCATCTGGCGCCGAGGAGCGTTTGAGCCCAGCGTGCCACAGGTTGTCGCGCTGACAGGGCTTGGGCCATCGCAGATGAGGCGCGCCGAGCGAACGCTCCTCCGCGCCATCCCACCCCAGCGGCGGATCGCCATACGCGCCGAATCGGCAGCCATGCGCGTTTACGTAATACACCTTGACGTGCTCGGCTTCACACACAAACTCGAGCAATTCAGAGCCGTCATCAGCGATATGAGCGCACGGCCTAGGGTCCCGCTCACGCTGGTGGCCGGTGATCTGAACACGTTTGGGCCGCCACGCCTTCTGATGTGGCGGCGGATTCGGGCTGCCGCGCGGTCTGCGGGGTTGATCGAGCTGACCACTTCAATCCGGCGGACCCATTGGACGGCCCAAAAGCTCGACGCGATCTACGCCAACGCCGGCACTAACCTCAAGCATCGGTCCTGGGTAATCAAGGTGCGGGCCTCCGATCACATGCCCGTCTTCGTTGAGCTCGAAACGGAGCAATGACACCAGGTCGCGGTCTCGTCGTGATCCACATAGACGGCCTTGGCGCCGACTCGCTCGAGAACGCCTTCCGCGACGGCGACATGCCTTTTACAAAGAGCTTGATGGAGACCGAGGGTTATGAGGTCCATCGTTATCGCTGCGGCATCCCTTCGACGACGCCTTTTGTTCAGGCGGGCATCCTGTACGGTGACAACTTCGACATTCCAAGCTTTCGTTGGTGGGACCGCGAGCAACAGTTGCTCGTTCAATTCGGGCCAGGATCCACGTTCAAGAAAGTCGCTGACAATTACTTCCAGGGTTGCCGACCGTTGACGCAGGACGGCGCCTGCATCGCCGCGTGCTATCCGGCCGGCGCCGGCGAGACCTTTGGCATTGCGTACCAGGATCGCAGCTATTCGAAGGCCCAAAAGTTTCGGTCCGCATGGACCGTTGTGCTCCCGTACCTCGCCAACCCTTTAAACCTCGGCGACCTTCTGCTGCACGGCATCGAGTCGACGGCACAAACCACAAAGGCGTACTTCGAAGCCAGGCGTGGCGGGCGCAACACCGCCGCGACATACGCCGTTACCGATGTGCTGGAGGAGATGTTCGTCCACCACGTCACCAGGTACGCAGTGCTGAAAGCGATGCGCAATCGATATCCGGTGATCTACGCGGGCTTCTACGCATTCGACGAGACAGGGCACGCATTCGGACCAGACCATGGGTATGCGCTGCGCATCCTTAAGCACGTCGACCACACGGTCCGGAAAATCGCGGAGGCCCGGCACGGAAACTATGAGCTGGTCGTCCTCTCAGACCACGGCCAGATCGACACCATTCCCTTCAAAGACCTCCGGGACGTTGCATTCGGCCAGCTGGTCGCCGGATGGCTTCCCGGGTATCGCGTACAGGAGATGAAGGGCAAGGCCTTCGGACCTGACAAGGCACAGGCAACCGGTCAGGTCAACCTCACATACTCGGGCGGCCTCGCTCATCTGTACTTCGCGAATCGAGCCAAGCGCATGAGGTACTCCGAGCTGACGTCGCACTTTCCGGACCTGGCAAGACAGGTCGCTCACGTGGATGGCGTGGCACTCGTGATGGCGCGCGACGGCCAGGAGGACGTGTTCTTGACGGGAGGGCAGGAGCTTCGCGGCGAGGCTGTCAAACCGGTCCTGGCCGAATACGACGATCCGGACATCCTTTTGGCTCAGCTTTCTCGATTGAACTCATTCGAGATGTCGGGCGACCTGGTGATCTTTGGCGCGTTCAGAGAGGGTAAGCAGGTCAACTTCGAAACCCAGGCGGGCGGCCATGGCTCCATCGGCGGCGAGCAAGCCCATCCGTTTGTCCTGGCCAAGCGCGAGTGGGAGCTCGACATCACCGGCGTCAACGGCGCCCACGAGCTGCACCCTATCCTGAGCCGCTTGCGTGATGTGCTGCTCGGGCGTACTGAGTAAACGCCCCTGCGCGCAAGCCGGCGAGGGAGTCAGGTGCTGCGGTCGTCCCTCAGGATCTGAAGCATCAGCGCCAGCGCGCCGATCGCGGCGATCGAGAAGAAGATGATCGCGATCCCCGGATAACCGAAGAGCTGGAAGCTCGTCGGTACGCGAATCAACATGGCGGCTCCCACGATGAGAGCGGCCATGAGGAGGCCCATCGTGATGCGGTTCGCGATCTTCTGAAACCCACTGAGAAGCTTGTTCTCGTCGATCGCGTGGACTTTCACCTCCACCTCGTTATTCGCGATCGCATCGAGAATCCGGTTGACCCGGCCCGGCATTCGCTCGAGGAAGTCCTTCATCTCGATCATGTTCTGGAAGAGATGGCCCGGGGATAGGCTCTGTGCCATCCTCCGCTGCATGATCTCGGCGGCGCTCTCGCGAATCGCGTCGTTGGGACTGAAGCTCGGATCCAGCATGTAACCGACCTGGTCCAGGTTCAAAAGCGCCTTGCCCAACATCGCCAGGTCCGGTGCGACGATGAGGCCGTAGCGACCCGACACCTCAAGGATCGCAAGCACGATCTTGCCGACCTGCACCTGCGCGAGCGTCCTGTCCTTTTGTGTCGCGACAATATCGGCCACCGCCCGCGAAAAGCCTGGTGCGTCAAATGCAGGCGTCTTCTCCGAGATGCGCAACGCATAGGTCACCACGTCGTCGCTTCGACCCTCGCTGATGGCGAACACGAGCTGGGTCAGATGCGCTTGCAGCTGCGGGGCGATGTAACCGACCTGCCCGAGGTCCAGAAGAGCGACCCGATGGTCATCCATGACGAACACGTTTCCCGGGTGCGGGTCGGCGTGAAAGAAACCGTCGATCAGGATCTGCTGCAGATACGCTCGGAACAGCTGGTCCGCAAGCTGCTTTCCCGGCAGCTCCAGCTTGGCCACGTCGCTGAGCTTGGTGATCTTTATTCCGCGGACGTACTCCATGGTGAGAACGCGATCGGTTGTGTAGTCGTCGATTGGCTTCGGAACGATGATGAGCTCGAACTCGGCGAGATTTTTCCCGAGGGTGACGAGGTTCTGCGCTTCACGGCGGTAGTCAAGCTCTCGGACCAGGCTCTTGCGGAACTCATCGAGCATGGCGCGAAGGTGGTGGCGCCTTCCGAAATCTGTGTGCTCGTCGATCCAATCCGCCACCTGCTGGAGCGCATCGAGATCGTCGGCGATTGTCTTCCGTATCCCCGGTCTCTGCACCTTGACCGCCACCTCGCGGCCGTCCCGCAGGCGTGCCCGATGTACCTGGCCGAGGCTGGCTGCTGCGATGGGAGTTGAGTCAAACTCCGAGAAGGCCTTCGACATTCGGAGCCCCACCTCGGCGGTCACGATCTGCTCAACCTCCTCGAAAGGAAATGGGGCGACGTCGTCCTGCAGCCTAGCGAGGGCGTCGCAGTAAGCATCGGGCAGCATGTCGTATCGCGTCGACAGGAGCTGGCCGAGCTTGATGTAGGTCGGCCCCATCGTCTCCAGGTCGCCGGCCAGAGCCTTGCCGAGCGCCTTCGCGTCTCGCTCCGATTCGCCGGTCAGCGCAGTTTCCTCGATCGCCTCGTCAAGGCCAATCTGCCTGACAAGCCCGGGGCGTCCGTACTTTGCGATAAGCACGGCGAGGTCGCGGTAGCGCTTCAGATGTTCAGGGCGGAGAGAGATCCCCATCTAAAAGACAACGCGATAGGCGATCAGGGCACTCTTCGAGACTTCTCCGAAGCCACGAACTTGTTGCGCAGCTTGCCCACTCCCCCCACCTCGGCCTCAACCACGTCGCCCACCTGGATGAACTCCGGCGGCGTGCGGGCGAAGCCCACCCCCTCTGGGGTTCCAGTGGCGATCAGCGTCCCCGGCGGCAGGGTCATTCCGATCGAGACCCACGAGATGATCGAGTCCACGGGGTGGATCATGCCGGCGGTGGTCGCGTCCTGCTTCACAATGCCGTTCACCGTAAGGCGCAGGTCCAGTGCCTGGGGATCGGGAATCTCGTCGCGCGTCACCACCCAGGGGCCGCTCGGGCAGGTGGCATCAAGACTCTTGCCCTTGAAGAACTGGCCTCCCCACCCGGTCTGAATGTCTCTCGCGCTCACGTCGTTGATGACCGTGTAGCCGAACACGTGGTCGAGGGCATCCTCGCGGGCGATGTTGATTCCGCCCCGGCCGATGACCACGCCGAGCTCCACCTCCCAATCCATCTGATCGCTGACCGCTCGATCGATCGGGATGTCGTCGTACGGCCCGGTGATGCTGGTCATCGCTTTCGTAAACACAGTTGGCGGTTGAGCCCCAGTACCCGCGAGGCGCGCTGTTTCACTGGCGTGCTTTGCGTAGTTGAGGCCGATCGCGACAACATTCCCACGCGGAGGATCCAGCGGCGCAAGAACCTCAAGCTCAGCGAG